>Ga0115851_100410_pt1 | contig 18680 bp, 18 predicted proteins | sample InSIn2gowninarea_FD_83865 | JGI IMG/M metagenome (GOLD analysis project Ga0115851, IMG submission 83865)
TGTAGTTGGAGTTGTTACATCCTTCATCCCGGAGTATGTGCGGGGAGGACTTATGGCGGAGCTTGACGAGCTTTTTGGGGGGAGAAAGAAGATAGCTGCGAGGCAGTTTGCGGGGACGGGAGTGTACGGAGGCTTCATGGACGGGAGGTTACCTTACGTCGCTTGGCGGGTAAGGGGGTGGACGTGGTGGATTGGAAATAATGTCAGTACGGGTTCCGCTGGATGGTTGTGGGGAGTGGCGAGGGGGTAAATAGAATGAAAGGCTTTGGAAGGGGTTGTGGGAACTGTCGAGGGAGTTCCTGGTTTCAGGGCTTATTCATCTGCTTCTTTGGGTCCCCCTTTAACCCTCATGCCTGTTCTATACCTAGATTAGACTCTCTTTGTTATCTTTTGGAATCTCAGATGATTACCTACCTCTTTTTGGCACTCCCTATGCTGTCAATACCAAGTCAGGTGGATCAATGGAGGCTGGAAAAAACAGCAGAAAATTGAGTAGACAGCGGGATATATAGAGGGATACAAAAAGACTCCAGAGCAAAACTTCCACCGTTTAACCCCATCCCTATCCCGCGTAACCTGACCTTTAATGCCCAACCTTGTGCAAACACCACCCCTTACCCAAGGCAAATACCACAGCATACCCAACACGCCGTCCTTCGCCAGCCATGACCCAAAACTCCTTCTAATACTCCTTTCGAAACTCATCCTCAATGCTCACCGATTCATCGACTTTTTGCGACAAGGCCAGCGCCCTCATTTTTCCATGATCTAGCGTGCCCCACAATAAGGTCTATTCATCAAGGCAATCTCACGGGCGATGTTGGCCCACTCGAGTTCTCGTCTTGGAGGCGTGCCGCGGCGCTCGCATTGGTATTCTTCCCATTTTAGAAGCTCGTAACTGGTGTATGGAGGTTGGCGTTAGAGATGGCGTTGAAAAGCGTGGGAAATGGGTTATGATGATGTGATGTGAATGATGGAGGAAGGAGAGTGGAGTGACGATGGAATTGGTGTGGGTGGCTATAGTGAGACTTACGTGAAGCGTAAATGAGGTTGGATAATTACGTTTAATCTTCGTGCGCGCACGAAACAGCTGTGGTTATTGTCAGAAGCATGCGGGCGGAGAAGTGACAATTCAAGGGGAGAGGAAGAAAAGGGGAAAACATACTACGCTCGCGGGAACGTCAAGCCTAGTTCGTTCATAACCTCCGCTATACAGATTGTGGCCGACCTCGATACGCCAACTCGGCAGTGCACCAACGTAGCCGTACCATCCTTCTTGCCTCTCTCTGTGTGATATCGTATCAGCTTTCCGTTCGCTCAAGATTCATGCGCGGACAGCCAACACGACTCACCAATAAATTCCAAGCACCTCCCAAACTCATTCGTTAAAGGATCAATACCATTATCTTGAACACCATCGATATAAAGAAAGCTATCTCCCGGCCAGGATGAGCGTTCTATGTCCGAGGAACTCATTTCTTTATTCCATGAGATTGGTTCGCCAACACTAAGGACACGCTTGATTCCTAGCTCCTTTAGTAATCCAGGATTAGAAGCGTGTGGCAAGTTGCCCAGATATAAATATGGTAGTATCCGACTTGGTAGGCTCCCGTCCATCTTCTCGAACCATGATGGAGGCTTCGGGATCTCTGGTTCGACCCTATTCTTCGGACTCGCTTGTATGAGACGAGCTTGAATAGAGTGAAGGAGGTGTTTGTCCCCCGCGTAGGCAAAGAAGTTCCGGCGTTGTTCGAGGTGCATCCGAACATAGGCTTCCGGCGCCGTAAGGGCCTCAACATACATAAAGTATGCCAGCGCGAACATCGTACTCTCCGTGTATCCATCTGCACAGTGAATCAGGAACCGCCGAGCTGGCTTGCTCTTGCTCGAAGAGTTTGCCAATTTGTATACCCAGCGGATCAAAAGAATGAGTCTGTCAATCACGTCCTGGTCGCCATCAGGATTTATAGTTCCGGAGCCTGGTGCTTGCATCTCCACGATTCCAGTGGGTCCAGCAAACTGCCTCGCAGCTATCTTCTTTCTCCCCCCAAAAAGCTCGTCAAGCTCCGCCATAAGTCCTCCCCGCACATACTCCGGGATGAAGGATGTAACAACTCCAACTACACACAAGCACCCCGAGGATGAAGAATATAAAACGTAGTCTTGGCGCCCCAACCCACATCGCCGGCGCTGGGGTCGTTGAGCATATACGGCAGCACCGACGTCATGATGAGACCGACAATGGCGTTGCCCACTGTGCCCAGGGTTGCCGTCTTCGCTCGGAGGCGTGCGGAGCCGGATTCTCCGGTGTATGCCCAGCCTGCGACGCCAGGGCCGAGGGTGGAGGCGGCGATTGAAGAGCGAGACGAAGAATGTGAGGGCTACGCCCCCGGCGTAGGTGAAAGTTCCGTGGCCGATGACCGCCGCGAGCGCGATGGCGAGCATGGAAAGCGTCATTTCTTACTATTAGCCAGCCGAAGAGGAGACGCCCAGCGTCCGACGTGCTTGTTCTCGATGAGGGAGATGGGAGGCGGAGCTCGCGGACAGACCGACGGCCGTGTTGATGACCGAGTCCACGAGCGAGGTCTTGGAACCCGCGAGTTCAAAGAAATAGGTTGCGTATGTCCCTGCGAGGGTTTGACCACACAGGTTCTGCGTGATCAGGGGAAAGATGGCGCAGAATGAGCGGCCGGCGGAGGTCCACCCCGCGGAAGCAGTCGAAGTAGCTGGATTGGCTTTGCGAGTTTCGTGCACGTCGGCTTCCTTTCCGAGCGTGTAATCCTCTTGCCAAACGTGCCATTGCCCGACAGAATCTTCACCCTTTTTGCGTCTCCCAAATCCTGCCAACCGCACAACGCAGGGATGCCCGCGTCACTTATCCCACTGCATGCCCCACTTCCTCGCGACATCCCGCGGCGTCGACCCCTTTCTCGTCTTGGCTCTCTCATCCGCTCCTCCTTGCTCCACTAATACCCTCCTACACCCTTGGTACCCGAACCTCGCGGCCACGTGCAAGGGCGTCCAGCCTTTGTGCGTGCGGGCCTCGACGTCGGCGCCTGCGCCTATTAACAGAGAGATGAGGTCTGGTCGGTTGCTGAATACGGCTGAGTGAATGGCGCGCATGCTGTATGGGCTGTCTGCGTTGATGCAGGTGCAGGGGTGTGGACGTGTGGTGGTGGTGGTGGTTGTTGTGTTTCCCTCTTCGTCGTCGGAGTTCTCGTCATTGTTATTTTGAGACCTATTATGCCCGTTTCGCCCTTCTTCCACATCGAAACCATTCCTGTTTCCCGGGGCGAGATGATGCTCCAACAGCGCCCTCACGACGCCAACGTCCCCCGTTTGCACGGCCCCTTGTAATGATGTAAACCCTTTATTCGTCCTCAAATTCACCGCGGCGCCTCTTTTCAATAACAGCCTCACCGCGTCCACTTTGGCCTCTTTGTCCTTGCCCACACCCTGCATTGCCCAGTTTAATGGCCTTAACCCCTCTATATCTGGCATATTGATGTCGGCTCCCGGTGCGTCTAGGAGGAGCTCTAGCATTGGTAGATTGCCGGAGCGTGCGGCGGCGTGGAGGGCAGTCGCGCCGTCGTTTTTACTCTTCGAGGTGGCATCGGCGTGCCCAGTATATAGGAGCATGCGGGCGCTGGAGAGTGAGGAGGCGGAGGCTGCAAGGTAGAGAGGTGTGCGGTCTTCGCGTTTGGAACGGGCGTCAGTGAGGGGATGACGACAATGAGCGGTGGGCCGTGGTGCTATGTTGGAAGCTCGGTTTTCTGAAGGAGGAGCAGGAGGAGGCGGAGGAGAGATGGAAGCGGTATTGACCAGCAGAAATTCTACAATGTTGGCCCGGTCCGCGCTTGCTGCAAGATGCAGGGCTGTAAGGTTGTCGTGGGTGAGTAGGTCTATGCGGCCACCGGCGGCGTGGTAGCTAGTGAGCATGGGGAGGTCGCCGGTGAGTGCGGCTGTGAATAGCGCAGAGGTAGAGGATGATGAGGAGGGTCTGCGAAATGCGCCAAGCGCGTTGCGGAGAAGGCTCGAGCGTCGCCGGCGCGTTGGGTCGTGATTGCTGATGTCATTATTCCTGGGGTAATTATTGTCGTTATTGTCGGTGTCTAGGAATGGTGCGAGTGAGCTGGCTGCGTCGTCTCTGTCGGTGGTGCTGTGAGTAAAGTTTGTGGAGAAGGATGGGACGATTGATGGGGTCGTGGCTGTGGAGGTGGCGCTGGGCCGGCGGCGGAGGTGGGATCGTGGGGAGAGGGTGTCTGTGTCGCTTTCTTCGTCGTCATCGAGACGTAGGTCGTTCATTGCTCGCCTTTGCGCTACAATTGGAGATGTTCTTATTGCTGTAGCAGCCATATTTGCTTCTTCCTCCTGTGCGGGTGAAAAGATGGTTACGATGCGTCAACGATGATAACGTCAGTGATGTAAACTTCACTCCTGCAGATCTACCTTAGAATTGTTTACGACCTCAAATCGTCTGGAAATGTACAACAAACGCAAATGGAATGAAAGGGGACACCACCTTGCAATTCTCTACTTACACTGGTATTCTCTACAATAGTTATGGGTAATCGAGCTTCGAAAACTTCGTATACATGGCAAGAGATGATATTACTCTTTTCGCTTTCGTGGAAGATTCTCACAGCGTCCCCCTGTTCCCCAACTTCGCGATCAGTTCCTCCCACGAGCCGTACTCCACGTGCTGTTATAACCTTTTGAATCACGAGAAATTTTTGATCTGATATTCCAGGTAGCCTTTCTTCGTTGCTCGACTTGCCACCAACTGCCGAGTGTACTAGCGTCTTGGTGTCTTGGAATTCAATTCGTACCAACCGAAGAATCTTCCTTGTGTTCACATCATGATAGCCTAGCTGAGGCTATCCTCCTCTTTACCTCAACCACGACCTCTCAGGATCTTTTCTCAGTCCCGGGCGTTCTCACGCCAATTACGCTCTGCTGGGCCATTGGGTTGATGATTAGGCGCCTCAGGTTTAACCTGGCTTGGGCAGCCAGCGTTCTTAGCTTCTTGGCGCTCTCACCTACTTCTTACGTTAGCGTAAAACAAATCGCTCGGAGGGCGTTCACTTGTCCGCGTTCGGGCCCGGCATTTATGAACGCCCACATGCTTGTGCCGACATCGCATTGTCGATGGTTTGCGCATTCTTGGTCACGAGCTAGTATATAGATGCACACTCCGTAGCCGGTGGCGGCACTCCGACTCAAGCAAGGTGCTGTCTGGATCGATATATTGGCATTTCGGCATGTTGTGGCGCCATAATCGAGATAGAACATGGATTAGGACGAAAGATAGCTGCTCGATTACCCCGCACAGAGCGTGCACCGACCCAGTACAGAAGCAAACCAGCACAGAAGCAACCCAGCACAGACGCAACCCAGCACAGACGCAACCCAGCACAGAAGCAACCCAGCACAGAAGCAACCCAGCACAGACGCAACCCAGCACAGAAGCAACCCAGCACAGAAGCAACCCAGCACAGACGCAACCCAGCACAGAAACAACCCAGCACAGACGCAACCCAGCACAGAAGTAACCCAGCACAACAGCAGAATTCGGCCATGTGGATGCCGATGGTGCAGTAGTGGCTTCAATGAGTTAGGTACCATGTATGCGCCGCCGCCACGGGCGTACTACGGACCGTTCTCGAACCTCGAGGTGGCCCAGTAGGGCTAGCACTTTAAGCCTCGCCCCACATGCCGCTCAACCTTGTGGCGGTCCGTCACGTCTCAGGGGCACGTCATGTACTCAAAGCAAACGAAGCAGTGATCTCTTCTAGCGCATAAGTAACCTACCACAGAAAGAATTTTCCGTCTAGGCTTTTCTGAGGCAGAGCTGGGATCGTGGAGGTGCCCAGACCCCTAAGAACGCTACGGTGGCGCGCCAAATGCGGTCTGTACGATCGCGACTCTGAACTAAGTTTCAAGCCACGAAACAAGAAAGAGACAACCTGCTTTGGTAATCTTTGGTGCAGTTGGCGATATTTGTTCTTTCGAGAAGGCGTCTTTATGTGTCATCTATGCTGTGCCGGGCTCGGCTTGTAACCATGTTACTACTATAAAACCAGCGCCGGTAGCACTCTTTGCTATTTTGGAAAGCTCAAAAAATATTCAGCAGTCTGGCGTGTCGGTTGAAAAGATGATTAAAATCCTCGGTCTTATTTCCGTGCTAGCAGCTTCCACATACTCCTCATCGACCGTGGGCTCGACTCGACGCAGCGTTCCACCAACCCATGAGCTCGCTGCTCTCAAAGTCACACCGAACTACTTGCCACTCACGCGCCGCCATAACGTTCCCACCATCTCCGATACCTCAGCTCCTAGTGTCATCAATTTGAAAGGGCCTGGGCATGGTCGTCTGCTTTTCGGAACAAGCATTCTGGTCTTCAATGTTAAGGTCACAATCGCCGGACAAGACTTCGAACTGCTCCTCGATGGCACAAGCTCGGACACTTGGGTTGTCACAGAAGGTTTTACGTGTCTCAACGGAACAGACCAGGAGATATCGGAAGCTTCTTGTGATTTTGGGCCTACCTTGCAGGGAGATTATGCTACTCGCACAGTGAAAAACGTAAGTACTTGCGCAGTTTGTCAAATATGGGTGTCGGGAATTGATCCCGCACAGAGAAATTTCAACCTCACATATCCAAATGAGGCGTCATTCTATGGCGACTTTGCAAAACTCGATATCACCCTGGCCGGGATTCACGTCAAAAATCAAATGGTCGGTCTAGTAGACCTCGTTCAAATCCCAGGTCCAGTCCTTGATAACATTACTTCGGGTATCTTGGGCATGGCATACAGCTCCGTCACCAGTGCTTTCATCGGCAACAACGGCACGCTGGATAACCGCACCATCGGCACTGCTCCTGGTGATCGTAGTCCCTACTCGGCTATATTTGAAACCATGGCTACCGAGGGTTTAACTCCAGCGCTGTGGAGTCTCGCCCTCGAACGCCCAAAGCCCAACTACGGGCTCAGTTCCCCTGGTGGCTATATCGCATTTGGAGGCTTACCGCCCGTAGCATTTGACCCTATTTTTAGCAGCACGCCCATTGAAATTGTAAGTGCTCCTTGCACTCGAGCTTAAAAACTGATTCTAGCAGCTGTGCTTTTGATTGAGATACGAAAGGCTAACGCATGTGCGGCTCTCCTTAGTATATATCTCCAGTACCGCTTCCTGAAACCAGTGCTACGAACTTCAGCTCCTACACAATAACTCCAAATGGTTACGCGTTCAATAACAAGGCTGGCAATTTTACGCACCATGCCAATAAACACCCAACCATTGTCGATCCGTTGACCTTCAACATTTTTGCTCCAAGCAACGTCTTCGCTGCATACGTTGCAACTATCCAACCGCCACCGAAAATGAAGCATGGTTTTCCCTTCGTCCTTTGCAACGCAACTGTTCCAAACTTCGGCGTCGATATCGGCGGTATTATCTTTAATATCACCACTCCTGACCTGATGCAGCCTTACATCAACTTCACCAGTTCGAATGGCGGCGAGTACTGTGTAATCGCAATTGCCGATGCCGCCGAACCTGGAACTACAGGTGGTGCGGTTCAACAGGCTGTTCTTGGGGCGCCTTTCTTGCAGAGTGTAGTCGCTGGTGAGTTATCGAACCCGTAAAAAGACCTTGACAGGGTCTTACCCTTGAACGCAAGATACTAATACATATTGAAAGTGTTCGATGTCGGCGCTAGTATGATGCGATTTGCGGCGCATCACTATTGAGATCTGCGATAGCAAAATTGGCCGGACTTGTTGAATGTATGGTAGTCCCACTCAAGGCCTCAGTGGGATAAAGGAGAGGTCAATGTAAAAGGGGCGGAAGGCAACGCAAGGCGCTGTTCGAACCTTTTAGGGTCACACTGAGAGGGAAAAAAGGTCAACAACCGATCGGGGCTGCAATAGAGTCCATCTTTGTCGTCGAATTTTGATGGTAACGTCGAACTCGGCGGCTCCGTTGGCCTCTCTGGCTACAACAAGGCGCTATTGGCGGCACAAGGACCTATTGAGAGATTTCCATACTCGCGTTTGACTCAAAGCGAGTCAAAGATATAGACGTTCTCATTGATTCCCTAATACCGTAATACGTCGACTGCGGACATATTATAGCATTTATATTTACATGGTCAATGTTGTCACACTGGGTGAAAGTGGCCCAGGATCCTGATTGTGCTATCTTCCTGAGTTGAAACACATCAACCTCGGGACAAGTTCCCTCCAACACTACTTAGGCGTCTTTTGCCGAAGCAGTTTTTGGCTTTTTGCTTACTAATGGAATGTTTTGCATGTGGCATTTTAGCCCACAATTACTCCCTTTTTGGTGTATTTTGCCATTCGACTTTGTGTCTTCAGCTCAAGACCTTTGCACTACCAAGCGGCTGACGGTATGTCTTCTCAAAAGCAGTAGCTGCCGTTGTAATGCTGAATGCGGGGCGATGAAAAGAGATCCATGCCCGACTCAGTGCCCCGGAGGTGACGTATTCGGTACTCAGGTACTCAGGGCTAAATTCAGGGGCTCCATTTCCCCCTATTCATGCAGCTCCTCAAAATCTTTAAGCTCGACATATCGGGCAGTAAGTGTTAGCAAACAAACTTGCTGTACTATTTGTAATACCATCTCCTCGTAACGTTACTCTCGTGGTTTTCAAACAGTCTTTCATTCTCCAGAAGCAGAAAAATGGCAGCTTAAGCCCACTCTCTTTGAAAAACTACGCGATCTGAAAGAACCCCACAAATGGACCAGCCGCCTGCTGCTGTAAAAATCGCAATCATCGGCGGCGGTATTGGTGGCATTGCCTTAGCTATAGGGCTGCTTCAGTACCCCCACATTGACGTCCAGGTGTACGAGGCCAACGCTTCTTTTGGTGATGTCGGAACTGCCGTGGGCTTGGGTTTGAATGCACTGAAGGCTTTGGAACTATTGGACCCCAGTGGCCGAGCAAGAGCTGCTGTGGACACAGCTGGCGGCAAGAGACACAAGCCCAGTGTGAGGATGATTATGGTATGTGTGGATGAGGCCTGCAAAGTATACGCTCGGGAAGAAGCAGAGTGGTGAATACATGATTCTATGGATTATCACGTTGCGCCATATCAGCCCGTGTTGGACGTGGAGTTAATGCTAACTTCACCCCGTCCCTTCTTTCCTAGGGTAAAGGCAAACACGCCGGAACGCATCTCCTCGACATTGACCCGGAAGGCACATCTCAAATCAGCGTTTCCCGCAGCCGACTATTCTCCTCCTTGATCGCGCTCGTTCCCTCACACCGGCTGCACACGAGGAAGCGGCTGAGGCGAATTGAACGGCCAGACGGCTACGCTATTCCCGGAATTAGTATATATAGCGCCGACTGCGGTCCACTTCAGGTCTATTTCGCCGACGGGACCAAGATCGACGCCGACGCTGTCATTGGCGCCGACAAGATCCGCGGTATTACTAGATTACAGTTGCTCGGGCAGAATAACCGCGCTGCGGCACCGAGGTACGCTGGGCAGGTTGCGTGGCGTTGTGTAGTTCCTCTTGATGCGCTGAGGGCGAAGTTGCCAGAGGAGCTGGTGGAGATTGAGAGTGATTTGTGCATGGTTGGAGAGAACGGCCTACTTTTGTGTGATCAAGTAGAAGGAGGCAAGATGGTGAACCTCGTAGCGGTGGAATTCAGGAATGAATGGGAGAATGAGATGTGGGCTGAAAGGGGCGACTGGAAGGTGCTTAGTAGCATTTTCAAGGATTGGGGTCCAGCGGCTAGGGGTGTGATTGAGGTAAGACTGCTATGGCGTAGATTCGTTATACTCAGTGGCGCAGGCTGACATACGACTCGTAGCTTATGAAACCGCACCAAATCCAAGCTTTCGCGGTTCAGGATCAGCCTCATGCTCCAACTTTTGCCAAGAGCAGGGTGTGCTTGATGGGTGACGCAGCTCATGCAGGTAGGTCAATTGCACGCACATCACATGTTCCCATTTCTTCGAACAACAATAACAATCCTACAGCAACGCCATGGCTCGGAGCAGGCGCCGGCCAAGCACTTGAAGACGCATTAATGCTCACGACGGTCCTCGGGGAAACATCCACACCACACGATATCACGACAGCATTCCGGACGTTCGATTCATCGCGGAGACCACGAACCCAAAAGTTAGTAGACTTGAGCCGCGAAACGGGCGAGACGTTCCGACGAGCCGACGTCAACGGTATAGAGGAGCTGCGGGAGAAGCTGGGGAGTAGATGGGATCAAGTATGGCTTCATGATGTCGAGGGGGATCAGAAGAAGGCGCTGGAATTGATGAGAAGTATGCGCGGTGGACAGAAGGGTCGGCATAGCGTTGTTGTTCGGCCACATGGCCAGGGGAGTTATTGATCAATGGCGGCATTCGCATTCGACGGCGGAAGACCTCGAGAATGGTTGTTAGAACTGTTCGGAAAGTCTTGTGCCACGATGATTTTATGAATTTTCACGGCGATCATCCCTGTTACGAAGAAAAGAACAGGCTATTTGTCATTATGAGCAAAGGTCGTAGGAAGTCTGACCGATATAGGTGTATTGCTTGGAGCGCATATTGAGAATGAGAACACCGCTAGATTCACTTGTATTTGGTACAAGTAGCGTCGCTAGGGTAAGGTGTGATTGGTACAGCGCATCGTGATGGTTACACCATGGTGGCGATACGGTGGCGCGTGGCCTTGGTTATCCTTAAAGCAATACAGTGTGTAGTCAGACCGACGGATCAGTCAGCTGGCTATGTATAGGTCAGATACATAGCTTGCGATGTTCATGCTTGGCGAGGTTGTTTCAAACTCTCGCCTCACCTCAGCAGTCAGCAGATGACAAGGCAGGTGGAGGCTAATTTATAATAAGCGTCGTATTTTTGTCCCTCCGCAGTTCTCGACCCTCAACATTCTGGAGCGTTGGTGGCACGTGCGGGGTTAGTCCGCAGTTTTCATTTCCTGTGCTCCACCTTCGTACTTTCGTACTGCCCGAATTCTTTCTGTTTTCTTACCACGCTTTCCCTAATAACAGCCCACCGTTTGACTCTATACTTTCATTCTCTTTTGCTATTCATTCATGACGTGACGATCATCAGATACACCACAGTATCTGGCCCAGACTTGTAGGCGATATCCTCGCCGAGACCTACCGAGAGCGCAAGCCTCGCGCAGTCAGCCCCCGCCGCAACAGCCTCAGAAGACACATCTCCCACCCTCACATCAACCCACTTGTGAAGAGACACTTCTATCCTCAGTCGCAATGTCCGAAACTGCAACAACGCCCGGCTACGGGACCGCGACTACACCTGGTTATGGTACGCTCCCTCCCACTACGCCTGGTGGCACCCAACGCCGCAGGCCAGCGCGTCCCAATATGGTCATCATCCGCACGGGCAGTTATGGCTACGGATCGTTTGGAAGGCTCCCGTCAGAGGGCATGAGACAAAGAGTACAGAGGACCAAGTCTCACATGAAGGAGCAAACGCCTCTACTTGAGTCGACGGCGGCCGAAGAGGCTGATCCAGAAGCGGATGCAGAAGCGGCCGCTCGTTCATCCGTCTCGCTGGACGGAGAGACTGCTCAAAAGACTGTGAAAGATCTTGATTCGGATGAAGATAATGAGGATGATGAAGAAGAAACCAAAAGCACGGGTTATTTGTTCCTACTGACTTTGGGCATTGGCGGGTAAGTTAAATCGTCCACTTCCTTGATCGCAACCCACACCGCTCACACAATCCTCGACTAGGCTTCAAATTGCGTGGGCTACAGAACTCGCCAGCACATCGGTATGATAATTTCCGTACTCACCATCGAAGACTAGTGCTAATTCCCTCTCTAGCCATTCTTATTGTCACTCGGTATCAGCAAGGCTTTGTTGGCTCTCGTCTGGATAGCCGGCCCTCTCTCAGGTGTCTTGGTGCAACCATACGTTGGCATCCGCAGCGATAACTGCCGCTTGAAATGGGGCAGGAGGAGGCCTTTCATCATCGGCGGTGCTCTTGCCACCATCGTCGCCTTGCTCATGTTGTCTTGGTCAAGGGAGATCGTTGGCGGTGTCGGCAAACTTTTCGGCGCTGACCCAACCAGCGGCAACAGCCTCTTTGCCACGCAGATATTTGCCGTCTCGTTCGTCTACGTCCTCGACTTTGCGATCAACGTCATTCAAGCAGCTATCCGTGCTTTCATCGTCGACTGCGCCCCAACTCACCAGCAAGAAGACGCAAATGCTTGGGCTAGCAGGATGACCGGCGTTGGTAACATCATCGGCTACCTGTCTGGCTACCTCAACCTACCATTTCTATTGCCATGGCTCGGTGACACTCAGTTCAAGATCTTGTCCGAGATTGCCTCTGTTGTCATGGCTGCCACCGTTCTCGTCTCGTGCTTAACTGTCCCGGAACCGGACCCCCGCCAGCTAGGCCCACCGACCGAGCAGCCTGGTGGAGTGCTTTCCTTCTTCCGTGGGCTCTACGCGTCAATTGTACGCCTACCTCCTCAGATTCGTAATGTCTGCGTTGTTCAACTCTTCGCTTGGATTGCCTGGTTCCCATTCCTTTTCTATACCACGACTTATGTTGCTGGTATTTACGCCGACCCATTCTTCCGAAAGAACCCGAACATGTCAGACGAGGAAATCAACGAAATCATGGAGACCGGTACCCGTATCGGCACGTTTGCTCTCCTAATTTTCGCCTTGACTACCTTTACATCGAGTGTTGTTCTGCCATTCATCATTACTCCCTCGTACAGGCCTGCGGAAGAGGAGACCCCTTTGGAGTTCAATAACCACAATGGCGAGGTTGAAGACGCCGAAGGGGGTTACTTCAATTTGAAGAAGCCGACCGAGTCAAAGAAGAAGTCAATATTCAGCCGCTTTTTCTCCGCCATCGCCGCCGGCAATTTCCAGATCCCATATTTCACTCTCCGCCGCGCGTGGCTTATCAGTCACCTCATCTTCACCGCGCTCATGTTTGCCACTTTTGCCGTTAAAGATAGCGACTCCGCAGTCATCCTCATCGGTCTCATTGGCATTCCATGGGCTCTCTCCAATTGGGCACCCTTCGCCCTCATCTCTGCCGAGATGTCGAAACGCGACGCAATTCGCCGTGGCAAGCGTGCTCCTCCACCAACCCGCGACGGCGAAATGCTCGCGCGGAACGAGGACGAAGCCGAAGACGAGGCCGGTGTCATTCTAGGCATCCACAATGTTGCAATCGCCGCTCCTCAGGTCGTCGCGACCTTGGTTAGCAGTGTGATTTTCAACTATCTGCAGAAGCCAAGGGGTACCCCTGGGGACGACAGTGTAGCGTGGGTGTTGAGGTTCGGCGGCGTTTGTGCTTTGGGTGCAGCGTGGGCGACTACTAGAGTTCAGGAAGGTGATGCCGATGATCAGGGAAATCACGAGGAATGAATGGCGTGTTTATAGATGCTAGCTTGTGGGGAAATCATGTTTGAAGGAGGAGGAGGAGGAGGAGGAGGAGGAGGTGGCGGCGTTCAAATGCTATGTTCTACATTGTTTTTGCTTGAATGATACAGTATGCATTTTTATAGCGTTACGTTTGGGTTTTTTATTTAGTTCATGTCATTTCACGACCGGTAGTTTAGATATTGTTTACGTTACAAGGCATTCGGTCTCCCTTTTTTTTTTATGCCAGTTGGGCTGGACGGGAAGCTACGATATGCCATTGGAGCTTAGACGTCGGTATACTCCAAACGCCATTTTTACTTCGAGCTTATTTGTTCTTCTTCAACCCTAGTAACGGGGCAAGCAATGCTTTTGGTAGCATGCTCCCCCGGTTGCCATAACAACCTTTAGGGTCGAGTTACTCTAAATTTAAGCCTTTCGCTGAGTCATTGGTGGCTGCGTTTCGCGTCCTTCGTTCCTCGCATTATGACAAATGTCGTTATTTGTTCGACGAATAGCTAGCTAGCAGTCGCCTTCGTACATCTAAGTTTTCTGCGCTTACAGCGGGTCTTTATCGTCAAGTATCGACTCCTTCACGCAATGACGCTCCTGATGAAGTTGTCCCCCCGGCTTACGCGGAAAATGTTCATGGTACATCCTAAACCACAAGATAGAAGAGATACTTCAGCGACCCACACTCAGAATGAAACCAGAACGATGACTTCTTCAAATTCACGCGAGGCAGATTTGTGGTTGACGAGCATACTCAGATGACAGCCCGCCAAGTTCGTTTCGACATGAGCAAACTCGTCCAAATTGCAGTCGATGCAGTAGGCTCCAAGGCCTGTGTATCGGTTAAAAAATGCCTGATGGAATGTACAATAAATACGTCTGGCGTGCAACTTGGTCAGATCCGGGATCACATGAACGTTGCGGACAAGGTGCAGCTTCTGTTAAAGCTTTCCGTCATCCAAGCAGCCTGGTTGTCTATTTCGCTTCGTGAATTCGGCGCTCAATTACCTCTCCAAGGACTTCGAAGGGAAGACGCCAAACGAGTACCTGTACACGACCGCCCAAGTGAGAAAGGTTCACAGCGCTCGTTTTCAGATACAGATCGCACAAGGTCTGCATATCTGCTAATAAAACTCCACAGGGCGAACAGCTTCAGAGTATCACAGAGCCTTCGCCTTCCGGGAGCTGAAAGCGATATCATCAATAAGACCACTTCCCCGGCAAACTCTGATGCATCGTGCGCCCGACTTCTATCGACCTCAAGCTGTAAAAAAGTCCGCTGCAATCGAATCCTATCTCAGCGTCCACGACGCCCTTCTTCCTAGTGATCCACTCATTACCGCTTCATCTCTCTGGCACAGCGATTTGCATGTAGAAAACGTCATCGTCGATGCCAATGACTCGACTAGGATTGTTTCATCATCGACTGGCAATCTACTGACCTTCGTCCCCTCTTTGACCAGAACGTGAGTCCTGCATTCGTCCCCCGTGTCATTCCGGAACCAGATACTCTTGAACGTCAAAAGCGTGGTGATTTGTCCACTATACCGGAAGAAGACCGACCCAAGGCGAGAAGTGAATTTTGCAACAAGAACCTGTTCATTGCATCGCGCAATATCTCTCTCAAGAGAACTCCGGCGATTTCCCGTGTCATAGAATATCAGCGCACGGAAGCATTCCAAACAATTCTACTCGCAAGGCGTATATTTGAGTTCGGCGAAGCGCATCTCTCTTATCTCGTATCCCAACTGCGCTATACCTGGCCACACTTGCCTCCAATCCAGACGTCAACCACGCGGAAGCAGGCTTTCCCGCTTCAATTCAACGAAGCAGACCTAGCGCAGGTCGAGGAAGACGTGCAAAACGCTAGCCAGGGTATACAGAACATGCAAGACTTCCAGGACCATCTGGGTCCGTTATGGCCGGACGACGGCGTAGTCAGCCACGAGCTGTATGACGCAGCGAAGGCGGCTTTACGGGAGCTGAAAAATAAGACAATTGCCCGATTTGCTGGATCTGAGGCCGACAAAGCTGAGATTGAGCGGCTGTGGCCGTTCAATGACTAATGGTTGGGAGCGTGAGTAGACCGTGTGAATCCCACATTTAGAGCACGATGCCCTGATACGGCCGAAGTTTTCATTGTCGCTTCCAAAATCCCAAGAATCAAGCGAATCTCTCCTCAACGCCTCTTTTGAAACTTCAGCCTCACTCCGCCACGCACGCAACATGCTAAAGCCCAGTTCTCTTGCCACACAGTATTGCTTAGCAGCTTTGGCATAGAGTACTCTTGGATCAAATTTGCAGTTATGAAGGCTACCTCTGTTAAAGCCAGTTGTTCTATTTATGAACAGTCAGTTGACTTTCTCACCGCATGAAATGTGCTCGTATGACAAAGAGATCGGAATTATCACTCACGTCCCAGACAAATACGTGGACCGCCACTGAAGGGTATGAAGTCCCAACCCATCTTCCTCTGATCCCATCGCTCCGGACGATAAATATCTGCATCAGTGCCCCAGAGATCTCTACGACGGTGGAGCGCGTACGAGCAATAGCCGACTTTCGTTCCCGCAGGGATAAAGATAGGTTCCAGTCCGGCTGGGCCGCCGCCGCGTGGAAGTGTTGTTTTACGGACGGCAGTACGCGTGTTGACTGGTATCGGGGGATGTAGCCGCAGCGCTTCGCACGAGTGTCAGCAGAGCGATTTCAAGACCCTAGTAATTGAAGAAGCCTACACTCTTTGATACATGCTTGGAGGTACGGCATTCCCTTCAGCGATGCCAAATTCATGGGTTCGGGAGCAGACCGGACTGTGAGGACTTCTGCCTCGAGTTTTTCCCAGATGTCAGGGCGTTGCGCGAGCACGTGCCACATATTCGATAACAACGATGCCGTCGTATCTCGGGCAGCGACCAGAAGGTTCAACAGGTGATGCTCCAGTGAGGTGGGATCAGACGTGTGTCTGGCAAGCTCTTCAAGAACAACATAGCACTGTTTCTGAGACACATCACCATTTTGAGAATTCCGAACGGCTGGACTGCTCTGCCCAGCCTCGTTATTGTGAGAATCTTGTTTCTTCATCATCTGTAGCACTCGATCGACATGCAAGTCAAGCTGATCGGATAGTACCTTGCGGGCTTCATTGAACCCGCCGTTAGGCTGGAGAAAAGAAAAGGGCCCCAGCACGAAGCGCTTCGCAATCCAGCGCTGGGTCACCTCGAAGGCTTCCGCGAATGCGTTGCACGAAACATCATCGGGCTCCGCGCGCAAGGACACAGTTGATGCACCGAAAAACATTTCGCTCGCAACATCCAGGGTCAAACGAAAGAACAGCTTCTGTATATCTACAGCACCGTCTGCCGATGTCCTTTGATGACCATCTATTGCCTCGAATAGATTCGATACATGCTTGCCAAGCATGTTATGATAATCAGTATTATCCTTACTGAATGCAGGCTTCAAGACTCGCCGTGCGCCGGACCACGTCTCTCCGTCAGAAGCAAAAATGCCGTGGCCGAGCAGCGGCTCGAATGCTGTATTCCTTCGGGCGCCTAGCTGAAAGTCGGTAAATTGTGTTGCAAGTATTGCTTGGATGTTCTGGGGTTCGCAGGTATTGATGACTGTACTGCCGAGCATGATGGACTTGTACGTGCTCCCATAGTTTTGGAAGCGTGCTTGACATGTTTCCAGGTACTTGTGCTTCCGCACGCTGCGGTAGCTCTCGAACAGAATATCGGTTCCGAAAAGACGATCGATGCATGCTTGTTCCTTTGGTCCCTTACAATGACATAGTTGAGTTTGTCGGCCCCGAAGTAAAGACCAGAAAAGTTTTTGCCACCATAAAACGAATAGTACACATGCACTAACGGTACACAGGGGTACCATATGTTTTAGAAGCACGGGCTGATAATTGTGACTGTATCCGAGAGCCATGCTAGGTAAATGGCTGGGTTGAGTTTGGCAGAATCCGGAGCGGCCAGTAGAGATTCAAAACAAAATACGAATTTTTGCGAAAGAGGCAGAAAAAACCTAAGCTTATGAAGGTATCACTGACAGGTTTAGAGATCCGCTTCCGTTTAGCTCCAAGCCTGACTCGGCATGTTTGGCCCCAATGTTCATGCCATCACTACATGCAACAAGTGTTCAGCCTTGGGTCATGCCATATATCAACTGTATCCGGAAACAAAGCAAAGTACTCGTTGGGAATGTTGACCACGAATACTCTCACGCAATACAAGGCACTCCTGATCTGACGAGAAGGTGGAGCGAAAGGCTTGGGCTCGTAACTGTAAATAGACGACGTGTGAGGGATCAGAGGGAACAGACGGGGTTCTGGCACGCGACCCCGGTTGCTGGCTCCGGATCGACCTCCACAGGCCACGCGCCACACTATGCTCAACCAGGGGATTTAATGACACGGCGAGCCCGATATGCGTGCCGACAACTTTGTCGACCTCATCCGGTAAGGTTGGCTGATTCACGAATGATGTGGCTTATCTTTACGCTATACTGCTACGGGCTTTCCGATGAGCACGCTGGGAGATATAGCGGGTGCTGCGCGAGGAAAAATCTCATTACAGGGTTTGACGGATTATATGCACATGTATCAAACATAGTTTAGCGTGCTGATCGAGTAATGGATGGTCAGCCATATATTACACGAGCGGGCCAGGGGCCTCGACGCGAACGAGCCGGTAAAGAACTTGCTTCCTGTCCACCTTTTAAGCTCTAGCCTCGAGTTACATGATCAACCGTCTACCTAGATCGGTCAACTCGTGTCAGAACATCGCTATTGGTCTGGCAGGATTTGCAGGTACTAGCGTGATACCGGTAAATGCGCCGTCAACTTCAGCGTCGTATACAATCTCTTTCTTGCCAGTGTCGTGATCAATCCGATATAACCTCCCACCCAGGTCAGTGGCGTAGACATCTTTAGTTTCCCTGTCGACCTTCAAGCCAATTGCTTCGTGCAACTTCCTCGCTACAATCTCGTACTTGGGCCCTGACGTCGCAGGCCGGTGACCAATTTTGTCAACACTGATCTTATTGATACCGTTTCCAAGAGGTGGGTTCCCACGATCCGTCCAATACAACACACGCTCTTCTGCGTCGAAGTCGAGGTCGATTGGTTCGGGAAGCCCGGAGAGCACGCATTCGACGTCCGATCTCGTGGTTTAGGATGTACCATGAACATTTTCCGCGTAAGCCGGGGGGACAACTTCATCAGGAGCGTCATTGCGTGAAGGAGTC
>Ga0115851_100412_pt1 | contig 18639 bp, 7 predicted proteins | sample InSIn2gowninarea_FD_83865 | JGI IMG/M metagenome (GOLD analysis project Ga0115851, IMG submission 83865)
AAAGCCTGAAGAGAAATATGTTGAACTGCCCACAAAACATGAGCTTAAGTTGAAACTTTCGCAGGAAGAAAGGCCGAAGACATCTTTGACACGGATATTTTTAATTGTTGGGCTTCTAGGTACTGCGATGTTTTCCTTAACCGTTGGATTGGGTGAGGAGTTTTGACAGTTGAGATTAAGGATGCAAGTCCGAATGAGGATTATTTTCCATTTCTTGGCAGGATTTGATGTTTTTGAGTACTCCATTTGTTCGTGGGTTATTCCCCCATTCGAACCCAATTTCCTGTAACTTTGGTCCCTTTTTTGGATTTCTATGGGTTGACCATATGGCCTCGGCACTGTCTATCTTTTGAGGGTCTTGCGGTTTGGTTTGTAGGGTTCGGGGTTTTTGGCCCTTAACTCGTTGCACTTGGTTTTTAGAGATTAGTTTCTCCTTGGTCTACAATTCCATGTGGACTGTGGTATTTTATGTAATTTATTTTTGGTTATAATGATAAAGAAGGTACGACTTTTGCTTTAGCGAAAAAACTGACACATATATAAAAATATATTAATAACAAAAATACCTGTACCCGTGCAATGACTTAAAATAGATATATATTAGTTATATATGAGTTGTAGAACCATGATCATATTGTTTATACCCAGACTAGATTTAAAAGTTGTAAAATAGATATATACTAGTTATATATGAGTTGTAGAACCATGATCATATTGTTTATACCCAGACTAGATTTAAAAATTGTAGGTTTGGAATACGATTTTGGTTAAAAATTCTGAAGAAGCCCTTGAGTAATTCGATATATGGTTGCATTTCAAGCTTGTAAATTTGGATTGGATAGAATTATGTAGGATGTGAGTTTGATTTTTCATTAAGGCAACTAGGCTTACCATAATATAGAAAGGACCTTTGTCCCTAGGCTGTTCAAAGCCTGATTTGGGAAATAATACGTTGCCACCGCAATCAGTTGGCATCCTTGACCATTTTGTTTTGAGAAAGCATATATTTTTTGTAGCTGGACTTGCAAACAAACTTGCAAGTGCATGTAACTTTGAAAATGGAGAGACATGGAATTCTTGTGGTTTAATGTATTTTAATTAGCTCGTACATTTCTGAATTAATGGCAAGAAATTCTCTGGAATAGTAACTGTCATAGTTTTGAAACGGTTCCAAAATTCTGAATGGACGTTGCATTTATCATAAAAGTATTTAAGGATAATTTTAATAAATATAATTTTTTATTTCAAATAGATTTAACTAATGAATGGTGGTGGTAAGACTCAATATCTGTAATTTAAATTTGACAATTAAATAAGGTTTCGTTTAATTTATAGATTAAATAGCTTTTTTCACGGGAATTCACCAAAATTTAGCAATACAATTTCAAGATATTTTGTTATTTAAAATACAATTTTGAATACATAATACTATGTTGTATGAGTTTCTAGAACGTGGGAATGTTTGAAATTTGGGTAACTTGGGTACGGGGAATTCACCAAAATTTAGCTATACAATTTCAAGATTTTTTGTTATCTAAAATACAATTTTATATACATAAATACTATGTTGTATGAGTTTCTAGAACATGGGAACATTGGGAACTTGGGTACCCGTGTCCGGGACGGCTAGAGGTTTGCCCAAAATTTATAGGAAACCACTAATCGGGAGCCGTAATAATGTATAATAAAAAATTAAAAAATAACTTTTTAATTATATAATTTATATAATAATCAAAATTAATATTGAATCAAAATATTCTTATATTAAAATCAATTTAAATATATAAATATATAATACATAATCTCTCTTATATATAAATATATTCTTTTTGAGTCTCTCCCTTATATATATATATATAAAATATTAAAATGTCAAGTTCATTATGATACATGACGAGTCTTTGAAACAATCTGGCTTAAAAATACAAAAGAGCAATTTTACATAGGTTTCTCTAGTTATTCTTAAGAGAAAAAGTAAAGCAACTCTAATGTTTAAGCATTGATTGCCACATACAATATGCACACACAAGCTTCTGCGATATATATACATAAATACCAAAATAAATACTCATCAGCATGACATCCGAGATATTGCCTTTGAAACAATCTAGCTTAAAAATACAAAGGAACAATTGTACATATGTTTCTTTAGTTATTCTTAAGAGAAAAAGTAAAGCAACTCTAATGTTTAAGCATTGACTACCACATACAATATGCACACACAATCTTCTGCAATATATATATATAAACAACAAAAGAAATACTCATAAGCATGACATCCTAGATATCGCGGTGTGTCACACACTTCCTTAACCCATCGAGAGATTTCTCCAGTTTCTCAATTAAAAATATCCGTGTCAAAGATGTCTTCGGCCTTTCTTCCTGCGAAAGTTTCAACTTAAGCTCATGTTTTGTGGGCAGTTCAACATATTTCTCTTCAGGCTTTGTATTCCCCAACCCCAGGGAACGTAGGAACTCTAAAAAAAAAAGTCTTCAAAGCTTGCGGAACTTCCCAAACTCCCATTGCAACTCGCCCTGAAAAGAGAACATTCCCATATAGTTCCAAAGCGAACCATTGGAACTGGTTTCCCAACCCTCAGGAGGGGTTCTAGAGCATAAATGTAATCTAGCAATACAATTGTAAGATTTTTTGTTGTCTAAAATACAATTTTGAATGCATAAATGTATTTAGCACCCTGAAAAAGCTCCCGGCACTCAAATTATGAAGACTAAATAATTTAGACTCAAGTTTTTAAAAATCTCTATCATATTTTGATTAAAATTAATCGGAAAAATGGTCGTGAAAAAGGTCATTTAGTCTATAAGTTAGACTACACCATTAAATAATACTAGTTAAATTATGTAAAAGGTAATGTAAATGTAAAAATGAATAAGTCTTACCCAAAAAAATGAAAATAGAAAATTAAATGAAATAGAAAAAACGGAATAGGAAAAAAGGCTGAAGATTGAGAAACAAAAGGTCATGGTTGTTGGCCTCCCCCTTACTTCCATATCTCTCTGTTTCCTCTATAGTTTTTGCTTTTGAAGGGCTTTTTGCTGACCAAGAAAAAAAAATGCAAATAGAATAAAAAGTTGCATTGCACCAGACAAGTTGAAGCCCCACTCAAAGTTAGTTTTCCCATTTAGATTTCTAGGTAAATCACTATGTCCATTCACATTATGTGATCGATTACTTGGTGATGTGTCTATCATTTTAGATTTCATTTGTATAGATGCATAGTTCATGTTAAATCCTGTTCTCTTTATTGTGTGAAATGAAAAATTATGCATAGTAAAACACAGTGATTGTTCGATGGCAATTTCCAACCTAATAATTTTTGGTGGTTTTAAGTAACATCCATATGAATTGTTGGCCATTGGAACTTAATCAATTTGTGATTCTCTGTTTGAGGGATGAGCAGGAAGCAATGGCTTGAGATTAATTTGCTCTTAATTTTAATACCAACTTCTTTGTATGGTTTGGGACAACACCCTTACACATTCATGGCCCCACAACTGTTCACTCACATAAACATTAATTCACTGGCATATACAACACTAATGGAATCCAACACTCAGCAAATCCAGACTGTCCATTTCACCAAAGCTAAGAGAACAGTGGACATGATTATTTCTTTTGTTGCAAATTTACAGTTGAATTTTTAATTCGGGCTCTTAAATTTAGGAATTCATTCTTGCTGTACCTCAGCGTTTTACTACAACCAATTTGAATGTGCATCTGTTCATGAGAATCGGTCTTGCTTTTATCTGTCTAACAACAGACCAGTCAAGAGGTTTTTGTTCCCATAACAAGAACGACTGACAATAACACAATGTTCCCATCCGTAACTAAGTAGGTTGTTGGACCTCGTAGAAAGGTGTAAAATTAAAGCTTTTGGATATAAGTAGCTTTCGGGTGTAAAGAATCCAATGTAGGGCAAGAAAAAATGGCACCCAAACACAATCATGAAAGGCTGAAGGAAGATGTAGAAATACAAATTATTCAAGGAGATAATGCCGCTGCATCCCCTACCTGTTATGAAGTTAAATGAGTCGAAAGGAATGCCATTTTTTATGAGTTTATTGGTCAACTTTCCATGAATTTGAATTTGCAAAGCGCCTCCTTTAACATTCTGCCGCAATACGCTGTCAGTGTTGTTGTTCGAGGAAGTGCCATATGATTGAACAATCCCATCACTGTTGATGCAAAATTATCAAATTATGTCATAACATTTTATAACTTTACTTGCAGGAATATTGGGATGGGCTGCAACATGAAACAGTTACAACTTTTCCTATGACTGGTCGCATGATGATTTGGTGTTTGGAATTCTTTTTCGACAAGGATTATGGTTGTTATTTAGCCATGGTTACATTGCACAACGGTAGGGCACTGGTTGGCTTGTCGCAGACTGTACAACCATCAGAAGAACAAAGGAAAACTAAGAACAGAAGAGATCCTCGCACAGTGCTAAGGACAGAGGCCTAGTAGCCTTTCTGAAGGTAGAACACTCTGTATAAGGCTCAGACAGGGAAGAGATATTTAACTTCCACAAAAGATCTACGTTGGTTATAAGTTCCTTGTTCACGGATCAAAATTATTAATAAACAAAAAAAATATGAGAGATCAGATCAAACTAAAATAGAATAAATTAAAAATGTGAGATGAAGAATTAGAGCTTTGTGATGCCTTGATTCAGTTATCTTGCTCGGCTACACTGAATGTTTTTTATGAGATGGTATTGTGGTTGTTTGATTGAGATTAGTTTTGGTTAAGATTTTGTTGCTCCTGTTTTCAGGTGGATTACTTGGGCCACAAGGAATTCAAATTTTTAAGTTGATACAGCCATATGCAGGATAATTTTATGGCTGACCGTCTTGCAATTTACCTGGAATGCATATATCTTGGGAAAAGTAAATAGGGCTTGTTCATGCTTGAAATCAACCATTCTTGGGTTGAAATAAATTCAGATTTTGAACGCTAGGTGCCCCTGGAAGCTCTTACTTACCAGGGTGCCTTGTTCTGGGAATTTCCCATATTAGTAGTAACTATAACAGTAGTTTATCATAATAGTACTTGCTATCATAATAGTACTTGCCATGAAATCATGGTGACTTCTTTAGGCTTTTTGAAGTCATTTTTAGTTTTGTTTATCAGCTACCGTTGGGTTTATAGATTTTGATCGATGGATGGCCTGGAAACTAATGCTTGGTGGAGTGCCTTGTTTTCGGAGTCCAACATCTCAATAGTATAATTATGACGGTAGTTTATAATAAATACTTGCTATCAAGAGACAGAACACAGTGACTTCTTTTATGCTTAAGGTAGTCATTTTGTATTGGCTTAAAAATATGTGCATTACAATTAAGGTAACTAAACTAGTTTATCACCATTACTTTGGTTTGAATGTATGTATGCCGGTTTGTTTAAATATCTCATCAATGTTGATTATTATGCACCATGACGATAGATTGTTTCAATGATATGAAAATATGAAAATTTGGTTTTTTAATGTGGTTTATGGATTTAGGAGATATGTATGGAATATTTGTATTATGCAGTTTTATTCAAAGAGATCATTTCTTACTTTTTGTTGGCTAAACCACAAAACCTGACCGCGAAAATACCCAGAAAATTAAATCCATAAAAATCCATTGCAAATACGTTTGAATAATAAAAACTCCACCAATTGAATTAACCATAAAGGCTAAAAGCATGAAATTATTACAACAAGAAATCTGCATTTATTTTATTTTCCGGCCGCAAAAAAACTGCATTTATTTTAGTTACAGGTCATTCGAACATGATAATGACAACGAAAAGCATTCTGGTTTGCTTAAGATGTATTACAGGGTATAAGTTTATTTTGCTCTGGTGGTTTTATATTAAATATGATTGATTGTTTTTTATTCTACTTCTATTTCTGTTATTTTATTTTGAATATGATTGTTTGGAATGATAGATTATAGTGTGTGAATAAATTGATGTTAAATTGCTTGCCTTTGATGATAACCCTTTTAAATGCATTTACATATTGAAATAGCTCTTGATGTATTTGGGTTATGTCATCACTGATTTATACATGTGTTCGTGTTTGATAATGATTTTGTAATGAATGACAAGTTAGTTTCTATGACCATTAGCTTATGAAATATGGGAATGAGTCAATGATAGAAAATTTTGAAGTTTTTTTGTTTTTCTTTGTTGTAGATTCACCATTTCTTCACTGTGGCAGACACTTGTGAAGCACCAAAAACAGAAGTGACGATATACATTTTCTTTTCAGAGTGAGTCCAAAGGGCTGTGAAGCTTTGGCTGTGAAGAATACAGAGAAATTGTTTTGTAGGATTATAATAAGTGCATTGGATAGAATGAAAGGGCAGGGCAATCTACTGCAAGAAACTTTCTAGGAGTTCTCTATTTCGTTAACCCAGAAGAGAACATTTTCAAATTAACAAAATCTGCAATGGCGTTCACTTGCATGTGTCCAGTTTCCATTGTTCTCGTGAGTAATTTACGGTTGCTGATTTCCAATGTTTGCTGTCGTTGTCAGAGTTGAGAATAAGATGATTCTGCCATTAGTAATGATGTTAGCTTTGTGGCTCTAATTTTACTTGAATATCTTTTACGGCGATATTTTAAATTCGGATTAGCATCCAGTTTAACTGTTGTAAATTTTGTTTTCGTCTGCTTAATTCATCATTTAGATTCAGACCGAGTCGGATTTATGTGATCCTTGGAATTATCTTGAGATTCTTATTTGGATATCTAATTTTCGCAGTGGATTTCTATGAGTTGATACGTTTAAATTTCAGTTCTTTAAGCGAACATCCATTTCCCCTCTGTTTTTTAAAATTGAAAAAACTTTTTCAATTGGCTAAGAGCTTACTTTGGGATACAAACAAATAGGATAATCCTCTGAAACCTAAAGGCATTTTGCACTACAAATCCCCCAACGGATTATTTCAGGTGGTTAGATTTTGTTTACCATAATATAACAGCACATCAAAATCTTGAATTATATTAACAAAAGCTAGGATCATAACCTTGAATATTGCAGGGTTTTTCTTACTTCAGGAAAAAGAAAACATTGGTTTTTCTTACTTCAGGAAAAAAGAAGACATTTATGCTTTTGAACAGAGGATGAGTACTTACAGGGTGCAAGCCCATGGTTGAGGTGTGTTTAGACCGCTTATTCCTCTATTGTTGCTTGGGATATAAACCCTAGCTAACACTACCCAAAATTAATGTACAGAATTAAACACAGATTAATATTTACAGAAAACATACGAGTGATTAATACAACCGAAATCGCCAATTTTGCGAAAAAAAAAAAACACAGAATACACTAAAACCAACAAACCAGAAAATTGAATCTCACAAAAAATATCAAACGCTATCGCAGGTTGCGGAGACACCAACATTTGCTAAGATTCGACCTGTGAATTTATTGTTTGAAAAGTCCAGAAGTCGCAGGTTGCGGAGAAACCGAGTGTCACAAAGTCAGTGAAAATGCGTATGTTCTTCGCTGGAGAAGAATTTGAATGGGCGCGAAAATGACGTTTATGTCATATCGTCAAAACAAAATATTCTGTTAACACATCGCCGTCTGTGGGAATCGAACCCACGACCACGTGGTTAAAAGCCACGCGCTCTACCAGCTGAGCTAAGACGGCTTTGCTTGTTTTTGACGGGAAATGAATTCATACCTAGAGATTTTTTTTGGTTTCGTACATTTCAGCGTACTAATTTTATGCATTTTTTTCCCCAGTTTTGAAGGGGTTGTACGATATTATGATATTATTAGTGAGGGCAGGGATCATAGCATCACGGATTGTAGGTTTCACTTCTTCTTTCTCCTCTTCTTTTTTTTCTTTTTTTTTTTTTACAGTGGTTTACAGGTTGGGTGGTAGTTATATTTATGAGAAAAATGTAGCTAAATAAGTATGGTATTGAGAAGATTTGATCCCATGACCTTCATTAATAAGTGAGGTACTTAACAATGGGAATTAGACCAAGAGAGCTAGTCCTTAATAATTCCAAATGATTTTGATTTTTTTTTTGAAAAGTTTTGAAAAAAATTATATTATTTTGATTTTTTTTTTTTTTTTTTTTGAAAAATAAAATATATTTTTTTTTTTTTTTTTTTTTTTATAATAATTTTTTTTTTTTATTAAATTTTTTTTTTTTTGTATGATTTTTTTTTTATTTTTTTAATATAAATATTTAAAAACACTAAATTTATTATTGATTATGTTATGACAAATCTTATTGAATGTTTTGAACCTCTTTGTATAGCATTTGGCAAATTCTATTGAATTCTCTAAGGAAATAGGCTCTGCATCACCTCAAACTTCTCCACAATGTTGTTTGAAATCAATGATTATGATCATGTTCGTAGTCACGATAAGACTTCATTATTTACGTTGACACTCCATTATCTATGTCCACTGCGTGTTTCACCACTAACTGTTATAGCAAAAATTAACAACAAATTTGTCACTTGGTCACCGCCTTGTAACCTCCTAGCTGCCTTATTACAAAGGAGATGCTCATATGTGCATTGTCCTAATAATATGAAGAATTCCAAATAGAGACAAGTTTTACTTTCTCCCTGCTTGCTTATGATCTATCAGTGGTTGTCACTTTCACCGCATTAGTTACTCCACCGATGCTCTAGTTGCTTTTAAATTTAACTCTGTTATTGATGTGGCTTCATCTACTTCTGGGTCTATTTATGGGAACAAGAAAGTATTAGAAAATAGAAAGAAAGCAAAGAGATCCATTAAACACAACACCAAACACAGTGTATTTTATTGATATCAAGGGTTACATATTTATAGTATCTAGATCATTGACAATGACACATCTAGACAGCTATTACAACTCACACATAGGAAACTAACTACTTCTAGATTGACACCTAGGGACTCACAATGACAACTCACACATTACATGGAAGCATTACTTCCAACACCCTCCCTTAATCCTTACATGTAGAAAATATAAAAAACCCACATTATAACAATAAATAAATCTTTGCCAGATTTGCCTGATATGGTCATCATCAGTACCCACATCCACTCTGGGATCTGGCAAACACCACTCTTTCACCACCACATCTACTAGCTATCACTTAACCTCCATTTAAAACGTAACCGCCTCTAACCATCGTTGATGAGATTTGCAGAATTGATGCTTATCAACCTCGCGGAGCACAACAGGTCAGTCTCGATACTGAACTGTCCTATGGAACTGCCACCATCTATGAATCCATAGCCCTCCGCAGCCTTCATCAGTTATCTAGGATAGCATTCTGGATACAAAATGTCTTCAACATACAATTCTACAACTTGACCTTATAAAATAACTTTTATTGATGCTCTTGGAGCACAACGGGTCACACCAACTTGACCTTATTAAGAACTACCTGTGACTAATGCTCATGGAACACGACAGGTCACATTAATCTGTTAAATAATTGGCATGTTCTTTGTGGTTCTGCATCATTTGATTTTTACCAACAATTTTTTTATTTTTATTTTTCTAAATAGATACCAACTAATCATCACAACTTTATTTCAATCACCATAAAAACTTTTTCACCACAAAAAAAAATTACCATAAAAAAACTTTAATCTTTAATCCCTTCTGTCTCCTTAAACCATGCACACATTAGTCTTCGCTTACAGATTCGATTCCTTTAATAAAAGCAAACCTTTAAAGTCAACGAATGCACCATAAAGTGAATATAATATTTAATTATTCCATTCACTCTCACGGCCACTGCAATTTACACCCTCCAATGAGATCAAAACTCCATCTAAATGGATTGTCCATTATTGATATGCAAGATCTTCTCCATGCATCATTCACTACTCATTGAAGAACGATTTCAATATTTGTTATCACGACTGTCCAAATTTACACATTGAAGAATTCATAGCGTGGGAGAAGTGATACTTTAGCGGAATTCATCATGAACTCCTCAAATTCACCCTTATCAACGCACATTCCCACAGTTCCATCACAAATCTAGGTTCCACAGGAATCAATGTTATGCCATCAACTCTCATCTTCAGCATTTCGCGCATCTGACCTGAGATCACGGTTTGGCATCAAATGAGCAGAGCCACCCATTTGTTGCAAACGCAATCACATTGTAGCAGAAGCATCACAATAAAAAATCCCTTCATGTATCGAATCATTGGCAGCCGCATAGGGAACCTTTGACAAAAAAATATTCGAAGACTCACAACAAATCAACTCAATACTTCAACCAACATTCAAAATTTAGATCTATAAAATCCAACACAACCAATCTATCTCAAACATACTGTGAACAGATTTACAAAATAATAATATAATTTACTCACACAACACAATATCCTACCCTATTTATTTATAGGAATAAGATTCAGGGCTTTCTCACATTTTCCTGGCCCTCCTTTGAGGGAGTCAAGCCATAACTGGCTCTAATACCATATTAGAAAATAGAGAGAAAGTAAAGAGATCCATTAAACACAACACCAAACACAGTATATTTTATTGGTATCAAGGGTTACATATTTATAGTATCTAGATCATTGACAACGGCACATCTAAACAACTATTACAACTCACACATAGGAAACTGACTACTTCTAGATTGACACCTAGGGACTCAAAATGACAAATCACACATTACATGGAAGCATTACTTCCAACAGAATGATAACAACTTTACTTGAATATCCTAGTTCGCTTGCCTATAGAAAAACCTATTTTAGAGAAGACAAATTAGTAAGTAAATTACTTCATAAATTTTCATAATTCTAAATTTTGAGTTATGTTTTCGAAAATCTCTAGTCAAGTTATAGGAGCTCGCATTCCATCTATCTAGTAGTATTGGGAGCTAGAGCCATTAGTCATTGAGAGTTGCTAAGGGGTAGTATCAGGAGAGCTCCTTATTTGGTTTACTGAGCTAAGAACCATATCAAAGACCTACCAAGCAAAGGTTTCAAGAGCACTAGAATGTGGTGAACCATACCAAGAGAAAGAGCATAATTTTTCCTTTTGGAAAAGTAATTGCTTAATTTCAATCTAACGAGGCCTCTCCCTACCCATTAACAGAAATCCTTGAAACAAAGACAATCACATTTGAAATGCCAAAGGACCAAGTTATTGATGTTTTGGAGATTCAAACCAGGCTTATCTTATGCCCATGCACTGCTTAAGTCTATCCTTCTACCTTTATGAGCCACTCCTTGAATCAAGGAAGAAGAGCACATATATTCCAATAGACATCAACCTTTATGTGTGAATAGCTAATTGAGTCAACCTACTTACTTAGGAAGGAACTATCCTTCCATTTCTTTTGCTTTTTGAGATCGTAGGATTTTAATGGTAATTTTCTTCAGGAACTACTGCCATACCTACCCTTTGATACAACATGCCTACCCTTTGATAGAAGCAGACATGCTTGCTACGAATACCAGGGGAAAACTACTTGGTTGGTATGGTAAGTGGCCAAACTAGACATACCCACAACCTTCTTAGTAAGTCAAGCTGCTTCACTCACCTACTAGGCTGTATGGGTGCATGGACAAAGAAAACACATATGCGTGCCTTAAAGTAGAATAATAGAGAAATGAAAGGTTTTTCCCTTGCCTTTCTACCTTAGTGAGCAAGGTTTGAAAAGGGAAGTTTTCTCTACGCTGGATGTCCATAGGTATAGGTCAACCATTGGTATAGTCTTTATTTGACTAAAGGTGTTGATGTGGTAAAATAAATAGAGAAACAAATAGCCCTTGGCATACAATGCAAATAGAAGGGAGTAGAGTCTGGTATTGATTCGATCTCGAGGCCACAGTGCAAGGTTCTACTAATAATAATTTAAAGGTGTGCTTAATTGTTTCCAATTATGGGTTATAGAAATTTGAAGGTAGGAAAAAGAAAGGATTTAAGGAGTGCTCGACATATTCTAGCAAAGAAAAGTCTCCTGATGGAAGATTGTCCAAACTCCCACAAGACATGGCCATTTAGGTAGGTCTCAACCATGGAAACAAACTACTGGAAGGGATACTGCTAGCTCGAATGTTGCTTTCTTTGTTGTCATCTACTATTGGAGGTCTCTGCTAGGGAGGAACATCTCTGTTAGGCCAACCCATAAAAGAAAACTATTTGAGTATTCAAGTGTTTGAACAACAAGATTTGGTATGACATTGCACTAACCCAAATAGGTTTAATCCACTAAATCTTGACTCAAGAAGATGGTTTTCCATAGTTTTTGACTATTTCTGTGAACATGAAAAAGCAAAATTGAGAGTGCTTATAAAGAAAAATGTGCATAGCATTTTAAGGTGAAAGCATGAAGATGGGTTACACTTTTGGGCCAAATGCGGCAATGAAATTTCAAGTTTTTCCTCTTTTATCGAATTGCACACCTCAAAATTCATATAAGAATATGAATTTTGATTTAGAGTAAAAAGGAAATATGTGGAGATTTATATTGTTGTCCTAATGATATTTTTTTCAAAAAAAATTAGTGTCGTATATTCTCTCAATTTTCCATTAAATGCAATATATGTCCTTGCAAATTTTTGCAAAGCTTAAGAGATATGCCATGTTCATGTAGCATAACTTAATCTAAAAAGTGTAATATATATATATATATATATATATGTGATTTACACAAAAGGAACTAAGTTTTTCATTTAAGAAAATATTTCTTATGCAAAATTATATTTTTTATTATTTTTCGAAGTTGGTGAAGTATATTTGAATTGCATTTTTGAGACACGTGTTCACGTAATTTTTTTTTAATCTCTTTAAATAAATTTAAAAACCAAGAGTACCCTTTTGTAGAGGACTCATAAATGAATATAGTGGTATTTAAAAAAAAAATTCATTGTGTATATTTTATGTTATTCAAATTTTTTATTCATCCCCTTTGAAACTATCCAAAAAAATTTCAAGTGTTACGTGTAAAAGAAATTAGAAAAAAAATATCATATGAATTCAAAAGTGTCGAATTCATATGCCATTTGATAGAAGATTTTTTCACGAATCCAATGTGATTAACTCCACCACTTAAGGATAATTTTTGCCCTAAATCCGATAGCGTACAAAATGGGGTTGCAGGGAAATTTGTAGAAGAGGTGCTGAAATTCCAATTTTAAGGACTTCAAGAGCTTGATCGAGCACTTAAATTCAAAATTCAAATTTATCGATCGAGCGTTAAAGAAACCTTTGATATAGCGACATTTGTGGTTAACCAACGACTCGATCGGTCCATTAAAAAGCCAACTCACTAGCGACCTTACTAACTTCCTTTTAATTGTATTGATGGGAGATTATATGGCTCAAGGGCTTGATCGAGCCTCTACTGTCAACATATAGTTTAGTTTCTAAATTCGTTTGTGTAAAAAATACAACAAACATTCTTTCATAGAGAAATAACAGAGTATGGAAATTACACAAAGATTCACAACAAACATGGGAAATTGGAGATTTGGATCTAGAAAAGGAAACAAATTGCCATCCACAGAGGAAATACGAGAGAAAGCTAGAGAAAGGATGAGAAAAAGAATTCAAACATTAAGAGAACAAGTAGTTTATGCAAATATAGGTAATCCAACTTGTCTCACTTCTCATATTACTTGCTCCATATTGTATGCATTAAGAAATATGATTGAAAACTAGAAAAAATGGATAATGAAACAATTAAATTAAGATAAAATAAGCATTGAAAGTAATTTACCATGTAGTTAAAAAAGCAGATGTAACAAAAACTAAAGAAAACCACTTAAAACTATACAAATTATTGAAAACCACTTGAAACAATGCAAATGATTGAAAACTACTTGAAACCATGGTTTATCGGAAAATTTTGAAACCACTTGAATTCATGCGAATCATGAATCATCTTTGAATTGTAATGGATTAAGATAACCCACAAAAACTAAGGATGTGATTTAACCAAAGAAAACCATTAGAACATAATTTACATATGTTATTTACATGAATTACAATTCGTGGAAATTTATTTACAAGAGGGATTGGAAAAAATGGTCATCAAAGAGGTGCTCCAAAGACTATAAACATTAGTTTGATTAATGTTTGATATCCAAAGTAGGAGTTAAAAGAGAGAAAATGTGGCAAAATCTATAAGGAGCAAGAGTATCCCTACCTCCAATGTGCACGAACTAAGAAGACATTCTTTGTTAAACATATATTTAACAACATTAAAATTTCATAACATGCATAATTATATATAACATCTAATTGTTCTTTGAATCTTACATGATGATCCCTACCTTTGAAAATCTCACAAGTTTGTTCTTTTAATTCTCACAGGAAGGTTACGAGAATTTTTTAAAAAGAACAAGTTTTTTAAAGACATACAAAGTGTAGCGTAGATTCGTGCTTCACAAAAAAAAAGTGTATTATTGCATATAACTATAATGTTCCATGGAAGACTCATGTGATTAATCAACATTAAAGCCATAAATAATAAATGCAAAAGAAACTAATTGGCATGCATGTATTAATGATATGCTAGAAATATTTACAATGTTATTCTTCTTCAAGTGTGGCAATCTAATGTCGATTAAATTCATCCAATTGTTTCTCAACATATGTAATCGTGAAATATATTGCAAAATGTGGTTCAAAAGTAAAAAATAGTTCTTTATTTTAAACTTTGTCAAGATTTTAAAATAATTGGAAACATAAAAGACATTGGATAACCATATTTGCCTGTGCATAAAAAAGGTTCCTTGTAGAAACATATAGTTTTTAAAATCCTCTTACCCCTCCTTGTGCCCTACTTGATTGTTGTGCTAAAATTTCCATGTACATTCTCCCAAAAAAAAAAATTCAAATCATTTTTGCCCCTCTTCACCACAAATGATAACAATGTACATTCATTGTTGGTAAGATCTTGAAGCATCTTCCTTGTTCTCTAAATCCACTAAAACCTCTATCTCTTGATTTATTTTTGTTTTCTTATCAACAATTTCATTGTCCTTTTCATTCCACATTTCTTCTACTTTTATTTTGCAATTGTGAAATTTTCTACAGTTACATGATAAGTTCTTCCTTTAAGAAAGATATTCTTACTATTGTTTTTTGGTAATTTTAGTTACATGTTTTAAAACGTTAAATGATATGGTGCTTCTAATGAAGAAACATTTTTACAACTAATTTGATTTTGTATAGTAGACTTTCAAATATTAACATACTTAAAAATTAGTTAAATAGGTTCTTTGTTGTATCATCGAGTGTGTGTTTATGTATTCTATGGTTTTTTTAGTCACAATTTATCTTATGGTTGATTAAATTTTATTTATAGATATAGATTTGGTTTTATCTCGTGAAATAAATTTGGCCCTTCAATTTGGTAATCATTAGCTTGATTTTTCAAGAATCTCCCATTCTCTCAAATTCAAAAGATTCACCATATCATTAAGTTCTTTAAGTAATAATTCCCTTTGAAATATCTACATTTAAAAGTTACCTATATAGGAATTTAAACTTAATTTCTGTTAGTAGATTTAGTTCAACAACCTTACAAATTATTAGGCAAATGAGTAGATTTAAATAATTGACATTGGATTTAAATAATTGAAATGTTTGGTACATATGCTATATATGAACAAAAATATAATACTTTCCTTGTTAGAATAGGGATCAATTTTAGTTTGGGATTTATATTATCTATTCTTTTGAAGAAATAAAAAATTGTTGCTAAGAATAAACAAATTCAAAAAAGGTCTTGACATGCTTCACTTTATTATAGAACTCACTTTTAGTCTAGGATATATAGTCTCTTGAAGAAAGAAAAAATTGTTTCTAAGAAGAACTAATTTTGAAAAAGGTAAAATGCTTCACTTAGTAAATGGAGACAATATTCTTATGATCTATCAAACTAAATTTTTAAAAAATTGACAATATTGTATTTTTTAACTGTTTATAGAAATATTTTTAAGTACAGACTATAACTATATAATATATATATTTCACACGTACTTGCAATTCAAACACTTTGTATGTGCACTAGATTCACCTTGCACACACCATCACTACTAACCAATTTGCTATTTTAACCATTACAAGTAGAGTAACTGAGACATAATTTTTTTACTTTGGATTTTTGCACACAAACATATGCTCACATAGTATAATTAGGAAATAAGTAAGTGGCCCATCATCCTCACATCATTTCTTTTCTTGTAAGGAAAAAACACCACATAGTGTAATTAGGGGAATTGTATTAAAAGATCATGAACCACATATCCACATACTTCCAATTCAAATAATTTGTATGTGCACTAGATTCACCTTGTACACACCATCACTGCTAACTAATTTGGTTTAATAACCATTAAAAATAGAGTAATTTCTTATATTTTACTTTGACATTTTGCACACAGAGATATGCTCAGATAGTGTAATTAGGAAAGAAATAAGTGTCCCATCATCCACACATCATTTCTTTTCTTGCAAGGAACAAATATCACATAGTTTAATTAAGGGAATTGTAAAGGATCTTTACATATCCACATCAATTCACATTTTGTATGCTCACAATTTCACATGCACACGCATTCACCCCACATGCTAAGCTCACTTAAACTTTGTATAAAGGGTATCCTCTTTCTGGAATCTTTGTACCTAATTTATTTGGGCTTATATTTTGTTTCACACGCTAAGTGAAGCAAAGCCTTTCTAAAAACAATCTTAACCTAGACACACTAAATCCCCGACAGGAGTCACAAGATAATTTATAGTTTAGGCTAGGACCATGGCGATAGGTAGCACATGAGCCGTCATGGTCTTTTTTCATATTGAAACATAGAAAGTTGTATTTTAGGGAGCTTAAAATCTTGCATCATTCGAGGATGATTGATGAGGATTCAGGTGTGCTTCATGGCTGCTTAGGGTTTTTGGCAAACTCTGCAACGATGGAATAACTCTGCACAACACCAGACTGCAAAATCTCAGCCCCTCTGGCGACAACATTATTCAGAAAATAGGCCCATTGCTATGGATTCCATTCCGGGGGGGACTCGGAGCCTCCCCGCAACGACAGCAGTGAGATACATACTCCCAATGCGACTGTAAGGGTGTCGGAAATGGCTCAGACTGACATCACTGCAAAGTAAATTGACCCAGCAGATCAAGGAGAACAAAAATCACCACAGGATACAGAGGCAATGCCTCAGACTTAGTGGCAATATTCTACACTGAATAGAGAGATCCCCAAAGCGACCTCTGCCACTTGGAAACCTATTGCAACAGAGCAACCCAAGATAGAATTACCTGGTCACTGAATCAATACCCAAATCCAATTTGTGAAGGACCATGCTCTCATAGGAAAATTTATCAGCTTCTGGCTGACAGAGAAATCCCTGTAGGGATGGATTGCAGCCAAATGGAAGCCTAAAGGAAATGTCACCTTGCAGCTCAGACCAAAAGGTTTTTTTACGACTATCTTCAACTACATAGAAGATCGTAACAGAGTCCTAGACAGAGGCCCTACTTCTTCAACTCCGTAGGCTTGTATTTGAGAGACTGGATCGAAAGATTCAACCTGGACAAAGAGGATTTCAGTTGGGCACCAGTTTGGATCTGAATGTATTCCCTACCATTGGAGTACTGGGATGAAGAATCACTAAAGGACATAGGAAATGGTCTGGGAAACTTCATAAAGATAGCTAAAGAAACGAAACTTAGACAATACACCTCTTATGCTCGCATCTGTGTCTACATGCACCTAGACAAAGCACTCCCAGACTCGGTAAGTCTATATCATGATGATTTTGAGTGGATTCAATCAATAGATTATGAACATGTCCCATTCAGATGTAGAAAATGTCATGCTCTTTGCCATCTATTTTGTGACTGCTCATTAAATGTAAAACCCCCAACTTATACATTCTTAGAGAAACCATCTTCTAAAGGATTCACCAAAGTAAACAATCGAAAAAAGAATCACAAAAAACCTGCTTCATACCCTAAAATCCCTCCCGTCAATAGCTCAATGCCCTCTACCAACAATAGCTTTGACATTTTGGCTCAACCTGCATCGCTAGACTCTGAGTCCCCCACGCCCTCCATAAATCCACTTAAGTCTCCCTCTAAATTCAATCCCACAGACTCAGGGCACATTCAAAAGCCCTCGTAGACCAAAGAATTCACTACTTCCATTCCTAATGTGACTCCAATCTAGAAACCTCATGGTATGGATATTGACAACTTTCAACAAGAACCCAATGCATATACGGAAGATTTGGTGGAAAGAAGTGAGCCGAAACATATGGAAGAAGAGCCTGAAAGTATAGTCATAGGTGATCTGGACATATTGGGCCTAGAGCAAGCTTGCAGGAATAAAGAATTTTACAAAATCCCGGACAGACAACTTCAAAGTTTGGAAGTTATTCTTTCCATAGCACATTAGCAAAAATCTCTAGGTATTCAACCAGGGAATCAATGGGATCGAAAAAATACTCCTAAAGACACCAAGAAACAAGGAAGGAAGACAAACCTACAAAGAACCATCTCCATTGGGGAAATGTTGGTGGACTCAGGAAAATATTCCAAGCTAACAAAGTATTATTGTCCCCTCCCCGATATTGAATTATGAAGCTCATATC
>Ga0115851_100288_pt2 | contig 18619 bp, 18 predicted proteins | sample InSIn2gowninarea_FD_83865 | JGI IMG/M metagenome (GOLD analysis project Ga0115851, IMG submission 83865)
GATATAAGTTACTCAAAGTATATATCAATAGCTAGCAATTGTCTTAAAATGTAGGAAGAGAAGTCCATAGAATTATGAAATTGGAATTGTTGAATTTCTATAAAAGATTAAAAAGTACAAGTATTTTTTTAACAAAATATTAAAAATAGAGAAGAATGAATGTTGGAAACCACATAACATTTACAGTGTAAATTATATTATTAATTCATATATATATATATATATATATATATGAATTAATAATATAATTCCAATTGTATTGTCAATTTGAGTTTTGGTTACACACAATATGGTTTATGGTACACCAAAATGATGAACTATAGATATGTATAGAATTTGATGTTATTATTCGTCATGAAAGTTAAAACTTTTATAGAAACATATGCTTCCATAACTGCAACTCTACTCCAACATTTATGCACTATGTCATGTTTTGTAAAACCTGCCACACTAGTGCAGTGCAATAAGAAATAGTTTATAAATGATTATTTGTCATTTTTGCTTGTTTGAATAATATCGGTCTTCAGGGTTTAAAACTTGGCAATATATTCCTCAGCTATGTCGAAGTCACCCTTCTTTAGGTTGGAGATATTAGTTTCAAGTCAGTGGACTACAGTGGTATTTATTGTTGCAAAGAGACTTTTGAAGTTATTATAGATTTCCTTTGGACCTTTGTTATCCTTGGTATGATGAATGCAATTAGGCTAACATAAAGACTTATCGACCTAACAGCTTCATCCTTCTTCAAACATACCAAGTTATCATGGTCATCATTTTCAGCAGGACACAACCTTGACAAGCACATACATACACCTTTGCTTCTCTGTTGGAACCACTCTCAAGCATCTTGAAACAATTAATGGTATTGTTAAAAATTTAAGTCAAATTTGGTGTTCTCCTTTATTTTACATTTTCTATCCATTCTCCTTTATCTTACCCTTTCTATCCTTTTACTTTAAGATTTAATATTACCAGTGATTACCAAGGTGACAAACTCCTAATCTCTATCTTTGTTTTGTCCTAAAAGGTGCTTGACATGGAGTCATGGATAGGGTGATATTTTCCTAAGTGTCCCATACCACTCTCGGGCTCTTAAATGGGCCTAGAAACTTCTAATAAAGTCCCTAAAATGTCACCAAAGATGGATGGAATGCCTTGGAAATAGTGTTGGCCTTATTGTGCAATCTTTCTAGATTTGGAAATGTCATATGCTATGGTTGGCAATGTTTCCAAGGCATTTTGTACCCATTTGGGTACTTTAGGAATTGAAACATGGTTGGACTAGGCATTTCCTACAGCTTAGGATGGAACCAAATCTCACCCAAAATTTGAAATAGCCTCCTTAAAAGTACCCTGGAGAGAGATTTTTCTCTAGTGTTGCTTGAGAGAGAGTGAAAAATCTAGGCACAAGTGCTGAAAACAGAAATACAAAAGTGCTCTTAAGAAAATTGGTCGTTACAACATGTATATGGTCTTTATATTGACTGTATGGTTGATACAAGGATGAATATCAAGTTACCAAGAGGAGGTAATTCCCAGAAATGAGAATCACTATCTTTCCCTTCAGTGCTCACACCTCCATGTTATAGATGCAACTCCTAGATGGTATAAAACCCCTACTGGTAATGTACACAACCGAATCAAGTATCCATGCTGCTCATAAAGGAAGTTAACAGTCCGTGCTTCTGTTCTCAGCCACCCACAAGAAGTTCACACCCAACAAGGAAATTAACGGTCCCTGCTTCTGATCTCAGTCACCAACAAGAAGTTCACACTGAACAAGACGTACCATGAGCTCCCATATAGTATTCTGTCCGGGAAAGAAGATAAGGCCTCAGAAATTCATCTTCTTCAGACAAACTGTTGTTCTTGCAAGTTAAATAGTAACAATAATCTTCAAGAGAGTAAAATATAATACATTAAACGAACATACATATTTTAGCCCTTGAACACCTACGTGAAGAGCCATACCAGATAAAAATTATATTCATTGTAATCAGATTTACTTCACAGGGAAAAAGACGAATACCTTGTCAAATATTTTAATCAAATTGTCTCTTGTATTAGAGAATGGAATTTCAACTGCCAAGCTTCGAAAATACCGATAGACTGCAATGAGTTCATCTCCCATGTATGTTGCCAATATTATAAGCTGGAAACTGAAAACCACAAAATGATACCGTTAACTTCCCACAGAAAATTAATACTTTAGTTTGCTCACTTTGGAGGCAGATTCAGATAAACTAATACAGATTAAAAAGAACAGAACCACAAATTGAGATCAAACCTGATGATGGTGATTTCCACTTGATGGCCAAAGTGAGGCAGCCTGCACATAGTAGGTCACTTCAACTAAAAAATCACGGCCTAAAGATTCCCATAGAATTTGTTGAGTCTTCTTGTGTAGTTGCTTATGATGGAAAAGTCCAGGTGAAAGAGTTCATTGTTATTTTCACTTATTCAAGCCCAATTCTTAAAGTTTAAGTTTATTTTTTATTTTTCTGGTTAGTAATGAAACTGCTGACCTTACGCTACCAAATTATGGCTATTTCTGTCAGTTTTGAAATTAATTGCTTTATCATCTTGTCTCTTACAACCAACTTAATTACAGCAAGTTGTGGAAGTTGGTTCACTTTCATGAATACATAAAGAAGGCATGTTCTTTTTTGTTTCTCTGTTTATTGTTCCTAAACTTTGAGACAATGAGTAGCATAAGTTACTGCCCATCTCAAATTGGAGTCAACTTTGCTAAGTCTAAAGAGGTTCCTGGTGAAGCTGGCTTAAATAACCCTAACCATAATCCAAGGGTGTCAGGGTTTTTAGGTATTTTTGTGTCAAATAAGAGTTCTAATTCTCGACTTATAAGAGTTCTGATTCTACCTACGTTCTATGCCTGTAATTTAAAGTTGAGAGACATTTTATCCTGGGGCAATAGAACAATTCCTCGAGTCATGCTAAAGATAAAGCGTAACTTCTTGAAATGGTTTAGAGTAAACGTCCTCTATTTGAAATACAGCTAACAAAAATAGAAATAAATCAATATTTCAAATCATTTGTAAAAGAAATTTTACTAAGATGTGAGAATACAAATCCAACATAACGAGAAGGAAGATAAGGGCTCATTTGCCGAAGAAGAATCTTCATAGAAGCTTGTCAAAAGGAAAAATGAACCTGCTGAACAGGACATCACAGAGAATCTCCTTCAGGTTGACCTCAGATCGATTTAGAAGACTCCAAATAGTCCCCATAAGTAAAGCCATCATAGTCCACCTCTCTTTAAAATTCCATCCAAATATCTCAAACAACCAATAGTGTTTTACAGCAAGCAGCCACTACAGAAAAAGATAAAAACGACTCATTCCCCCTCTTTTAGCCCCTTTCCACCTAATAAAAAAGCATAAATTTTAAAGTTGAAAACCAAAGAAGTTTGTGCAACATTTTTTACATATATGCATATTTAAGATATATTTAAGGTCATTTTTGGAAATCTCGTATGAGATTTTGCCAAACCTTACATAGAACGCTGTGAAATATGGTGATAGTTTTTGAATTGGAAAGTAAGATTTTAAAAATGGAAAAACAGAGGCAGAATATGTTGTGCATCTTAGATGAGTCGGGATTCTGAAACATGAAATTTGTACATCATGTCACGTTTTCATGTGTTTGGTAGCTACGCTACAGATTGGATTCCATGAGGAAATGTCAGAAGGAATTTTTGAGCATACTGTTGGAGCATCTACAGAATGCAGTTGGAGAAAAAGCAGTGGGAGACCTTGTTTGTTGGGATTATGGTAAAATGGTCTCTCGAGGGCTCTATCCCGTCACTAGGAGTTTATGGTAAGGGATATGATCTTATGGTTGGGTCACCTTATCTCTCTGATCACTTCCCTGAGGATATCATTCGTGATTGCATTGACCCTCTCAAAGTCATTGATAATTTTTTATAGTGATACTGCATATCAGTCCCCTGTCTTGCCAATGACTGTTAGAGTTAGGGGGTTTGGACATCCTGTCATCTGTTATTATTGAGCTGGGAGAATGCAGACATTTTGAAGAGATTGGAAGCACAATTATGAAAAATAACTAAAAACAACAAGAAAACAAATGCTTAGGATGAATACCCAACTGGACAAAGCCTATGCATCTTTTGGGGACTTTCTGCTGCTCAAAGATGCGACCTAAGTTTTATTGAGGACGCATTTTTTACCATTTTCTCCTTTTTTTGTGAAGCTACATGCATATTCATGATAGGTACCTTCAACAATTTGATCTAGAAGTGTAGCTTTCTCTTTCAAGGCACACCTATCACACCTCATTTTAACAGAGACTTTAACAAATGCCTTGTAGTCAACTTTGCATCAATGCAATGTTGGAGTAGGTTGCTCTACCATTGGGGTTCTTGAGACCATGGTCCATCCGTTATGGTCAACATGGAAAGTCTCACCTTGGATATGTAAGTCTTGCATAACAGACATGTTCAATGCCATGGCATCCAACTCTTTGGAATCCTTTCTGTTCAAGCTAACCTCCTTTTGCTTTCACAGTTAACTTTTGTTCTTTTCCCTATTTGTTGCTTAACCTAGTGTTCTTGTCATCTTCCTGCATACAACACTAGTAACAGAGTAGTTTTAAGCAAAAGTAACTATTCTTGTTTGCACGGAACATCCCCTGGGGTTGAATATTGTTAGTTGGCGCAATGTTGTGGCTATGGTTTGATATGTTAGAAATTTGTGGAACTGTCAAAAGGCATGCATTCATTGTGGGAGACAAGACACATCGTCAATCTGAGAAAATATATACAATGTTGAATAGCTTGGCTAAGCAGATGGAGAAAGGAGGGTATGTTGCAGACACATATTTTGTATTAGATGATGTGGAGGAAGAGGCAAAGGAAGACATGCTGCATAGTCATAGTGAAAGGCTAGGTGTGCATACAAATGTAGTGAAGCTAGAAAGCGTCAGTTTAGCTCCTAAAATTTTTCAAATGAGCAAAGAAGGGCAAGGATATTAATGGGCTGAAACAAACCAAAATAGCAGGATCTTTAGCATTATCTATTTCAGGAAATTAATAATATATTATTATCTAAAAATAGAGGCGTAATTGAGCATTTTGGTTGATGAAGCCGTACCAGAAACGTCTTTAAGTGATATATTTAAAAGTAAAACATTACCAAGTAATTATGTACAATGATGAGCAACTAAAATTTGAATCATATACAATGTTGACGAGTATTGTCATAAAAGTAGAAACAATTTTGTACATGCTTTGCAATATATTTCTTGAAATTTTACATATGGTCTATACATAGAGACGTGATTGGTAGTTAATAACTAAACATATATACAATGAAAGTATTCTTTGAAATCTAAACATATATACAATAAAAGCATTCTATGACATATGATGTAATTGACAATGAGCAGCTAATCATATATGCATGATGGGGCATGGCATCGACAACACCAATTAATGCTTATTGTGGTGCCAAATTATGTGAGTTGTTCCTGCAATTGATTCTGCATTTTCCTGTGTGCGTCCCTTTCAGGGATGTGAATTGTTTTTTTATTTTTCTTATCTTCCGTAACAATTCAATAGTTGGACGCAAACAGTAAAAAGGCAATGATTGTCGAGGCAGGATCCTTGCTTGCATATCTTGTAAGGTAAGTTCCTGTTGCTAAATTTCTTGGCAATACTCATACAACATTCGTAGGTAGCCTATATCCATACCTGTGGCCATCAAAAAAGAAAACATTGTAAGTGGCAATGGATGTGTTTGCGGAAAACATATTTTTTTAAGAAATGAAGTAAAATATACAATTTTTTAAATAATTATGAAACAATATGAGGTTAAATGGAGTGGGTAAATATGGAAGACATGGTGTATGATTGGCTAGAGTGCATTTTCCTATACATATTTTGAATCGAGTAGTGATTTCTCTTGCTACTTAACCACCCTTGAAATTGCAGTGAATGCTAGACCATGTCGTTCTTTGTGAAAAACATTTTGTTTGAAGGTTTGGAATAAAATAAACAATTTTTAAACTGATATAAAATAATATGAGGTTAAATGTAATAACAAGCAAATGTATGTGAAATTTGGTTATGTAGTAAGTGGTGTTTACCATGTGGGTAAATCTGGAACACAGGTTGTACGATTGGCTAGAGTGTATTCTCTTGCACAAATTTTGATGCGAGCAATGATTCCTCTTGCTATCTACACTCAAGATATGGATTCTCATGCATTTGTGCAATGCTTGAGAATGGAAATGCTGGATTGATTTGAATGTCTGCCAATGACCGTACTCCTGAAATTGCAGTAAACGTTATCCCTTGTCGTTCTTTGGTGTCGATGTCTACTATTGCTTTGTCTAATGTCATTCCTTGTGATTTGTGTATCGTTAAAGCCCATGCCATTCGAAGTGATATCTGACAGCATGTACCCCTTGTGATGGGAGAAATGGGTACATATGTTGGGTGTGAAATGTCCCATGGTGTTCCTTTATATTGCCTAAAGTCGACAACCACAAAGGATGGTAATTCTGGGGGCTCTGAGTCAATTGAATAAAATATTGAAATGACTTTCCCAAGTGCGCCATTGACAAGGCCTGCATTTACCCACAAGTTGCTGGTGAGCATAACTTTTTTTTCGTTGCATAAGAGTACTTTTGCAGGCAAATGCTCATCTTTTGTTGTAGTAGAAGTTTTCTACGTTTGTTGTTCTGCAGAGCCAAGTGCGACTAGAATGTTCATTTTTTTAAGCATTTTCTTATTATGCAAGACAACTGAGTTGTTCGTTGCATATAGGTGCATGGATTCTTCAAATGTGTGTTTCTCTTCATGCGTAAGAGAGGAATTTGTCCTTGACAATAGGAGTTTCCAATCTTCAAGTGTAGATATTCCATTTTTGAGATTTGCGAGTGTTTGCTAGAAAGCAAGATGGGACGAGATAGCTCCTTGTTGGCGAAAGATGGTTGAAAGTGTTATGAATGTGTCAAAGCTGCGCTAAAGTGCAGTGCCCCATGATGTCCCAGCGTATAGAGGAATGTCTTTTACATGTGGTAGCTGGCCTAAATCTCCGACAAGGATAATTGAACGATTACCAAATGGTGCATTTCAGTGAAGGGGGGATGCCTCTCTTAGACGATCGTCAATGCGAGAAAGCATTTTTGGATCGATGAAGCTCATTTCATCAATGAGAATGTATTTTACATGACGGAGTTGTTCTTGCAATTGTAGGAGTGGATGGCCTTCAAGAGGATGCATTGTTTGGATAGGGATACGAAGGGCAGAGTGAATTGTGAGGGCATTTATGTTGAAAGCTGCAACGCCAGTTGGTGGAAGTAACAACAAAGGATTTTTGTTTGTTGGTGAGTTTTCCACAAATACATGGTGCAGAAATTTAATCAAATGGGGTTTTCCTATCCCAGTTCCTTGTATGATGATTCTGCATGGGGGTTTTGGCAAAGGGGTTTTGAAGTGTGAAAAAATTGTGGTAAAAGATATGTTTTGGGTAGGAGATAATGTGTGATCTTGGGGAAGGTTGGAAATAATGATGTTGGTTTTGAATAGTTGAGCAGTTGAATTCAACGAAATTTATGGCAATTTCTTGCGAGTAGAGAGGGATAGTAGTATGTGACCAATTGTGGTTGGCATCGAAGTCGTGGTACCCAATCATGTCGAGGTCATCAACTTCAATATTGTAACAGAGGTGGAGTTGAGACAGGATTTTCCAATCATGCATTTGCATGGAATCAGGAGGGGTGTCAGAGGTAGATTGATCTTTAGTATGTGGGGTTTGTGGGTTTTCATTTTCTCGGTGGACATGCCATGGTGTATATGTACCCTTTTTTGTTCCCAGTTTACAATTATTATGCATCAGTTGAACCAATATCATTGGGGAGTGTACAGAAAGGGAAATACAATAGTAATTCACTCCAGCAAAAAGTGGCATAAGAAGGATCATCAGAGGAAGGAATGACACTATAGCGTGGCAAGACATGTACAACCATTGGAGGGAATATGTGTTTCCATTGGTTTTTTTTCCAACGGGAAGAATATGACCAAGAGCATGCAGCTTCAAGGAGGGGCAGTGATTCCAATGAAATAGACATGTTCATGTATGCAAGGATAAAGTTTGATGTCAAATGGGGATTCTCAGTATCTTGAGAAACACGTTTGAAAACAGTCCTGTTGACATTCAAAGAAAGAAATGTACGGCTGCACAGAGAGAGGTATCTTTTGTAACATATGGCATATTTCTTGTGCTCCAATGTCTCTATCTACAATGGTTTCTATAAAGAGTTTTCGGATAACAACAACAATAGGTGCTTCTGAAATGGAAATTTGCGAAAGCCGTGATAGAATTTGACGGTAGCTCTCAGATCTTGTTTCTGCTTTTGCTGCATAGTTTGAAATATAGTTTAACACAACATGGCGAGATAGAACTGGTTAACACTCAACATTTTCTCTCCAAAAAAGAAAGTAGATCAGCATTATGAATATTCAATCTTTCATCATTGTGAGTAGGGGCGTAGGTGTTATGACCTTTATCATCAATGAAAAGCAAAGATGTGGAGTTTAACTCCCACTGTACTCCATACCAACAACTAAGTACAGTGTCTTTCTTGCGAAGACAAGAAGATTCATGACACTTTGTATGACGTTGAACGCAGTTGACGAGCTCTGTATAGTCTTCAGACTGGTTGGACTTGAATATTGATGCTATGTCAAGAAGACATGGGTTATGAATTGCTGATTGGTGAAGTGGAAGATTTTGGTGTTCTAGCTGGCATGGATTCCAGGCAGTTACATAATGGTTGAAAGACTTTTGTGCATCGGCAACTTCTAATGCATTGTTCCAATCTATTGTGTCCATATTTGGTGCATTTTACAACCAGAGGAAGCCATGAATGTGTGCGGATCCTCTATGTTGCCATTCGTATCCGAATATAATATGAATGTAAATTTTGGTTAAAACATATATGCAGTGTAGAAAATTAATGCAGAGAGAAACGAATATTAAAAAATACCTGCACCAGTAGTCTATTGCATGGAGGCCTTTTTGCAGGATTTCTTCGATTGTAAATATGCAATGCATATATTGAGATTTCAGATGTGGGTTTTTAATTATGTTTTGAATTCTCCATTGGAAGTGGTTGTCTGAATTGGAATGAACATTGGCAAGCATGATCATGTGCAAGTCATGCCATTTAGTATCAACTGCACTGAGAGTGAAAAAGAATGTCGAACTTCCTATTTGTGTGATCATGTCAGTCAGCTTAGATCGTCATTTGTTCCAGAAAGATCGTGTTCCTTGTAGGCCTAAACTGAACCGCATTATTTGCTCGGGTAATTTTGAATCTGGAGAGTCACGAAGACACTATTGTAGGTCTGAAAACGTTGTTGGAAAGTTGTTCTCAATGTACTTCTTCACAAAAATAGTAGCAGTTGTTTGGCTACAATGGTGCATTACAATGTTATAAAGATAGTAGTGAAATCTTGGGTGTTTTCCAAAGCGGTTATCATGGTAGTGCAACAGGTGCAAAGCGTATTCATGCATCTCAACTTTTGTAAGTCTTGGTTGCATGATCATGGCAATGCATGTAGGAAAGAGCGTGGGGAATGCCATGGCAAAGAGGCCTACGGTGTTGTATTCATTCATAGCTGTTAAAGATATTGGAGGCCAATCAATAGAGCTTGTTGAATTTGAATGGGTCAACTGCAAATAATCACAAATGTGCTCTAGTTCAATACATGAATTTGGGAGTATTGGAACGAAAGAAGAGGGTTGGATTTCTAATGGAGGTAGCATGACATCAGTATCATAAGTAGAATCAATAGTGGTTTGATGGGGTTCAAAAGAGGAGGCGGTTGCATTATGGAGAAGAGAAGAAATATCTATAGGGTGATTTAGTAGAGCAGAAATTGCAGATGAACTGAATTGAGCATCACTATAGTAAGGGTCATTTTTTATTTCGTATTCATGTGCTGCAAGGACACGTGATTTGCAAATGAAGAATTCATAAGCCTTTTCAGATGGATTTTGTCTTTTCACAATGAGGATGTCTAAGTCAAAAATCATTTGGGGTAAGTATTTGGCAATAGTAGTGATGTCTTGAGGAAAGCTAATTGTATGGCCACTATATTTGTATTGACCACCACAGGCATGAGTGACTTGTAGAATGGGGCTTACACGTGCAATAAGCATTTCTTCAACTTGTGTTAAATGTTGAAGGACATATGGTTATTTACTAGGGTTCGTGTTGTTCAGTTGAGAAAAACGATTAGTAGAATTAGATGATGCACAACGAAAACAAGAAAGGCTACCTTGTAAAAGTCTTGTTTTCATTCCTGGGTATGATTCATTCATATTGTGCAAACATGCATGGTAGAAAGTTCATGTATCCTTTATCGAAAGCAACGATGTTCTTCATTAGGGGAGGGTTATATTGGATTTGATGAAGGTGAGGTGGGTTGGTTTGTATAGTTGGGAGAGCATTTGAGGTGGGAAGGGATGTAGAGGAAGTAGTAGGGTTGTTGCAGTTTTTATAAAGAAGTCGCCGACTTGCATTTATTGTATCCTTGTGTTGTGCATAAATAAGATGATGTCGCTTGTTTTTATCCGCATTTTGAGTGTTTTTTGGTATATCTAAACAAATACAAATAATTATTGTTAGTTTTCATAACCGAGTTTTTCATGTATAGAGAATGTATTACAAGTTTTAGAATTACTTCTTTTTTTTTATTTGAACGTCGGTGAAGTATAGGTAGAAAAGGTAAAAGGAAAACCTGCAATTAGGAGTATTACAAAAACATATGTTATTATGGCATCTATTATTGAGAGCAGAAGAGCAAGATAACCAATATTTTGCTTTCTTCTTCTTCATTTATTTTCAACAAGATTGAACGATAGCATGAATTGATTAGTAAGCAAGAGATGAATGTATAGCCATGTAAAAAATGAACAGAAAACTCAAGTAGTAAGTCTTTACAAATGTTGATATCTATATTATGTAAAATGCAAAAGGGTAAACATACATATTTTGGAATAACTGAAAAAGAGTATTTGCAGCAAAAGTGTGCAACATAATAACATGGGCGTAATTTACAACAATATGGAACAATGAGCTATACAGAAATGTCAATTTATATACAAACAATAGTGTTTGAAGAAACCCTAAAAATTTTCAAAGGAGGCAAACAACAGGTCGTTTTGAAGTGGACATTGCTTGAATGTCATTGAGGGCTTCTTTGCATGCAGAGGCATATTGAATTTCTTCTGAATTTATCAGTATTGGTTGCAAGCGCTTAACACCATTCAAGTAATCTGTTTTAATGGAAAGTGTTAGCAGGAAGCGATGTCTTGAAATTAGGCCACAAATTTCTTGCAGATTAGTTGGTTCAATAGATAGAAGGAACAGGTCCTTTGTCGTGATGCCCATGAGCTCATTTCCTACATCATTGAAAGTTGTGACATTTTGTAGGTTCCCAGTGTGGTCATGCAGCTCAATTTTAAGTTTGTAATGGTAGTCACATTCTGGGAAGTCGTCGTTACATTTTGTACAGTGCCAAAGATTTTTATAATGCTCCACAACCTTTTTCATGCATTGTTTTCCATTGAAATCTAATGGACATGCTAGAAAGTAGAAGTTGTCCATGTGAAGAGCAGTTATCGTTGCACGAACTGAAACCCATATTGCTTTATCGGAGGCTTGCATGTAAGAAATTTCATGAAACGTTTTTTGTGTCAGGGCATGTTTCGAAGCAACACCAGAGTTTCTACTCAAAGATGGAGAAGAAGAGCTATAACATGTTTCACGAAACCATGCATGTAGTTGATGAATTTCTTCAACTTGTGGATTTATGATGAAAGTGCTCGTTGATATCGTCCCTATTGTGGTTCCATTAAATTTAGATACACGACCTCCTTTGATTGCAAGGATTGGTGGGTTGTCAAAAGAGTAGAATTCAGCAAGGTTTTGTCTTATAGAGTCACAATGATCTCCCCATAATGTTACAACAATGCTAAAACCCGACTTGTCTTTTAATATGAGTGTTTTCCTTAATGTTCGAGTTCCCTCTTTTCATCAAATTGTTGATGCAGGTGAGGTGGAGGTAACAACACCAATGACATCCACATTCGTATTTGGACGTCCATTTTTTTATTTCAACAATAGTTTTGAAGTGAAAGCTCTGATAAGGAAACGTTGGATCATCTATGGAATATGGATTGACAGTGGAAGCAACAAACAAGTAAATTTCCCATTTGTTCTTGAGGTGGTTTTAGGTGGGTTTGCTTCTTTAACTATACCATTTGAAACAAAGTATAGCTAGCCAACTTGAATTAGACTGTAAAGAGATTCGGCCAATTCAGCAAATGCAGAAAGGTGGATCTCTTCCTTATCATGATTGATAAGGTCAAATCCAAAATCTTTTCTTGAGCCACACACATTGTTGTAAGTCTTCAATGTTTTTTTTGCAGATGCTCTACCTTGGATTGACCAATACTTTCAGTAGGGATTGAGTGCCTTGAATGGAATAGTTGTAGTTGTCACCGTAATTAGTGGAGTAACTACAGAGGGCAAGTTCTCTTGTGCTAATGAAGAGCTATACTGGGATGTACTTGCCTTTGCATGTAGTAGTGTTGATGAGTCCTTGGTCAATGCTGCTGTACACATCACAACTTCAAGCTCAACCACTCGGATGGACCTTATGTAAACAAATGAGAAATGAATTAATGAAAATTCCATTTTTGTTTTTTGTTTTTGTAATGCAGGAAGAGTATAAAAGACAAAAAATAGAAAAGGGTATATTCAAATGTTGGGCCTTATGAGGAGTTTTGAAGCACCGTGCAAGCTACCTTTTTAAGCAGAATTATTGAGCCAATTTGGATGTCTTCAAATGCAACTTGTGGGCTATATGCAGATGGTAGCAAAGTCTTGTGTTGATGTGTTCCTTCAGATAGAGTAATGTGGAAGTGGGAGGATGTATTTTTTAATGAGGTAACAGAACCCATATTGATTATCTGGAGTAGTGGTTGAATCTCGGTGGAACCATTCAGCAACAGAGGAATGGTGTTCGTAGTCAAGGTTGGCTCCATAATATTAACAGAGGGAATCTTTTTTCTGTGATAGTAATACCTGTAATTCATCAAATTAACCACAACACAAAATTATAATAAAGAAAGATGTGATGTGAATGCAGAATGTAATCTAACAAAGATAACTTTTGATGGTGAAACAATAATAAGGGCACAAGATATGAAAGTGACATTTTCATTCACACCACTATTAAAGATGAGTTGACCTTGTAGCACAAATTTTTTTAACATGTTTTGTCATAAAATAAAAATGTTTTACGTAAAATCCATGCTATGTATGTAAGGTAAGTGTCTAAACCTTATAAAAACTGTAATGATGTTTCTAAAACTCTTATAATGTACTCAAAATCTGCCTGAACATGTTGACTGATGGAAAGCTGTGCTTTGTGCATGTGCCTAGCATGGGTTAAACCGAATGCATAGCAATATACTTAGCTGATTGATCTTCTTGCGCATGTTGGGAACATGGATAAGGAGAGAACTTAATAAGCAACTTACTACATGAGTTGTTGAGATTGTCATTCACATCACTATTAAAGGCGGGCTAACCTTTTAGGACATAAATTTTTAACGTTTTTTGGCACAAAATAAAAATGCTTTATGTAAGTTCCATGCTATATATGTAAGGTATGTGTATAAACATTCTCAAAACTATAACAATGTTTCTAAAACACTTATAACGTGCTCATAATCTGCATGAACATGTTGTCTTATGGACAGTTATGTTTTGTGCCTGTGCCTAGCACAGGTTAAACCTAACATATCACTAGGTGTAAAGAGTGGGTGGACATGGATGATGATTTAAATACATTGTCAATTATCATTGAAGCTACTTAGCAAGTAAAAGACAAAGGTAGCATTATATTGAGAACATTAGATCACCAAATCAACAGTGTAAAGAATGTTTGGTATGCCCCAAGTGTTTAAAAAAAATACTTTTTCTAAAACTCTTACAACGTGCTCATAATTTGCCTGAACATGTTGTCTCATGGACAACTATGTTTTGTGGATGTTCCTAGCACGGGTTAAACCTGGCATATCATGAGGTGTAAAGAGTTGGTGGACATGGATGATGATTTAAATACATTGTCAATTGTCATTGAAGCTACTTACCAAGTAAAAGGCAAAGGTAGCATTGTGTTGAGAACGTTAGATCATTAGATCAGCAGTACAAAAAATGTTTGGTATGCCCCAGGTGTTTAAAAAAAATTAATTTCTGTTCAATATTGATACAAGCAAACCCTATGCTAAATTAAATTATGATGACATAAATGGATATGGATGTTGTCCATATCACCCCCTACCCATAAAAATGATGTCTTCCAAAAATTAGGAAACACTTGCCACACATGGTAACTAAATTTCCCCAGAATGGCACCTGCTAAAAATAGCAGTGACCTCCTAAAAAGATAGGAAGTATAAAAACCTGAAGTTCTGCCACTAAGAAGTAAGGGGAAATATTTTATTTAGGTTCATCCAAAAATAAAATAACAAAGGGGATTCAAGCAAGAACCCTCCATACAAAACAGTACCCAGAAGAACAAATGTGTCAGGAAAACAGTGAAGGTTTTGAATTCAGTTTCAAATTTTAGAATAGAGAAAACAAAATAACTTATGAGTTCGCTTGACCTTCACTGCCAATTTTGGTTAAGAAGTAATTTAGCACCCAAGGATCATCCAATTGTACACAGTCTCTCGTATAATTGTCTGCAACCTCTAAAGTTCTTCTAATTGGATAGTGGTACCAGTGTCTAAGAAGAGTGACACCCTTGCATTTCTCATGAAAATGATCAAGCTGTCCTAACATAGAGAAAAACTACAAAACAACCATCATGTGACTTGCTTAACAGACATGAAACTTACATCAGAGATTGATGGATTTTCATATTACTTTCACTGAAATAGAGAAGAAATGGTGAGAAAGACTTGATATTATGTATTATTCTATTATTCAATAAGTATGGTCAGCCTTTTCTTCCTTAGTTAATGTCCATGTGGATAACAATACTAAACTTCACTGTGGCTATCCTATTATGTATCATTTTTTACTTCATTTCATGTTATCTTAGATTGAATTTTGGCATTTTCTAAGAGTTGCTTTTGCACTCCCACATTGTACTCATATTAATGGTATCCTTCAGTCTCATTAACCTATTTATGGTTATTTGTTAAACATTAATAAAATTATATTTGCACTCCCACATTGTATTCATACTAGTTGTATCCTTCAATCCCATTCACCTATTTATGGTTATTTGTTAGGCTCATACTAGTTGTATCCTTCAGTCCCATTCACCCATTTATGGTTATTTGTTAGACATTAATAAAATTATATTATGTTACTTTATGGAGCATTTTCATCTGACTTACTGTGGATTCTTGTTACCACTCCCACATTGTACTAATACTAGTTGTATCCTTGTCCCATTGACCTTTTTATGATAATTTGTCCCATTGATCTATTTATGATAATTTGTGGGACATTAATAAAATTAGATCATCTTATCTTACGGAGCATTTTCTTCTGACCTATTGTGGATTCTTGTAGATCACTCCTCGAGTTCAAAGAATTTCCAACCACCAGCTAATTTAAATGGGATCATTTTTCATAGTTGTAGCTTTTTGCTTGATTAGCATGATCAATGTCATGCCAATTTCCTTGAAATTAGTTACAACGTGAAGCTCAACATGAAAAAAAGGAGACACGTCCCACTAAATAAACTGATACAACAGAACAAACATAGTAAATAGTAATACAATGAGACCTCATGCATGCAGAATTACAAGAGGACTGGAAGGCTCACTTGTAACTGCCAAGCCAAGTAGATGCCATTTAATTTTCATGTGAGTCATAGATATGATGAAAAGAATAAATAAAAAGGATAGTTTACCCATAAAGATATGAAGAAACCTAATTCCCAAATGGGTTAACCATCACATACATTATCCAGCTGCGAACTCCAGCATGGCATATCACCAACAGAAACCCATTGGGCAATGTACAACAATATTTTGTTGGCATCTAGTGTTATAAACATGGAGTAATTTTATGATCAAATTTAGGTTTTTTTCCCACCTAAAAAATTAAAAATGGCGAATGAGAAACATATGGATTTGACATTCCATTCTTTTGTATTCAGATGAGTTGAATACCGGAGTCTCTCAAGCCATCAATGAGGGACTTAACCTTCCCGTGGTATTTCTGTTCCCTCTTCATGAACACTGAGACTGCAGGGATGTCCTAGAAGAGGAGATGATGCCCCAATATTTTTCTGATCTTGCCAGCTGCGGACACATCTCGAGTGGACTCCAGTGATGTGCAAAGTACCTGCTCCTGCGAGCAAACAGATGACACTACCGTGGCGGTGGGAGTGTGAAATACTTGGGCTGTGATGTACTTGTTGGAGAAATGGACCTTGAGCACGTATGGCTTCAAGTATTTTATGATGATTCTCGTGGTTGCAGGAGGAGGAGGAACAAACACCATCTTCTCTTCTCTACAACCTGCAACTGATGTCCTTCGATTTTTCACGGTGACCGTAGTTTCGCGGTTGCAACACTGATTTATCCTGTGTTGTATACATCTGAGAGTCGAGTTATGGGAGACTCTTTGTCTCTCTCTCTATATATATATATATGGTATACGAGTTACAGATTTTATATCTGGCCGGGTTTAATGACTAGTAAAGTGCTTTGAAGTTTAATGAAAGAAAAACATTTATACTTCACTGCTTTTTTTCTCAGTACGATACTTCACTATTTTTTATTTATATGGATTGTAATTTATGTTAAATGTTGTATTTAAATCACATTTTCATTGATTCAATTGTTCTTCCCTTGCATATTTTAATATAAGGACTTATCTAATTGCTCTATATTTTCCTTGTGACAAAATCTTGCAAATATAGCAGATTGTGACAAAATCTTGCAAATATAGCATAAAACAGCAAAAGAGTGTGTGAACTGTATATTTGCTGAGATAGGAATATGATATCCATAATCAGACGATGCCCATCACTAGATTACAGCCAGTCACGTCATACGATGCTCATCACTAGATTATAGTTAGTCACATCAACATTTGACAACAGACAAAACAAGAAATCACAGTTTCATTGATATAATTGTTTTCCCTTGCATATTTCCAATATAAGGACTTGTCCAATTGCTCTATATTTTCCCTTGTGACAATATCTTGCAAATTTTTGGAACAACCAACAATTGATTTCAGATGAAACAGTGAAGTAACTTCTTAGTTGTTATGACTTGAAGTTCAGATGGCCTCCAAGTTTGCCAGGATAATAGTCCCGAAGATTGTTGCTCTGTATTGAAATTGCTTCGCTGGTTTGTTCTTGGGCCAGATGGGGCAGAAGTATGGTTTTCAATCATTTCCAATCGCAATTCCAAGGCCTGCACTGCTTTTGCTACATGAAGCCCATGTAGATCTAACTTCCAAATGTCCTTATGTTTTTCATTTCTAATTTGAAGAATTTCTGCAGTTGCCTTAGCATTTAGTTTATCTGCAGCCAAATGTTCCTCTTTTGATTTTAGAGAAATATTCCTAGCAGTGCTGTGATCGCCTCACAAATAAGCTCTTTCAGCTTCCCTTGAATGTCGATTTGCAGCCCTTCTTGAAAACAAGCGATGATAATATATGTTCATCCCTTCCCAATTATCAGTAATGATCACCTTAAAAAAATTCAATGGACTTCATGGAAATAGGCTGGCAAAATATACCTGAGCATCCGCAATGCTTCCTTTCGATGTTTCAAATATACATCATCTTCCTCCCATTCTGGCTCAGGGGTAGCAGTTGGCATGTGTCCTCTTGAAACTGTCACATGTAAATTTTCAAAACCCAAGGACTCAGGCAACAGAGGGCCACCTCCTTCAGAACTCTGATCAGGTAGAGAATTCTCAACAGCTTCAGATGCATCAGAGGGATTTGAATTCTCCAGCAACGTCATCACAGAAATAGACTCCAAGGAAGCAGAGGCTTGTTCAAGCTCATAATTAATAGCCACTAAAACATCCTCTATCAGGGTCTCATTAGCCCAACCATACAAGGCCTTCAGTTTCTCTACTGCAACCTTTTTCTGATTTGCATCATCTATCATGCCCTGCAGCATAGCAGTACTAGCCAGGGTTGTATTAGGATAAGGATCAATCAATCTCTCTGGCGTAACAGCAACTTTTTCTATTAATTGCCTCGAGAATTTGGAGACATAAAGGAAATATTTTCGTGTCGCACCATAGTCGAGACATCATTCTATCTTTCAGATAATTCTTGTCCATAACAGAACCCTGACTTGGCTTTCTCTGGAGATGATTAGAAGAGGACGAGGTTGGAGGAAAAGGTGGGAAAGGGACCACGTCAGCCTTAGGAACCCCACCCTGCTGTTGGGCATCAAAGGAATCCCATCCTGGAACCTTAACCCTTTACCGCGGTGGTCGGATGGACCTCCACTGGTGCCCATCATGGAGCACTTACCTGTCGAGAAAAGTATTGTTGGGTCTGT
>Ga0115851_100413_pt1 | contig 18603 bp, 12 predicted proteins | sample InSIn2gowninarea_FD_83865 | JGI IMG/M metagenome (GOLD analysis project Ga0115851, IMG submission 83865)
TTTAAAGATAATACATTATCAAAAAAAAAAAAGTTTACGGATCATTAAACAGCTTCATGAGCACTATAAGCCTCTTGTATCCATCCACAGAGAGAGAACACTAAGTTGGGGTTTGAATATAAGAAACTTTGTGCCGCCTTGTTTGCTTAAAATTATTTTGAACTAACCTTGAAGAATAATAACAACAGAGGAAGGTGCAACCCTGATGCAATCATTGTGGGTGCATTAAATTAAAAATTATTACAGGTGCTCCTTGGTATTTAGTGAAGATGATGACCTATTTGCAATGTAACATTAACTTCCCTTAAAAAGTCATTTTGATAGATACAATAGAATTTTAACCTATGGCATTCACTCCATGATGATTGACTTTTATCATCATGCTAAGACCAATTGATTTTTGGTGTAGGCAAGGTTCAAACCCCAAATCTCTTGTTCGACTACAAGAGACTTCTCCAATTGAGTAAACTAGAACCCACTAACTTCCTTTAAAAATTTACATGAATATTTTCTTCCTTATCCATTTTTGATTGATTAGATCGCAATAACCTTGCTTTGTATGAATCTCTGTCTCTCCCTCTGAGTAGTTTTAAGTTAATGGTAGTGATGACATTTAATCTTGTGTTTTAAATTAATAGCCAAGCCATAATTTGGGTAAATTGCTCATTCATATCTGTTGGTGTATCTCTTTTATACTTCATATGTGCTTGGGCTGTGCCCCTTTTGCACAATATTATTAAATCATTTACTTTTCTTTTTTTCTTAATTTGTTTAAAATTGCGAGTCAACAGATAATGGAGAGCTTGGAGCATGCGATGAAACGAGGGGCACCTATCATTGCTGAGTATTTAGGAGGTGCTGTTAACTGTGATGCTTATCATATGACTGATCCAAGAGCAGATGGACTTGGTGTGTCTTCATGCATTCAAAGCAGCCTTGAAGATGCTGGTGTGTCACCTGAGGAGGTATTCCCATTTTTTGCCTATGTAAATCAATCTTTGTACTGTATGGTGCTCTTTTTCTTTTTAATTATGATTAGGATAAATAACACTGACCTCCCAAAGGTTCAAGGAAATGCTAGAAATCCCCTCCTATTTTAATAAGTGACACTTCACCTACAAATTGAGTCAAAACACGTATGTTTCAAATTAAATTCTCATCCAGAATAACCTCAAATATTTACTAACTAGACAGGGTATATGACAAGCAAATCAAGAAAAAGAAGATAAAAATAATATCCTTTAGGACGTTAATTGTCATCTTCAAAAATAGGAGAAGGTTTTTGACATATTCTTAAACCTCAAGGGAGGTTAATGTTAATTTACCATTATTATTTCTATAGAATATTTTCTTGATTGTGATGTTGTTCTAGCTATCCTGTTTGTCTCGAATTCATTTGCATAATTCCTCTTTTCACCACCTTATGTTGTTTTGCCTCTCTCTCTCTCTTGCACACTCTCCCTCAAAATCTTGATCTAATCTGTTTTACTTCTATTTGTGCGTGCATATGCATCTTTGCATGCATGCATGCCCTTTTCTATATATATTTAGTGGCTACTCCCACAAACTTGCTATAACATACTAAAGGTCTGCTAATTTATCCAAAAAAAAAAAAAGCATACTAAAGGTCTTCTATTCCATTGTGAGGTAAAATTTTCTTTGCTATGTAGTCAAACTTTATGATACATGGATTGAGTTTGCTATTCAATTCCATTTAAGATTTAACTATCATTAGAATATCAACAAGAACTTCCAACTGTTAATTTATTTAGGAATGGACAAAAGTTATGGAAGTTTCTGAAATTATATAATTTGTTATCTTGAGTTGGAACTCATTAAGGTTGCTTTAGAGCTCACAGATTGCAATAAATGCTTTGCAATGGTTATGGGAAAACAAATTAGTACTTGCAGAGTTCCCATATCATAGCTTATTTGCAACGGGATGGTTTTAGCGTCATATATTCTGATACATATGATATCTCTCTCCTCTTCTAAGTGAAATAATCTTTTCCATGTAAAAAGTAAAAAATGAATGATGTAAATAGTAACGAAAACAGACTATATATACTTGTGTGTGTGTTTAAGAGAGTAATTTAAACTAATCTACCAATTTTACAGGTTAATTACATAAATGCACATGCAACTTCTACTCTTGCTGGTGACCTGGCTGAGATAAATGCCATAAAAAAGGTTTTCAAGGACACTTCAGGGATCAAAATTAATGCAACTAAGGTAATTTTTCTCCAAGTGCACACTTTCTTTTTCTTCTTCCAAATTTAAGCTGGTTTTATGTTGATGTTTCTTTCGTTCTGTTTTCTGATTGATCTGTTCTTGTCTTCATTTTGTTTTCAGTCAATGATTGGGCATTGCCTTGGTGCTGCTGGGGGTTTGGAAGCCATCGCCACTGTGAAAGCCATAAATACAGGATGGCTGCATCCTAGTATAAATCAATTTGTATGTGCTACTTTCCAATCAACACAGAAAAATGTTTTTTGATAAGTACACATGCTTTGGACAATGTATTAGAATCAACCTTCAAAACACAGATACAGCACACTTTTTAGTAATATTATTTGATTGTTACTATTAATGGCTTAAAACATTAGAGTAGTCCGTCTGAGATATTTGATTGGGACTAAATGATTGAGATGAAATATGTGGTTTACATAATTTAACTGCAAGAACTAGTGGAAAGTAGGAAACTTTGGAACTCTACTGCAATCTTTACAAGTCCCAATGGTTTAGAGTTGATTTTTATATTTTGAGAAACAGGAAATAAATTAAGAATATATGGTTCTCTTTTCTCTATTTTGGACAACTAAATAAATTATTACTGAGTTTCTTTTTCACACTGCACTGGTTCCATTGTTATTCTTTAAGATTTGGATAATAGTTAATACAATGAGTGACATGTTCTCCTTGATGAATGCAGAATCCAGAGCCTTCAGTTGACTTTGACACGGTTGCAAATACAAAGCAGCAGCATGAAGTGAATGTTGGTAAGATGCATAAACCTTTAAACACCACGCCTTTTTGTTTCCAATTGCTTTGGAACTTGGAAGCCTCAGCATCCTGATTTAATAACTCATTAATTTTTCATATGTTTTCCAGCTATTTCGAATTCATTTGGATTTGGTGGACACAACTCTGTCGTGGCCTTTTCTGCATTCAAACCTTGATCATTCAGTCATTTTGGATTTCTTTTGGGAGATGAGCCGTACTTATTCGAGATTTTGGTTAAATTTTGATATTGCGGCTGCTTCTTTTTCTAAGTTTCTGGAGTTGCTGCATACTTGTCAAGCTACATTTAGTTTGTTAATTTCTGTGATAATTTAGATTTGAATTTAAGCTCGAGGATTTCCAGACGTCTTTACTAAAGAACTATCCAATCTATTGGGCTAGTCGTGTATAAGAATTTATTCAATTTTAATTTATTTAGTGGATAGAAAAAAGTGCCAAAGGCGTTTTCCTTTGATTGGAATGTAGATCGATACAGATTCATAAAAATCAGGCTGAGGGGGGTTTAGCTCTGCTCCAATTCTGTGGATAAGTCCAGAATAGCTTCCAAGTTCGAACAAGGCGGCACAAAGTTTCTTATATTCAAACCCCAACTTAGTGTTCTCTCTCTGTGGATGGATACAAGAGGCTTATAGTGCTCATGAAGCTGTTTAATGATCCGTAAACTTTTTTTTTTTTGAGAATGAATGATCTGTAAACTTGATGGTTCAACTTTGCCATAATGTGGACAAGTATTTTGCTATAAATATTTTTAATTTCGTCTTTTAAAAAAAAAAAAAAAAAAATCTACCCGGCATGTATAGATTTTATGCATTCTTGGGTCGTGTATAAATTCTGCTGTGTGATCCTTTGCCATCAGAATAAATTGTTGGGTAATCTTAATTAACCTCACAATTGTCATCAAGTGTTTATTGTCTCTTCTCTCTTGTTTCTAAAAAAAAAAAATTGTTTATTGTCTCTTAAATCCCATATTTTATTGTCTCTAGTACAAAATCATTGGCAAAACTAGTTCTGCTCCAACATGGTGTAAAATGAGAGTAGTTCTAGTATAGCATAAACTGCCATTACTATTTTACTTGTCAGACTGTGATTGATTGTTTGTTACTTTTACATGTACCATCACTTACAATCGGCTACATGGACAATTGTGGTACAAGTGTCATTTTATGTGGTTTTAGAATTTATGTTAAAATGAAAACATATTATTGAAGAAAAAGGAGAGAATCGGTGGTCGTTAATAGGCATTGTAAGGTATTTGTTAAGGATAATTTATTGTGGGGTTTACCTAATAAAAAATTAGTATAAATTGATGAAAGTACTGAAAATAGTACTGAACTGATAAGTGAAACTCAAAAAGTTAACTTCATTAGCTCTATACCCTATAAGTGAAACTCAAAAAGTTAACTTCATTAGCTCTATACCCTATAAAATTGGTAAAAAATCTGACAAAAAGTTGATTTTATTAACATAAAGTTGCTTCTTGATGGAAACCGCTCCCTATATATATATATGTTGTGTGTGTACTGTGTAGGGGAGGGGGGGGCTAAATAAAGTTTATTAATTTGACTTCATGTATTATGGACGTGTTTTCTAATGCATTACTGCTTGTGAGATTTTATTTTTTTTATTTGAAAGGTATTACTGCTTGTGAGATTGATTATGTATAACCATATCTAGTTCGGGTCTTGATCTGTAGTGTCATAAACGATTTTTCATTCTAGTTTGCGCTTCATTTCTTTTATTGGCGAACTGTTAATATATTGTAGGGAGCAAAATAACTTTTAAACTCATAGACAAACAAAATCACAAACTCAAGCTCAAAGGAGATTGATTACACATTGGTCCGCCTGGATAGAATAGAAGGATTTTTATTTATTAATTTTGAACCGATAGAAATTGAAGGGTTTTAGTTCTACGAATTTTGGGTTGAAGAGCCTAAATCTAAATATATATTCACGTTTAAATGGACAAAGATTGGTAGGTTTCAATTAGCTCAACTGGTAAAGTCTCTGATAGTTAAATAAGAGATTTGAGATTTAATTCCCGCCTACACCAAAAACCATTTACGCTCTAAATACACATGTTAAATTTTGTGTCAATTGAATATTATTTACTATATGATTTATAAACTTATATTTTATACATAATTTTAAACTACAAAAACTTACAATTTAAACAATTTATTAATGTCATCGCTATTGATTTTTAATTTTCTAGAAATTTTGCAAGCATTAAGGATATAAAAAGAAAATGTAATCTAATGATAGATTTGTCAAAATTCACATTCAATAAAAAGATATTAAGTAAAGTTTTAGTTTTAGGTTACAATCACTTTTGTTGCTAAACTTTGTCATTATCATAAACCGACGAAACATGCATTTTGCTTGAGTTTTTTTTTAATCCTAATAATAGTTGTCAAAACGTGAATCGTATCGTAAATCGATTTTTGATTTTTTTGAATCGTGTATCGTAAGATACACAAACACTTAATAAAATTTATAAAAAATTATAAATATACATATATGAAATTCATTATAAATTTTGAATATATTCAACTAATGACTAATTTATTTATCACTTATGTAATAATATTTAACAAGCTAACTAAATAAATCAAACTAGCGCATGTTTATAACATACACATTCAAATTGCTTAAATTTAAAAGTGATAATATATTACAAATAACTCAAATATTAATTTATTTTCATCATATTGGCTAATCAACCCCATTTACGTCAATTCTATCATCATGTTTATCATTTTGCAAATTTATTTATTCATTAAAATTTTCTTCATCATCACTAACATTTACTATCTCTTCTTGTTCTTTTTATTTTAATAATTAAAAAAAAAAATCTTCTTAGCATTTTAGTTTCTTGGACTTATAACAATAATGAAAAAAATAAAAAATAATTATATTTTCAATTAATATCTTATTCATAGTATAGAAAATAAATTTGTAAATATTAAAGTGAAGTATAAATGTGTATTGTGTAGTTCAAATATTGCAGAAGAAAAAGAGGAAAAAAACCTTAAGGATATGTTATTTTATTAGGTTAAATTAAGTAATCTAATAATTTTGTGTTCAAAACAAGTTTAATAACTTGTTAGATTCAAATAAAAGTACAAATTTTAACAAAAAATCTAATTTTAAAGCATTTGTCTATATATCATATGATACGTGCAATTTTACGATACGATACGATTCATACGATACACACATTTGTATTGTATGATTTATGAGTATTAAAAAAAAAAAAAAAAAGAAAAAAAAGAGACAGACACCCCCACCAAAAAACAAAAACAAACACACCAAAAAAAAAAAAACGAGACCCCGTTTCCCGCCAAAACTAAAATTACACCCCCTAGGGCTCAAAAAAAAGAAAATCAAAAGGGGCAATACTCATTTTCTCACTCTCTCTCTCTATCTGTGGGAAGCAGAAGCAGAAGCAGTGAGAAGGGCAAAAGAGAAATGGACATAAGCGAAGAACAAAGGGCAGCTCACAAGCGAGAGTTCTTAGAGTTCTTGGATCAAGATGTACGTACCTATTTCTCTCTCTCTTCTCTCTCTATTATTTGTGTGTAATAAATTATGATGATGGTGAATTTGTAAATAATTAAGGTGGGGAGGGGCGTGTACATGGACGAAATAAAGGCGATGATAAACCACAAGCGCCACCGCCTCATCGTCAACATCTCCGATCTACACTCCTTCCGCGACCTGGGCACCAGGTACGTACCACCAGCCACAAATCTATTCATTTCAATCTAATTGGAACCACTATTAACTCACCTTTTATTACCACCATTTTGTAAAAATTGTAGTGGTTTTTTTTTTTTTTTTTTGGGGGTTTGCGAGGAAAATTTTTAAAATTTAATTTAAAATTTGACTTTTAATTTTTTAATTTTGGTTTTTATTAAAAATTGATTAATTATTTAATTTCAAAAAAGTTTAATTAAATGAGGCCTAACAAGTTGGAATTTTTTTTTTTTTTTTTAATTTTTTAAATTGGATGGTAAAGTGGAGCTTAGGGTGTGTTTGTATAAATGGTTGTGAAACAGCATTTTGGGTTTAAAATGAGCGTTTGTAAAAAAAAAAGAAAAAAAAAAAGGCTATGAAGAGTTGTTGCGAAAAGGCGTTTTGGTTTTTAAAAACGTGCTTTTAGCCAAACCAGATCGCCTAATCAAACAGACGCTTAAGCTGTTACAAAATGTAGAATTCAATCATTTAACCAGAATTTTAAGTTTTACAGTAGTTGAGTGGAGCTGTTTTTTGGACCTTGTTTGTTGGGCTTTTAAAATTGTACAAACTCAAATGCTCAATATTCTATTTTCCTCCCCTTTTTTGACTGTGTTTTAATTTGTTGTCCTTGTTTCTGATGTCTTAGGATTCTCAAGAATCCAAGTGAGTACATGCAACCTTTCTGTGACGCGGTCACGGACGCTGCTAAATCTATTGATCCCAAGTACTTGAAGGAAGGAGAGCATGTTCTTGTTGGGTTTGAAGGCCCTTTTGTTTCTCGCCGTGTCACGCCAAGAGAACTTCTTTCTGAATTCATTGGTTCCATGGTCTGTGTCGAGGGCATTGTCACCAAATGTACTATACTATATTCTTTAAACTTTATGCTACAATTTCATGCATCTTTCATTGTATTACTATTACTTGCTCTTAATAATTTAATGATGCTGGAAACAGAAATTTAGATAGTTCCTCAATGTTTCTGTGACAGTAATTGTAGATTTGCATAATTCTAATATTATTCAATTTTTAGGTTCTCTTGTAAGGCCAAAGGTTGTAAAAAGTGTTCACTTCTGCCCTACAACTGGGGGCTTTACTACTCGCGAATATCGAGACATTGCATCCAATATGGGTTTGCCCACTGGGTCTGTGTATCCTACAAGGGTAATCCCAAGTCCTTTGTTTTGGTGGTTTTCTGTGCTATTAACAGACGAGGGAGTTTTTCTAATGAAATGTTCTGCTGCAGGATGAAAGTGGAAACTTGTTGGTGACCGAGTATGGATTGTGCAGATACAAAGATCATCAAACCTTGTCAATGCAAGAAGTGCCAGAAAATTCTGCCCCTGGTCAGCTTCCACGTACGGTGGATATCATAGCTGAGGATGACCTGGTTGATTCATGCAAGCCTGGAGACCGTGTGGCTATTGTAGGGATATATAAAGCTCTTCCTGGTAAAAGCAAGGGAAGTGTTAATGGAGTATTCAGGTAGATATTGTGTACTGATGTTATTTCCTTGTTCCTTTTATAGCATGATGTTTCCGAGATAAAGAGCTTGATTTACTGATCTTGTTGTGTAGGACCGTTCTTGTAGCAAACAATGTTTCTCTGCTCAACAAAGAGGCAAATGCACCAATCTATAGTCCTGAAGACTTAAAAAATATTAAAAAAATAGCTGAGAGAGATGATACATTTGACCTACTCGGGAATTCACTGGCACCGTCTATATATGGGCATTCATGGATAAAGAAAGCTGTAATTTTATTGATGCTTAGTGGAGTGGAAAAGAACTTAAAGAATGGAACCCACTTGCGAGGGTGAGTTGTACCTTCTTCTCTAATATTCTATCGGCGTTATATGCATCTTTTTTGTTGTACCCTTTCTCTTATGCAATTCTCTTATTTCCTGTATCTAGGACCATTCCTTGAGGCCCTAGCATAAGAATTGAATGTTGAATGTTAATAAACTGATTAATTGTTTCTTTCAGTGACATAAATATGATGATGGTTGGTGATCCTTCTGTTGCCAAGTCTCAACTTCTAAGAGCCATTATGAATATTGCTCCCTTGGCCATATCAACTACAGGTCGGGGTTCTTCTGGTGTTGGTTTGACTGCTGCAGTTACTTCAGATCAAGAAACAGGTAAAGCATCTCCATGTGCTCTAGCATTTTGCATTATGTGGCATTTTTTCTTCTTCAAGGAAATGGTAATTGACAAGTGGCTGTTGATCAGGAGAAAGAAGGCTAGAAGCTGGTGCAATGGTTCTTGCTGATCGAGGTGTTGTCTGTATTGATGAATTTGACAAGATGAATGATCAAGATCGTGTTGCCATACATGAAGTTATGGAGCAGCAGACTGTAACTATTGCCAAAGCTGGTATTCACGCGTCACTCAATGCTCGATGCAGTGTGGTGGCTGCTGCAAATCCCATATATGGAACTGTAAGTGGTACATTTGGTAGTAATTCAAGTGCACCTTACTGCAAATGCTAGGCGATTGGTGCTTCAATTGCTTAGCTTGATTTCATGCTGTTTACTGGTTGTGCAGTATGATCGTTCATTGACTCCGACGAAGAATATTGGACTCCCAGATTCTCTGCTTTCTCGTTTTGATTTACTATTTATAGTATTGGATCAAATGGATCCTGATATTGATCGTCAAATCTCTGAGCATGTTTTGCGCATGCACCGGTACCGTTCTGCAGTTGGAGGTGTGTTAACACTAATCTCATGCTCAGAATACTAGTGGTCTCTATGATGAGCTTAATTAAAGAGTTAAATTGTAGGTGAGGCGACACTTGATGGGAGCTCAAGATATGGAAGAGAAGACGAATCTGATGCTGACTCTGTCTTTGTCAAGTATAACCGAATGCTACATGGAAAGAAAGTAGAAAGGGGACGGAAGCGTGATACCCTTACCATCAAGTTTCTTAAGAAGTATATTCATTATGCAAAGCATAGGATTCAGCCTGATCTGACTGATGAGGTCATTTTAGTTATTAGTTTTTTATTCCTGCCTTAATGTGATGAGGCTATAGCCAGACTAATACTAGTACTTTTTTGTCTGCAGGCATCTGAACAGATTGCAACAGCATATGCAGAGCTTAGAAATACCAGTTCAAATGCAAAGGTTAGTGCATTGTAAGATCCAGAAATTAACAATATAGGTTTTCTAATCCACTGAAAAACATATTATACAATTAATGATAGTTTTTCTCTTTACCAATTCGTGTGTAGACTGGGGGAACACTTCCAATCACTGCTAGAACCTTAGAAACCATAATACGTCTCTCTACTGCTCATGCCAAATTGAAGTTGAGCAGAAAGGTACCTGGATCCATCTCTCTTTTGATGTCTCTTGTAATTAAATGAGAATATAATGAGATTTGTGTTCATTATACTCCTTAAGTTTTTGGAATGAATCTAAGTTCAGTATTCATGTTCAGAGGTCTTATTTGTATTGACCTTTAACTTAGGGATTCCATTGGTTTTCTGCTTGCTTATCACAAATTGATCTCTCTTGGCAGGTTTCAAAGTCTGATGTTGATGCTGCCCTGAAGGTTTTATATTTTGCAATATATCATAAGGAATTGACTGAAATGGAGGAGCGTGAGCATGAAAGGGAGAAAGAATTGGAGAGAAAACGTAGGGCTGACCATCCTGGTGGAAGCGATAGAGACAATCGTCCTGGAAAAAAAGATAGACGCGAAAGTGGAACTTCAGATGTAGAAGGGTGAGTCATAGCTGTATTTTCTACATGAATTTTGAATGTACTTGTTGCTTAAAAGCATTGGTATCTATTCATGGAAAAATTTGTCATTTGGCTTCTGTTGAGGTGTGCGTGCTTTTATATATATACTTCTATATATAAATAATCACACTTTGTGGAGTTTTTGGTCTAGACTTTCATTTGAATATGCAAGCTCTGAACTAATTTGTTTTATTTTTTCTTTTCAATTATTCTCTTGCCTTTTTAACTATGGGCAAGTTCTTTATTCCCTATGCGTGTATCTGAAACTTCAGGCAACCATGGAAGTTGGATGTGAATCCTTTCCAGTGTTGATGAATTTCAGCCATTCCTTGCATCGCCTAGTTGAGTTAAATAGGTTTTCCTATAGACTGGTTACATAGCGATCATCATTTTGATCTCACATTGATTTAGGTGGAGTGTAGTATGTTCAACAAGCTAGTCACACTGAATTGAGTTTTTAATGATTTTAAACTTTAATGAGCCAACAAGGTTTTCAAACGAAGCCTATCTTCATTTTTGGATGAATATTTTAGTGCTTTCTTCAGTTTCCTTTTTTGCAGCAATGGTAGTTTGATCAATTTACGTAATCAGTAGTTGACCTTTTTTATTATTCTATTTTCACCCTTCTTTCTGCTCCTATGGTTTCTTTGCTTAGTCCGATGACGGATGCTATGGAAGTGGACGATCCTCCTGCAGCCCAATCTGCAGTTACTGTTTCTCAGGAAAGGTTGGTGTCCAGCAAGCATCTCCAATATCACATACTTTGTTTTCTAATTGTCAATTTTAGCTTGGGTTTACTTTTTCCTAACATTGGTTCCTTCTCCCCCCCCCCCCCCCCCCCCCCCCCCCCACCCCCCCCCCACACCCCCACACCACCAACACACTCTTCTCGGCCCCAACACAAAAAACACACCACTGCATACAAACCCTCTAACATAGAGAATGTCGTCAACTCTGGAGCAGATTTTCATTATGTGAGGACAGAGATCATGTTCCTGTTAGAGGTACAGTATTTAATATAATTATTAGAATGGAAAGTAATACATGCATTTGGTAACCCTGCCGGTCTATCGATTTCAGATAGTAGTATTCTTCCTTTTTCTGTTAATTTTTAATAACAATTCCTTTAATTTTTTTGAGCTAACATCTGTTGATGGGTGGTGCCTAAGGTGAGTTTTCTTAATTTAAATACCAAATGGGATGCTAATAATAAGTTCTGCAAAACTGTTCAGAAACTTCAAGATGATAACCGAGTGATGATAGCTGATGGAGTGGTGCATATGATTTCTTAAGTTGTAACATGACCAACCCCAATTGCAAAATTCAGGCAGGTATGTAGTCAAATTTTGCTAAATCAATTCTTGATTGCTGGGATGGATTTGTTTCAATTTTTCTTATACAGAGTTTTGAAATTCTTATAGTTCCCTCTATTTTATCTAGTCTACCTTTGTCTGAAATGGGGGGAATATTTGGCACTGATGTGGCATTTTGGTAGATTAGTCCACCATGCCAAATAAAGTGTCAATTTGAGTGAATTTTCTTGTTTTACACCTTAAATATCAGATTCTATCTTTTTAACATACTCTTTGTTAAATAATGAGTGGTAATGAATTTCAGAGACAGTGAAATTGAGCAGCACGGTAGGCACCTTGGGAGGAGAAACATGGCATTGAAGAGTTTGGTTTGCAGAGCTTGTGTATCTGCTTGTTGAGGACCGTCTTAAGCTGAAAATGAAATTGGAAGTTGGAACTGCATTAAATTGATAGGTTCTCCATAGATTTCTCTTGGCAGTGGTCTCTTTCTGTGTATCATTATTTTTTCCTTTTTTGAGTTATAATGTCTATGGAAAATTAATGTGAAAAGTTGGTAGATCTCTATGCTTGCTAGGTGTTTTATAGTAATGTAATTGCTGCTGCCACATGCTAAGATTGTTTTGATTAGATGAAAATTGACAAATTCCTCTGTTTTTATCAGTCCTTTGAATATTTCCTTAGAATCAATGCCAGTACTTTGACTACTTTCTATCTTGCCTAGTTGCCTACTGTGTGAATTTATACTCTGATGTAATTTCCTTTGGTTTGGCCAAAAAGCAATTAGATATTTTTTTGATAATTCAGAACTAAGAACATAGTTTATGCAACCCAAAACTAAGCTGGCCCTAAGGCTGGGAGCCAGAAAATTCAAACCAGCAAAACGCAAGTGCACAATCTAAACAAACTCAACTACAAGCACAAGTTCAAATACTGCACTAAACAACCACCAGAGCCAAGTCCAGCCCTTACATCAAGTTACAAAATATACAAATTCATAAGTACACCACAGTTTGCACAGAATTTTGCCAATGATGGAGTTTTCTACCTTACTGCTTCCCTCCATCGTTCTCCTTATATATCTTTTGATACCCTTAAAAGGGTTTGCTCCTCTGTCTTAACCTCACCAACATAGATTCGATTATTCCTTTGAATCCACGTGTCGTTTTCAGTTTGCAAAGAATGGCTCTTTAGGCTTGTTCCTTTCAAGTTGTTTGTGCCCCAGCTTATAAGGTCCTCGCAATTTCTAGGAATCCAAGTCACTAGACATAAAGCCTTAACTTGCTGCTTGTGAAGGAACAGTTAAGGTGAGATTTTTCTTGTTGAAGAGAAAAATCTCACCGCTGCCAATTTTTAGGAATCCAAGTCACTAGACATAAAGAGGTCCAAAACAAAGAAGAATCACCTAAGCTGAGTTGGAGGGAAGGTTTGTTGGATTGAGAGAAAAGAGAGGACGAGAGAGATGGAGAGAGTGAAATGAGAGAGAGATTCGCGTTAACCTAAGCTGAGATCAACGAAACAACCATTGGACTGAGTTTAGAAGAGAGACCGATAGATTAGAGATGAGATGAGGTGAAAATTTTTGTATGAGCATTACAAGATTACAAAAAAAACAGGTTTATAGCTGCGTTTTTAAAACGCGGTTGTAGTTCCTAAAAACGTGGGTATAGGTTCATTTGAGCTATACCTGCATTTTCTATAGCCGCGTTTTCTATAACCTCGAGGTGAATAGTGTGTTTTCTTCTAATGCGTATTAGATAGAGATGAAGTTAGAGCTGTCTAACTTGATAGTGATCGGTTAGTCTTGTGGGTCCCAGCAAATTGAATTTTTTTACTAGATTGCTACTTAACTCATTTCTTATAACTTGAAAACTAAACAAAACTTGTTTTCAGTTTCCATCACTATAACTCAATTTTTGAGTAACGAGATATGAGAATTGAAAACAAAAATGTAACCAAACAAGAGAACTTGAGATGAGGCTCACGAAATTTGAGTGTGATGAGACGTAGCACAAAAAAATTAACATCCTCACAAATACATAAATCTCACCACACTTCTAAATATTTCAGTGATCGAAAAATGCATCAACTTTGAAGTAGAATAAATAGATAGTATTGCCATTTAAAAAAAAAAATAGAGAAGCCTTTGAGACTATTATAACTGCATTAGCTTTCTCTTCCTCCTCTCTAAAGAAAGAGAGATTATTCAACAATCTAATTATAATAATTGCTTATGCCAAAGGCAGAACATACTAAGCGTTTGGACTTAACATTTTAATTTTGTGTCATTATTATTGTAATAATAATAATTTTGGACCTAACATTTACAATAATAATAACAATAGAATAACAACAGAGATGTGTCGGGTGATATATGTTTTGCTGATATAAAGCTAAATTCTATTCTTCTTTGTCAAATCTAATCTAACATATATATGACTTCTACTACAAGTTCCATTATGTTTTTGTTATCATATAAAAATTCCTCGTAATGGAGACGTTGGTATGAAGTGCTTCCAAAAGAAAACCGAAAAAAGAGAGAGGAGGAAATAGCTAGGACAAGAAAATTAAGTAATATATTACACAGTTTGTTACATTGTAACACAATGTGTGTATTCATAAACTGAAATCGTTGGTTAAACTCACAAACCACAACTGAACCACTAAGGATGATGGCATAAAAATTTTCCACTTGCTTCAAATGATCAAATAAATATACCCTATTCTACAATGATACTTAGATTCTGTCCAAAGTAGTTAAATAAGATATTACTCAAATATTTCGTAGATTATCAATTGGTCTAAAGTCCTTGATGATAATTCTTGTTAGCAAGTAAAGTTCATATTGTCTCAAAATAAGAGTATTTGAATTCATAGCTAAACCTCAACCTAACCCAATAATTGAGCCAAAACCTTTCAACCTTAACCCAACTTGTTTCTAGAGCAGATTGACACGACACAACCCATTTAATAGACAATTCAAAAAAGATAAAGAGAAAAGAGAGTGTTTCCCTTTGTTTTGGATAAAAGGGTTAAGAACTTTATAGTTTCAATGAATAATTTATCAATATAACCTTTTAACTAAATAAATAGTTAACGGTGGGGCTTCCCTATGAAACGTAATATCAATACTGGATCATTGATTCTTCTAATTAAATAAATTTTATTTATATGAATCATGTCCTTTTGAATTGATTGTGGGTTAAGTAAGTCAATATAGGATGAATATTATTAATTGGGATAAAGCATGTCAACCTACTTTGACACTAATCGACAAAAAAAAGTGTCTTGTTCATGTCATGTTTACGGGTTGTGCCAAACATTGCCACCCTTATTTAGAATTAACATGAGTGATATTATTGATAACACAAAATTTTATAAATAATTTTTAAAAACTTTTTTTTTTTGAGAAAAATATAAGTTTTACAAACTAATGTACCATCAATCGCAATAATTTAATTCAAATATTCATTAATTAAGTTGCTGAAATCCTCTTCTTGTAAAGAAAAATGTTATTGAAATTTACTAATCACATTTATTATCATATCAGTTTGTAAATATTTTATAGTAATAGTAACATTTTTCAAAACATTACACTCCCCTCCCTCCCTTAGGAAGGTGTTATTTAAGTCTAGTATGTTGGATTTATGAATATCATTAGTTAGTTGTTGTTGCTAAGTGAGCATTAAGATTGTAGAAAGCTTCTGATGGTTAGTCATGGAGCCAAAAATTTTTGTTAGGGGGCTCAATTTAAATATTTTAAGAAAAGTTTAAATCCAAAGCATATAACATAAAACTCATACATAAAAAATAACATAATTTAACATATGCTATGTTCTTATATATAAGCATAATATTTACATTAAATTAGTCTTTAATTTATATTTGAATTTTTTTTATTCAGTCATTTGTAAAATATGAATTATCTTTTAAATAGTTTAGTTCAATAATTTTTGTTAAACAAATTAGAGTATATTAATAGTTTTAAAAATCATGAAATATATAAGAAAATTAACTAATATAATTCAAATTATAAACTTCACTTTGTAACATATACAAGTCAATATAAGAAAAATATAATAATATAATAAACTAATGAAAATCCATACATGACAAATGCAATAAGGATCTGTAAATTCTAATCACAAAATCCACAATTGTCCTTTCTTCTAAAAAAATAATAATAATATTAACATATTGTTCACATTTCTAATTCTTCAAACACAAAATTATATTAAATTTTGTTTTTTGAAAAATAAAGATTTTCATTAAAGAAATTTATTTATATTTCTGGGAATATATTTCTTGAATATGTTGTCACGACATACTAATATTATAAGAGTAATAAGAGAAAAGAAATGCACTAGTCATCAATACAAACTTATATATTTTTAGAAACATATGTAATAAATTCATCTAAATTTAATGAGCTCTATATTGTATAAGATTAATAAGAGGAAAATAATAATGTAATATCATTTGCACAATTGTAGTACAAAAATTAAAGTCTCATTACTTAAATTTTACATATACACATATAGAATAAGTGCAAAACTTTAAACTCGTAACAAAATATGAATGTTCAAATAGTGTGTAAAACACCATGAACGTTTAGACCCCCAAATTACAAATTACCAATTCAAGCTTATTATCTAACAATATATGTGTGGAATATGAAAATAAACTAAAACATAATTGATAAAACAATCTAAACCAAATAAAATTACAACCACGGCAGAAATTAAATGGCAAAGATTAAGGGAAGAGAGATGCAAATACAAAGACAACACAGCGATGTGTTATCGAAGAGGAAACCGAAGTCCTCGACGTAAAACCTCTCTGCCGCCCTCCAAGCGGTCAATAATCCACTAGAGAATGAAGTTGGGATATATGAACAACAGAAGATCCTCCAAGCCTAATCTACCCAGTATACCTAAGCCCTCTAAGTTTCTTGCTCTGATGAGGTTACGCCGAACCTTTGTCTTCTCTAGCTTACCAGATTCCGCTATAACCCATTGCATCAACCAATATCAATTGGGCCCTTCCTAACTGCTTCTCAAGCACCAAACAACATTCTCACAGATATGGGTATGGTGAGAAAAAGATTTGGCTAAATGTACCTCTCAAGGATGTAACAATGGAGAGGGTAAGAGTAGAGGAATTTGGAGAATCAAATGATGAAGATTGTGGATGAGTCAATCTTGTTTTTCTCTAGGGTTTCTCTCAAAATTCTCTCTGGAAGCTATCTACAATATGTGGGTATAAGGGGTATTTATACTGGTGTGTGTTTGGAATCGAAAGGTCAGTTTTTCCCAAACAGAGTGAATTGGCGACTTGGCCTCGCGACTTGACTGAGTTGCGAGTCTAAGTTGCGAGATAACAGCTTGGCCAGCTGGAAGTTTTTGTCCTGTAGTGCAACAGCTGGCGTGACTCTTCAGCTCTTCTGCATGTTTCACACGTGTACCTCCTTTGGCGACTTGCAAGCCGCGAGCCAGTCGCGAGATCCAATTGCGAGGCCCTGCTGAGTTGCACACTCTTGAGCTTTTCTTCACATTCTCTCACACACTACCCTTACATGATTCTCACCTAAATACAGGGTTTCTAAATACTGAATTACAAACAAATTTGGCACGGAATAAAACCAACAAGATGGTTGATTAAATTCAACCTTACAAAATATGCCATAACTTTCTCGTGGGTTTCAATTGTTTTTCTCCTAAGAAGGCGATTGGATAAAAACCGGAACAAGTTGCAATCCTACGGTCAACCTAGAAGTATTATAATTGCACTAGGTAAGTAACTACATAAAATGTATATAATTATAATTTTTTAACCAATTTTTACTATGAAATATTATAGTTATAAGGAAATGATAAACTAAGGTTATAAATTCATAGCTAACCTTAAAATTTTGGGACTAAAGTTTTCTTTGTTGTTGTTGTAGAATATGTGAAATTTGCAAATAGTGTGATAAAGAGATTTCATAAAACTATCTCACAAGATCCTATTGCCTTAAAGTTGAATTGCATGTCTATATAAATTTTTGTATATAAAAAAAATTGTTACTAACTTTTATAATTTATATTAGCTTGTGTATATACATATGTTAATTTTATATCTATGTGTTATGTTTATGTGTGTGCAATTTAAAATTATGTTAAAATTAGCTAAATTGCATAAAGAAAACTATAAGCAAGGTAAGTGTCATTAAATAAAGCAAATGGTATAGTGATTTATTTAATATACTAATTAGTATGGGAATCGTTAGGAATTGCTTATTTTTGGTACCTTATTTGCATAATGTGAGATAAAAAGCTAAAAGCTAGATTTTTTTTTTCTTCTAAAAAACTAGATTTTTTCTAAAAAGCTGAGAGTTAGATTATTTGAAATAAAACTGTGCAGAAAGTATTGTGAGACCCACATAGAATAGATAATTTAAGTAAAAAGCTTGCTTATAAACACACGAATGTTATAATAATCAATAATACAGATCAATACAGATCTTTGACTCATTCAAATATTAACATCCCACGAATCATGCAAGAATGATATAACAAAAGACAATCCTATTTCAATACAATAATGATAATGCTAGTGACGAACAACATTAAATTCTATCTTTTCACATTGAGTCAATCAATCAAGCCTTAATTTTAATATAATCTGACTAACTCATTTAGAACCTTAGTTTATCATTTCCTTATAACTATAATATTTCATAGTAAAAATTGGTTAAAAAATTATAATTATATACATTTTATGTAGTTACTTACCTAGTGCAATTATA
>Ga0115851_100415_pt1 | contig 18588 bp, 13 predicted proteins | sample InSIn2gowninarea_FD_83865 | JGI IMG/M metagenome (GOLD analysis project Ga0115851, IMG submission 83865)
ATTGTTATTTTTGTGCTTTATATTATTATTATTGTTAGGTAGGCTAGATTATGTTGTGACTCCTTAGACTCCTATATATAGAAAGGAGGTTTTGTCATTTGAATCATCAAAGAATTGTTCATTTATGTAATGTAAAGAAGGTTTCCCCCTCGAAGAGGCTGAATTCTAAGGCATTGATCTATCTTTTCTATCTTTTCTTGAGCTAGTTTCATAACATAAAGTCTAATGAAGATATTTTCGATGACATATAATTTCTTATTTGTATTAAATGTAATGTAAATAATCTAGAGCATTATAAGTATAGTGGAAAAAAACTCATTTGTGTGTAATGCTTGTGAATCAAGTTTGCAAATATTAATGAGAACTATATTTTTGGTTCTATTTTCATATTCATGAATGACATTTTGGAAATTTTCTCTTTTGTTTGCATGTTCACATACATTTGTTTATATAAAAAAAATTGTTTCTTAGCCATAAAATGTATAGGTTGTTCTAAAAATTTTCCATATCTTTACCAGATATCATACTTGTATCCATACATGTATATGTATACTTGAAACTTAGCAACTTATTTATGGATTTCTACCACTTATGAATTTGTGGGTGAGATGTTTCTCATAGCCTTTGTGGGGCTTCTTTTGAATGATTAAATTGTTGTATGTAGTATAGATTTCTTTAACCCAAAAGTTGTTTGAGAGTTGTCTGGGATAACGATTCTATTGGCCATCTCCATGATGGTCCTCGTTTCCTCTCTACACTATAGTTCCATTGTGAAAATACCTTGAGTATTGTAATAACAGTAGAAGTAACTAGAATTTATTTTCTCAAACTCTATTTTCTAAGAACCTTAATCTCCTTTTCAGTTTCTGTTTCAAGTTTCATCAATTGCTTTGATTTTCTTTAGTGTTATGAAAGCTAAAAACTTGGACTTGAGAAAACACAACCAAATTTTTCTTGGAAGGGAATTGATGGATGGCGTAAAATACTTTTCACTTACCAATGACTAAGATCTCATGGGATCATGAAGGTCACTATCCATAATTTCCAAATGCAAGATTTTTTGTCAATTTTTCTCTATGTTGCTTGTCTAAAATGTAAGATTCACAATAACTCATGTTGAATTGGAGGAAAACCATGAACCCTATTAAATTTCATTAAAAGGTCCAAATTTGGGACTTAAGATATCCATACCTTTTTCTCCATAGCTAATTTTCAGAAATGTTTTTAGCCACCAATGCGTTTTACCCTATTGTTGTATATGTATACCCGTGAAGATCAATTTCAACAAATTTTGCAACCACTTTATATCTGTCCCTCTTGTCTTTTATGGATTCATTTCAACTTTAGATTCAATCTTGGAGCGATGCTTTAGTATTTGATTTACTATCTACAGTTTCTTCTTTAGGCCCATTACATATAATATATCTTGCACATCTTTAGTTTCTATTAGGCATGTTCATTGTGTTTGTTCCTTGGGCTTTCAATATGTATAGCTTCTCATCTCTTAAAGAATTTGTCCCCTGGTGACATTCATTACCATTCAATTAAGAAAACCATTCATTTTTGTGTGTCATGTAGTCTATATAATATCTCCTTAAGCTAACATGGAAACTTGTATAAAAAATGGGCATTAAGGACAGGGGTTAGAAATTGACTCACATTTAATATTATAGTTTCCATGAAAGTAGTGCCTTAGCAACATCATCTCAAACATTATTTATGTTGAAGATAAAATTGAGGAAACTAGTTGGATTATATATAGTGGATGCAACCTTAATAACATAAGTATGCATAGAGTTAATGAAAATCAAGTAGAAGCATTGGTTGGGTGGATTATAATAGACTTTTAATTCCAAATATCCTCTTTTGACGATGGTTCCTTTAGGTCAATTTGATTTTTTCTAGTGCTTTTATTTCATTATTATTTTCCAAGTTCCTTGTATCATCCCGCTTTTCATAAGATGGTTATTCAAAATTATGCGTTCAATCTATTATATATATATATCTAGTGTGATTTTTCTTAAAATTGTTTAATGTGTCCTCTAAGTTGTATGTGCATTACATATTACATGTTCTATTATTGGTCCTGACAACGAATGCATATGTTGGAGTTATTACATAAACAAATGATAAAAAAGCTCTTGAGGTAAGCCTTAAATGCCAAGAATGAGTTTGAAACATTAGCTATGTTTATTTTTTGTTGTATGGATTTAAGGACTTTTCTGTCTATAGATAATTGTTCTATTTTAATCCTAGAAGGGAAAAAAACATGAATTATGAAGAAAATCAATCAAGCATGTTTACAAAGAATGCAAGCCAAAATATATTGGAAGAGACAGTGATATGCTTCATTCATATCCAATTCATGTTGATGTCAATGCATATATAAGAAGACAGTGTCCTATATCAAAATCATGTACAATTACTTTATGAGTTAAGCACTAGTATAATCGAACAAAACTCTATTTATGACATGCAAATTAATTCACTTAATTGCTAACTTAGAATATATTATAACTTTAATATATGACATAATCAAAATATAACTATAGCATCCTCCCTTATTGGTGATCTGGAGAATGTCATTTGTCGCAGAATAAAGACTTGTCTTGACCAAACATGTCAAAGATGTTTGTAGCATGACTATGAAATTCACTCTAAAACATAGCTTCTAAGGGTTTTACCAAATGAACAAAAATGCCAATTGAATATAACCTACATGGTCAGTGCAACACAATATACCTCACAAACCATTGGATTAATCACAAACTATTTAGACATATGAGAATCAAGGATGGCTAAAGATTAAGCCCATTTACCACTAATGTAGATTTGAATTCAGTCTATCTATCCTAAGAGGAAGGCAAACATCAACTCCATACCAGCTTCTATATTTGTGAAATGGTGGAGAAATTCATCATTTCTACATTTTTGAGGTTTTTTTTAGCTAGCAACTTTCCTGAGCATTCACATTAGGGGTTCTAGTATAGTAGTTTTCTTTCTCTTCTAACCTAGGTCCATTTTCAAGAAGAGAGGTGTAGAGGCTACTAAGATTTGCACATACTTGGCCCTCCTCTCATTTCTCGTTCAATGTTGATTCATGATATCGTCAACCTAAAAAAAAACGGTGTTATCTGTAGAATCATATAACTCTAGTGATCATGATAATTAGCATATCAATGCTTGAAACATGCCTTCCACATCTCAAAACAAGAGAAACACCTAACCTTCCCTACCCCATCATTCTATAGAAGAGAATAATAATTGGCATATCCATACACTCAAAAGTAAATGTTCAGTTACTCAAAATTCTAACTCTAGAGGTTTAAAAATACTATAACATAATACATTGATTGACTAAAACATATCCTGATGAGCTATGCCCTGAAATTCAAAAAAAATTCTTCGAAATTGAGTGACTAGGATAAGAAGGAAGTGACCATTCAAGTCACTTGGAACCGAACGATTGCCTATTTTTCGACCCTATATATCCTAGCCAACCAATGCAATAAAAAAAGTTTATTGTTTGTAATTACAATTTACAGATGAGTGGGACATGTGAGATATTGTTGTGGGAATTATTAAGAGAGCACAATTTCTAGATTCATGGAGATATGATTGATGAACTGGTTCAAACTGTTCATGCATCTATATAGATCATTAGACGAGGCCTTGATCTACATGAGGTTAACTATCTATCTATGAATTATCCATCCACAAATAAGAATGTAGAATAGCTCAATTTTTCCAAGGAAAGGCGTGCTAATGCAACATGCCAACAAGCAGTTGTAATCATAATTAGTCAAGATGGATGAAAAAGGATTTTGGTAACCTTCTTTTCAATTGCTATTTCAAAACCCTTCCATTGAGTGAGATATTCTACTTGATTATTGGTTGCTACTCCGAGGCACTATGTATATTGATACTCTATTTTATCGTCGAGTCAAAAAATAACCCCTCTCACTCCTGCCAACCCTAAATGGTTTAACGATTAATAGTAATTATCATTATTATTGTTTTTTTAATTTCATATTTTTTAACTAACTAAACAATTAATATTTTAGATAAATATATATAATCAAAGCACAAGTAATACAAAATCAACAATAAAAAAGTTTAACTAACAAGTTTAGGAATATTCAATTTCTACCCTTCCCCACGAAATTTGAACCTTGTCACCTTGTGAAGACTAAATGCCACACAAACTGATTGGTTTAAACCTCATGGGTAATTATAAGATTTAGCCTAATTACAGTATCATTTACAAATTCATTAAAGTTGTTTAAACTAATTAACTGTGCAACCATATAAATTAAATGGTTGGTAGATGCTTATATGCATCCTATCTTCCTCTCTCTAGTAATATATATGTTAACTAACTTTTAACATCATCATCATCATCATCATCATTATAATTATTATTAAAAGAATTAATATATAAGTTAAAACAAAGTAACTTTTAACATCATCATTATAATTATTATTAAAAAACTAATATATAAGCTAAACATGTATAAATTTAAAAATGAATATAACAAGATTCTTAACTATGGACATTCTTAAGCTATAAGTAGAACTTGTTGCAATATCATGACTCAATATTATAACTTACTAATACCAATTGTCCAAACAACCGTAAATTATGTTCATATAACATTTTCTTAATTCCCTTACAATGACCCATTCCTCAAATCTTCTTTCATTCCTTAACTCTTCCTTCCCTTATATTAAGATAAACTCTTATTTCCCTTATATTAAGATAAACTCTTATTTCCCATATATTAGTATTTCCCCTGTATTGATATAAGAACATGAAAATAAGATACTATTTTGAAGTGGAAACCTAACCGACACACGTGGGTCTTAACGCGAGGCTACCCGTTGAACAAGTTGTCGGCTTTAATAAGCCCTAACGCATGTCATATAAAAGGGGGCAATCCAGTGGCGTTGACGGGAGGGTGTGGAAGACTCAAGAAGACAGGTAGGATTCAAATACACGAAACTTCTTCTCGTGGCTCAGCGTTTTTCCTTAAAAGAGGGAGGGTTTTTATTTGTGAAAGTAAAAGGATTGCCTGCAATGGACGGGTTTTACTCTGCCATTGGAAAACGAGCACGCAGGGAAAATGAGGTTCCAGAGAACAATGACTCTCGAAATAAGAGGCGGAATTCTGGCACTGGTAGAGAGCGAACTCTGCCTGGCGCTGACAGTACTGTGTATCGCATACTATGCCCTGCTAATGTGGTAGGAAGTGTTATAGGAAAGGCGGGTAAAGTTATAAAATCTGTGAGTCTAGAGACGCGTTCGAAGATCAAAGTTATAGATGCTGTTCCAGGCGTTGATGATCGCGTGATAGTAATCTTCAGCTCACCGTCAGGCAACGACAAGGAGAAGGATTGCAATGAGAGTGAAGTTGAAGTTGAACCTGTACTGTGTCCTGCTCAGGATGCTCTTCTTAGAGTGCATTCTGTTATTGCTCAACAATCTTCTTCTGCTAGAGATAATGACGACGACGACAAAAAGAGACAACACAATGCTCGGTTGCTGGCTGCTAGCAGCCAGATTGGAGGTTTGATTGGAAAAGGTGGAAATAACATTCAAAAATTGAGGAGCGAATCCGGGGCACAAATTCAGATACGGCCAAAAGATGAGTTGCCAGGCTGTGCTTTTAGTTTTGGTGAAGTCGTTGTCATATCTGGAGATGCAACCGCTATCAAGAAAGCACTGTATGCAGTTTCAGCTTTTCTGTATAAACACCCACCTAAGGAGCAAATTCCTTGGACTGATATTTTATCTGCAACGAACCCAAATTCACTCCTTCCTTCCATTGTGCCCACATTATTTACTCCGCCAAATTATGTTCCACAACGAGATTCACTGTTTGCTCGTCACAGTTCAGGTGCTCCAAGAGTAAATGGTACTTATGCCTCCGGCCATTTACCAGCACTGGGAGGATATGGAAGTGAAGCTCGAAGTTCAATATGGCCTCTTACTGATAACCCTGCTCTTCCCATTGCTCCAAAATCTGGGAATTCTGCTGCTGACAAAAGTCCGGAGGAGTTTTGTATTCGAATAGTATGCCCAAATGATAAAATTGGGGGTGTGATTGGTAAGGGCGGCAATATCATCAAAAGCATGAGGAAAGATACAGGAGCAAGTATTAAGGTTGAAGACGCACAATCAGATTCAGATGAACGTGTAATTGTGGTTTCTTCAACAGAGTTGGCTAGTGCTGGTGTTTCACCTACGCTTGAGGCAGTCCTCCAATTGCAAGCAAAGACTAGTGGAAGCACTAGTGACAAAGATGAAGGTGGCATTTGTACAAGGCTTCTTGTTCCGTCAAAGCACATTGGTTGCCTTCTGGGTAAAGGTGGCAACATCGTCAGTGAGATGCGGAAGCACACTGGAGCAAATATTCGCATATTTCGCAAAGAGGAGCGACCAAAATGTGCCTCCCGAAATGAGGAGCTCGTTCAGGTTTCTGGAGACTCCAGTGTTGCTAGAGATGCACTCATCCAAATTACAAAAAGATTGAGGGCAAATATTTTCAAAGATATGGATGGTGCTACCAACTCTCACACTCACACAGTGCCTCGTTTGTCTAGTCTATCTGTGCCCAGTGCGAACCCTCTTTCATCATCAAATTATGGCACTAGGCAATATGATCTAGGATTTCCAAGGTAGATCAGGTGCTAATGTTTCTTATTTTTTTTTAATCATATACTATATGATTATCAAATTTGAGTTTGGTTAATTTATCGGGTTAATGAAATAAATTGAGGAAATTCAAGGTATGTTTTTTTTTATAGATATATATTAACATCTCAATTATATTGACTTAATATAAACTAAAATTAGTATGTAATAAAAATATGATGTGAAGAAAAAATTGAAGTGGTAAGCATACATTATAACAAAGAAAATCAAATCATTCAATAAAATCATTAAAGGATTAAGAGGATTTAGATTGCAAGTATTGGTCCATGTTTTGAACATTCTACTCATGATCTATGTGGTAAGGGCATGTGTTAGTCCATGTCCACACTTCGATATACATGCTTGTGAAAAATGTTCTTCCATGTCCATGCATTAATCTACATTCTCCCATCAAACATTTCTCCATGTCCATTTATTGTTGGCGTAAAAGAAACTTCACATCACTATATACTAATAAAGCGTCATGTTTACTCAAAACTTGAAAGACAAAAAGTTTGTAGCTAAATACTTCTTGGAAGAGGAAATTATAGAAGATAAAACCATTGAAGATAATGTTGATTTCCAAACTCTAGAAAATAGAGGATTTGTAGTTAAATACTTCATGGAGGAGGAAATTATAGAAGATAAAACCATTGAAGATAATGTTGATTTGCAAGTTGTAGAAAATAGAGGCCCATCAGAAGTGGAGATTATGATGCATTTCTTGGATATGGAAGAAGGTGATATCATTTACACCATGTTTGGACGAAGGACCATTGTGAAGAAGATTCCCACATAAACCAAGGTGAAACTTTGCCTAAGTATGGTGATATTTCACTTCATAAAATGCATCTTGTTTACTAAAGTGAAAACAATGAAGGTGAATATTGACTTTCTAATGGGACTAGCCCTGATGTCTTACGGTCAATAATTAATATATGATTATGTTGATATTTTTGGCAGTTGATTGCGTTGATGATGTGTTTAATGATATTGTACTACCTTTTAATGTGGTGAGGACAGTTGTCCTATCCTCGGGCTCCGCTTCTCCCACCTCTACACCTTACTCTCAAAACCCTAACCTCACTCATTCAGTCACTTGCTCCGACACTCTGTTGCTCTGTCGAGAGGGTTATCTGTCACTGATTCTGTTTGCAATCTATGAGGGTTTGATCGCGCTCCTTGATAATAGCTCTCTGCAAACCTTGGTTATGAACTCCACTCCTGTACCTGTGGGTCTCGATTGCGCGTTGGCTTTCTCATATCTATGGTTGTATGGCTTGGCTATGGTCGCGGTCCTTCTCTATCCGATCGTCCTGTATGTGGTTTTGAAGCTTGGCTTCATGGATACCAAATCTGTGGGCTCTGCGAGGTATTGTCTCCATTTAGGTGGTGGTAATGGCTACCTCCTTGGTGGCTCTACGAGCACTATTCCAGTTTCATTTCGTTGTTGCCTCGGCTTTGTGAATGCGATTATTGTTGTGGTTTTGTTTATGCTTTGATTGCTCCACTGTTTAACCGTCAATTTGTTGGGTTTTTGAGGCCATGGTCACGGGGTGACCTAGCTCTCAACTCCTATTTAGAAATTTCACAAAAGTAAGACCTCTGTCTAAGATTTACAGTTCTATTTTGTTTTGTTGTTGGTATTAATTATTTTCGCTCCTTGTGAGCAGGGGTTGCTCTGGCGACTGTGACCTGGTCCACGGCTTCTTTGCCTGCACAATCTTGGCTCCTCTGGTGAGTAGATACTCTGCTAACCCTCATCTCTGCTTTTCAATTTGTTTAGGGTTTCTTTATCTTGTGGTCACTGTAGGTGGACGTTGAGCCTCTCTAGTCGCTAGTCTCTTGTCTTGAAGCCTATACACTGTAACAGGTAGGCTTGTGCCATGTTACTTCTCCTGTTTGCCTGTTTTGAGCTTTTTGTTGTTTGTCATTTCCCTTGGGTCTATAATCGAGGGTCTTAGGGCTTCGACCTCGCTGTCTTCTAGGCACTGTGTAATTATGTCTTCGGCTATGATGACCCTATAACTTATTTCGCTCGTTGGCTGTCGGCAACACTCGTTGCCTTTGTAATCGAAATTTTTTAGGTTAAATTATAGTCTTGGAGTTTTGGACCATTGTCTCACTATTTGTTCTTGTAGTTGATTTGTAACTTTGTCTATAACTTGGACTATAAATTTTGATACCTCTATATATATATATACACACACACACACATAGATTTTGAAAAGAAAGAAATATTTAGATGCTTGGTACCTGTAGATGCTGGTTGCTTTCTTGTTGTGACTATGTTTGTTTCTTCTACAAAACCCTCTCTGTCAATTGATGGAATTTGATTAGCCTCTGTCCATAATTACTTGTTCTCTGTACTGTTAGGAAATGAACTCAGTTTCTTGTTCTCGGCAACTGTTATGAAACGAACTCAATTTAATTATTTAGATAGGAAGAAAATGATTTTATGTTGTAATGGACATGGACTCAGATTCTCTCTTGCTTTCAAAATGATTGTATACTTCTGTTTATTCCGTACTATGATGGATGATTACAGTTTTTGATTTCTTTTTCTTTAATAAGTTCACTATATAGTTACTTAAAACTGTCAGCAGTTACATTTTAGTTATTCCTTGATAACTATTCATCTTTGTTTAAACTCTAAGGTTAACCTAAAACAATAAATTAAAAAAAAAGAATAGTAATGAAAATAAAACAGTGGGCTGGGACAACCTTAAAGTTGACATAAAATCCTAAATTCTGTTAACTAAAAATTTAAATGAGACTTAGAAAACTTACTGAAAACTTCTCTAGTCTACTAAGACAAATACTCCACCCATGATCTCCCTTAGCTCGATGCTTCCTTAGCAGGCTTCCGGGGTAAATGAAAGTTCATGACTCAGGTCCATGAACTCCTCGATAGAATACCCTGCATGCTGTATCTAACCTACGTAAAGCCATGAATTGTCCTCAATGGGATGGTTCTTCCGCTTGAAAAGGTACTATAGGTCCTCTTTTCTTCAAGTCTGCCTAGCCACCTATGTATCGAGGATTCCTTCGATCTAAAGTGGCTAAGCTGAAGGCATTTGTCTCATTAACGAACTACTTCCTTTTTGCGTATCCCAATTTGGCTGTGCCAAATTGTCATCTTTAGGACTGGCAGTGTATGGAAACAAATCTGCCATGTTAAAGATAGGCGATATGCCTATATCTGGAGGCAATTGTAGCTCATAGGAATTTGCAGAAAACTTATGCAGAATTTTGTAAGGTCCAATTTTCTTAAATTTTAACTTATTGTATTCACCCTTAGGGAATATTTCTAAGCATAGATGCACCAGGACTTGATCCCCTATGTCAAATTGTACCTCTCCCCATTTCATATCTGCCTTATGTTTGTACCTTTGACTATTGTCCTACAACTTTGACTTCACCTACTCATGTAGGTCATTTATTGCTCTTGTGAAATCTTCCCCGTCAACACTCCTTCTTTCCAACTGTCCCAGATCTCGTAACTCATGCACTCTACGAGGATGCATACCATACAAGATCTGAAAAGGACTATCTCTTGCGCTTCGATTTGGTGAATCGTTCTAATGAAATTCCACTTGGGCAAGTACACGACTATTTCCCGTGCTTTGATTTGTGGAATCGTTGTAATCAAATTCTGCTTGGGCAAGTACATGATCCCACATCCGTGAATTTTCCCCAACTAGACTCTGTAGCAGGTTTCCCAAGCTCCTGTTCACGACCTCCATCTGCCCATTAGTCTTTGGGTGATAAGCATAGCTAAAATTCAATTGTGTGTCCAACTTTCTCCACAAGGTGCGCCAAAAATGCCCTGTGAATTTCACATCCCTGTCAGAAACAATGGACTGGGGCAGGCCATGCAGTCTAACAATTTCAGTGAAAAACAAGTGTGCTATGTGAGTGGAATCATTGGTTTTCCTACAATGGATGAAATGTGCCATTTTGGAGAACCGGTCCACCACCACCATGACGGAGTCAAAACCCCTTTGTGTTTTCGATAGACCCAAGAGAATGTCGAGACTGATTAAGTCCCATGGTCTACTTGGAATAGGCAATGGTGTGTACAATCCTGTGTTCTGATTGTGTCCTTTTGGCAATTGACACACTTTACACCTAGTTACATATCGCTACATGTCTCTTCGCATCTTCGGCTAGTAATAAAAATGACTGAGCTATTCCAAGGTCTTATCAATGCCGAAATGTCCTGCTAGACATCCATTATGTTTTTCCTGGAAGATGTTCTCCCTCATCGAACATTCTGAAATACATAGTTGTCCTCCCTTGAATAGCAACTACTCTTGTAAGTTATAGTCTAGCCATTGACTATTGTTCCTCAACAAAGGATTTTGGCAAGCTTCATAAGCCTCCTCAAAATCTGCATCTATTTGATACAAGTCCTTCAAGTGTTCAAAACCCAACACTTGTATCATGTTCTCCTGCAAGAGTAAGACTCTTCTGCTTAGTGCATCTGCTACTTTGTTGGCCTGACCACTAATATGCTTCAATACAAATGTAAAACTCTGCAAGCACTCCACTCATTTTGCGTGTTTATTATTCAGCTTATGTTGCTGCATAACATACTGTAATGTAGAATTATCAGAAAACAAAACTTATTACCCAACAAATAATGTCTCCAGCGCTTCAAGGCTTGGATGACAGCATGAAACTCCTTGTCATAAGACGTGTATTTTTGCCTGATTTCATTTAATTTTTCACTGAAATAAGCTATTGGTTTTTTTTCTTGGCAAAGTATGGCTCCAATGGCTGTACCACTAGCATCACAACAAACTTGGAAAAGTTTGTTAAAATCAGGAAACCTCAAAATTGGCCTTTCAATGATCTTCTTCTTCAATATCTGGAAGCTCTTCTCTGCAACTTCAGTCCAATGGAAAGGCTAACTTTCCCTTTTGATGGTATCCAACATGGGTGCATAGATCCCACTAAAATTCTTTATAAACTCGCGATAGAAACTTGCCAACCCATGAAAACTCTGAACTTCCAACAGACTCTTAGGGGATGGCCAGCTAATTATAGCTACAACATTTTCTGGGTTCAGCTCATTTTATGAAATCAGAAAACCCAAATAAACTAATTCCTTCTGAAAAAAGAACATTTTTTTAAATTTATCAGCAACTTATTTTGCTGTAACTTCTCCAGCACATATCTAACATGTCGAAAATTTTCTTCCCAGGTCTTACTGAAAATCAGTATATCATCAAGATATACAATCACGAATTTCCCAATGAACTCTTTCACCATCTCGTTCATTAGGCACATGAAAGTGCTAGGGGTGTTACTCAACCCAAATGGCATCACCAGCCATTCATATAGCCCTTCATTGGTGTTGAAAGCTATTTTCCATTCTTCCCTCTCACTTATTCTAATATGGTGATATCCGCTCTCTAGATCTATCTTCGAAAAATATGCTACTCCACTCAAGCAGTCCATCATGTCATCCATTCGTGGCAATGGAAACATGTACCTAATAGTAATTTTATGTATTTCTTTTGAATATGTACACATCTGCCACTCGCCTCCTTTCTTGGGAGCTAAAATTGTCAGAACCGCACAAGGACTTAAACTTTCCCGTATCAATCCTTTATCCAACAATTCCTGTACCTGCTTCCTGATCTCCTCATTGTCCTTAGGACTCGTCTAGTAAGCAGCTTTGTTTGGTAAACTAGCTCCAGGAATGAAATCTATGTGATGACTGATACTCTGCTTTGGTGGTAACTTATCTGGTAAATCATCCACCACAATGTCGCTGAATTCCTGCAACAATTCCTGGATTTCTTCAGGTAAGTAAAAAATTTCAATGTGCAACAGCACTACTCTCGGTCTCGTTACAACAACATACTTTATCTCGTTATCTTCAATCTAATTTAGAAATTCTTTTCCACCCATCAGCAACACTTTTGTCCCACTAGTTTCTGTTGTTTCTTCTTCCTCGATGGATATTAGTGTATGCTTAATCCCATCCTTGACAAACTTGTAACAATTTGTTTTTTTGTCATGAACAACTTTTCAGTCATAGTGCCATGGTCTACCTAGCAGAATATGACACACGTCCATGGGCATGATGTCACAAATCACCTTGTCCCTATACTTGCCAGTATGGAACTCCACCTCACACTTCTCATCAAGTAGCAGTTGATGTCCTTTCTGTAACCAAGACACCTTATAGGGAGTGGGTTGCTTCAACCTTTTCAAATACAACTTCTCCACCATCTCTGTAGTAACTATATTATCAGTGCTTCCACTGTCTATAACCAGTTTGCAGCATTTTCCGTGTGACTTACACACGATCTGGAATAATGCATTTCTTTGGGTTTGGTCAACTGTCTCCTTTGTCACTTTTAGTAGTACCTCATTCAAGACTAAGGCCTCTCTTGTCTCCGTTACATTCTCTACCTCCTGGGGCAATGCCTCTGCTTCCTCTGTTTGAGCAACATATTCTCCTCTTTGTCCATCTTGTTCACCTTCAAGACACTCAAAGGATCTATGCACCCACTTGTGGCACTTGTAACACTGGTAGGCATCTCCTCTGCCTCTACCACTATCTCTTCCCCATTGGTATGGCCTTCCTCCCTGAGTGTTACCTTCCTTTTTTGTTGTTCCTGAAGACTTTGAACTACCACTTCTTAACTGTGGTTGGCATTTCTACCTCTGCCAAAGGATTGTCCTTTCCCTCTGCTAGATTCACGTCCTCTTCTGGCATTCTATTTCCTAATGATCTTCTCTTCTACCTTCAAGGTACTCTAGTATGCTTCCTCTATGGTTTTTGGAGAAATAATACTTATCTCGTCCAATATCTCCATCCTTAGGCCATTTGCAAACCTTGCTATTTTTTCTAGAGTGTCCTCCACGTAACCTACTCTCAGATTCACCCGATAAAATTCTTCAGTATACTCTTTCATAGTCATTCTAGATTTTGTACCTGTCGATACAGATAAATCTAATAATATTGGGGAAGAAACTTACCCTTCATTTTCACTAGCATTCTGGTCCATTTTTTAATGGGTTGTTTATTTCATCTTCTCCTCTTTGCTTGGAAACTATCACACCATAAGGCATCATGTCCTTTCAACTTGGTGGCAGTGAATTTAAATTTTCTCTCTTCGTTGATCTCCTCACATTCAAAGTACTTTTCTAACTCACTGATCCAGTCTGACAATACTTCTGTGGACAAACTACCATCATAGTTTGAAATCTCAGGCTTTGGATTACTGCTAGCCAACAAAACTGACTTTAACAACTTGATTTTAGGTTCTTCCTCATCTGATCCATCTGTCATAGCTGTAGCTTCTTCCTCACTGTCGTCTCCTCCTTCTATATCCCTTCTCCTTCTTGCTTCTACTGCCGCCAAATGGTCACTCAGGATCCTAATCTCCTCTCTCAATCCTTCATCTGTTACTCTTCAAATAACTCTCCCACAACCCCTTCTTCTGACTTCCATTTATAGCTGAAAAAGAAAATTAACCTTAACCTCCTCTGATACCAAAATTGATGGGACCAACCATGATGTCTTACGGTCAATAATTAATATATGATTATGGTTGATATTTTTGGCAGTTCATTGCATTGATGATGTGTTTAATGATATGGTATTGGCTTTTAATGTGGTGAGGACATTTGTCCTGTCCTCGGGCTCCGCTTCTCCTGCCTCTACACCTCACTCTCGAAACGGGCGAGCATTGTTCCAGTTTCACTTCATGGTTGCCTCAGCTTTGTGAATGCAGTCGTTGTTGTGGTTTTCTTTATGCTTTGATTGCTCCACTGTTTAACTATCAATTTGTTGGGTTTTTTAGACCATGGTTGCGGGTTGACCTAGCTCTCAACTCCTGTTCGGATATTTCATAAAGGTAAGACCTTTGTTTATGATTTACAGTGTTGTTTTGTTTTGTTGTTGGTATTAATTGTTTTCGCTCCTTGTGAGCAGGGGTTGCTGTAGCGACTGTGACCCAGTCCACAACTTCTCTGCCTGCACGATCTCAGCTCCTCTGGAGAGTAGATACTTTACTAACCCTCGTCTCTGCTTTTCAATTCGTTTATGGTTTCTTTACCTAGTTGCTGATGGCCTATTTTTTGTTCAATGTAGGTGGACATCGAGCCTCTCTGGTCGCTGGTCTCTTGTCCTGATACCTGTACAGTAACAGGTAGGGTCGTGCCACATTACTCCTCTTGTTTGCTTGTCTCGAGCTTTTTGCTGTTTATCACTTCCGTTGGGTCTATAATCGAAGGTCTTAGGGCTTCAACCTCGCTGTCTTCTGGGCAATGTGTAATTATGTCTTCGGCAATGATGACCCTGTAACTTATTTCGCTCATTGGCTGTCTACAACACTCGTTGTCTTTGTAATTGAGAGTTTTTAGGTTAAATTATAGTCTTGGGGTTTTGGACCATTGTCTCACTGTTCGGTCTTGCAATTGGTTTGTAACTTTGTTTATAATTTTGACTCTAAATTTTGATACTTATATATATATACACACACAGAGATTTTGAAAAGAAGAAATAGTTAGATGCTTGGTACCTATAGATGTTGGTTGCTTTCTTGCTGTGACTATGTTTGTTTCTTCTACAAAACCCTCTTTGTAAATTGATGGAATTCGACTAGCCTTTGTCAATAATTACTTGTTCTCTGTACTATTAGGAAATGAACTCAGTTTCTTGTTCTCAACAACTGTTATGAACCGAACTCAATTTAATTATTTAGATAGGTAAAATAATTTTATGTTGTAATGGACATGGACTCAGATTCTCTCTTGCTTTTAAAATGATTGTATACTTCTGTTTATTCTGTACTATGTTGGGTGATTATTGTTTTTGATTTTTTTCTTTAATAAGTTCACTATACAGTTACTTAAAACTGTCAGCAGTTACATTTTAGTTATTCCTTGATAACTTTTCATCTTTGTCTAAACTCTAAAGTTAACCTAAAACAATAAATTAAAAAAATAACAGTAATGAAAATAAAACAGTGGGTTGGGACAACCTTAAACTTGACATAAAATCCTAAATGCTGTTAACTAAAAATTTAAATGAGACTTAGAAAACTAACTAAAAACTTCTCTCATCTGCTAAGACAAATACTCTAGCCATGATCTCCCTTAGCTGGATGCTCCTGCATTAGTTTCATACAAAGGAGTTTGGTTATTGAGGTGAACACAAATTTGTAGGTGAATATTACAAACCAAAGTGGGTTGCCAGTTCATGCACTTGGAAAATTATCCCTAATGGATTGGGAGAGCTTGGAGTGATCGATGGAAATGAACAATATATGGATGTTATGGATGTATGAATGTTATGTTAAAATGTTGTGTAAGTTTTACTAAGATAATAAATATGCAAATCCATTTCTTAATTCTTATTTAGAGGCATATTTCAAAGTAGTTGTGCGAACAAATTTGTGCCTATATGGATGTGCATGTGCAAAAATTATACGAAGAATAAATGCATGTGTGGAATGAGTGAAGTGTAGAGGGGTCTTTTAATTGTAATGTGTTTTGATATTTTATTATTAAAAGATTTCGTGAGATGTGAAAGTGCATATAATAAAATCTTGAAAGGTTATTGCTCACTATGGACTATGTTGCTTGGAGGTAGCGTGTGCAGAGAACAAATGCGTCCTACACATGATATTTGGGACCCATGTTTACCAATATTAATTTCCTACAGATAAATGCTTTTTCTTTGCAGTTTTCATGCATATGCATTTGTGTTATGTTGAAAGTGTACGAAAATCATGTTTTTAGATTTGATGTTTTGTTGCTTATGTGGTTTTTTGAATGCGCGAAAAGGTGTGTAGTCAGTGAATTGAATGTTCACATGAATCGTATTTACCTGCAACACAAAATAGTGGTAAGTGGTGGCTAATGATGGTGTTTCACCCACGTTTGAGGCATTTCTCCAATTGCAAGGAAAGACTAGTGCAAGCACTAGTGACAATGAAAATCTTGACAGTGCCATTTGTTCAAGAATTTTTGTTCCCTCAAAGAACTTTGGTTGCGTTCTTGGTACAGATGGCAACATCATCAGTGAGATGCAGAAGCACACTAGAGAAAATATTTGCATATTTTTTAAAGAAGAGCCACCAAATGTTCCTCCCAAAATGAGGAGCTCATTTCGGTTACTCGATACCCCAGTATTGCTAGAGATGCACTCATCCAACACCCAATCCCACATAGTGTCTCCTCTCTAGTTTATATGTGCCCAATGAAATCCCTCTTTCAACATCAAGTTATGGCACCAAGCAATATGATCTAGGGTTTCAAGATAGATTGGATGCTCCATTGTAAAATGTTTCTTATTTGTCTTTAACGAATTTTCTAAATACATATTATATTACAAATATATGATGTATTATATGATTACAAATATGAGTTTTCTTAATTTATTTCATTTAAATTCATTAGGTTAATGAAGTAAATTGGAAAAATTCAAGACATACTTTTATATTTGTAATTAAAAATTTGTAAAATAATTTATCTTCTATTTTATTTAAAAAATGTTATAAAAAATTATATAGTATGATTAATTTTAAAAATAAATAGATATTCAAAACATAATAATAATTTTCCATGATTGAAATAACTATATAAGTGAATAGAAACAATTTCCCTTTCAATAATGTTATTGTAGATACTTATTAGCTTTTTATTGCGTACCTTAGTTATATTGTTGATATAGCAATGTTTACAATTCAATGAAAAATGTTTTTTTTAACATTTGAATTAGATTTGCATAATATAGAGTGAAACTAGCATGTGATAAAAATATGATTTGAAGAAAAAAATTAGGTTGTAAATATACATTATAACAAATATGATCAAATTGCCCGCAGAGGTTTGGTCTTGTGGTCAACAAATGATCTGTTAATTCGTCTGTGCCACTGTGCAAGTCACGAGTTCAAGTTTCGTCTTACTCGAGGACCATTCTTGCAGGCTGGGCACTTCTTCCTAGAGGTTATAGTGGCAGCCGGAGGGATTTGACCCCATGTAACGCGAGTATGATACCACAACCGTTGTCGATTCCACTAGTCATAAAAAAAAAACAAATATGATCAAATCATTCAATAAAATGATTAAAAGATTAAGAGGATTGAGATGACAACTATTGGTCCATGTCGTGAAGATTCTACTCATGATCTATGTGCTCATGTCAATTTTTTGTCCATGTCCGTGCATTGATACATATGCTCCATATCCATGCATTATTGGGGAAAAGGAAACTTGGAAGCAATGTTTACTAATAAAGGGTCATTTTCCTTTCCATGGAATTTAAGAAATTTTTATGCGATTATAGTGTAGTATCTTTTCATTCGATTAATAATAGCATAGACATTGGGATGATGAAAAATCTGGATGGAGGTTTTATCTTTGTAGTGTGTTTCAGATGCAAAATAGCGGCAGGTGGTGGCTAATGTTGGTGTTTCACCTATGCTTGACACAATCCTACAATTGCAAGGAAAGACTAGTGGAAAGACTAGTGACAATGACAATGATGAAGGTGCCAATTGTTAAAGACTTCTTGTTCCATCAAAGCACATTAGTTTCCTTCTTGGGAAAGTTTCAAACATCATCAGTGAGATGTGGAAGCACACTAGAGAAAATATTTGTATATTTCGCAAAGAGGAGAGACCGAAATGTGCATCCCAAAATGAGGAGCCTGTTCAGGTTACTGGATACCCCAGTGTTGCTAGAGATGCACTCATCCAAATTACAAAAAGGATGAGGGAAGATATTTTCAAATATATGGATTACTGCTAGCCAACAAAACTGACTTTAACAACTTGATTTTAGGTTCTTCCTCATCTGATCCATCTGTCATAGCTGTAGCTTCTTCCTCACTGTCGTCTCCTCCTTCTATATCCCTTCTCCTT
>Ga0115851_100416_pt1 | contig 18588 bp, 14 predicted proteins | sample InSIn2gowninarea_FD_83865 | JGI IMG/M metagenome (GOLD analysis project Ga0115851, IMG submission 83865)
TTGCATCCATTTTCTATAAGGAGCAAGTCACTATGGTGAACACTAGGGCCAACCATTTGTACCAAGATGAGGTGGCACTTACATACAAATTATAAGATGTTGAGAGAAGCTTGTAAAGGATGGTAGATATTACGAAATGCCATGGTAATGAGTTTAATGAAATCCAAAGGGATTTCCATTTGATTAAATAATATATTGGCGTAGGATCCTACATTGTTGAGTAGATATTGAGACAATCCTAGGATTAAGAAGATCATATAAGATATCTGAAAGAACAAATGAGATCACTTATTGAATTAGAAATATACCAAGATAATATGATACTAGTGCCAGAAGAAGACACATGTAAAGGTTCAACAAGTTCATCTATGAGGTCAAAACTGAAAGAACTATATATGTATGACAAGACAACAAGTGCTAAAGTAGTTACGAGCTTTTGTTTGGTATGTGGAGAAGATGTTGGTATAAATGAAATGATGTTTTGAGAAAATGAAGGTTTATGTAGATGTGATGCATCTCATGGGTACTATAAAGTTATGTTAGAGAACCTAAGTAGAATTCACAGTAGTTGGACACGTCACAAATAAGATTTTGACTTGGAGAGAGTTGAAGGAAGCTTTGTATGCACATTTTGGACTAGGAAATTAAGAGTTGATGGAAATACATTGTCTCAAGGTTTTGAAGCATAGTAGGAAGATACAAATCTAGATCAAAGGATTTTTTACAAGTATGCTTGAGATCAAAGAAGCGCAAGATAAACAAAATATCTATAGGTTTTCGAACAAAATATAACCATGGGCTAAGAAGGAAGTCATGGATCATGGTGTCCATCCTCTTGTAGAAACTATCACTACAATAGAGAAAATTTTGGACTACCAAATAGATGGGAATGAAAAAGAAGAAATGTGCAGTGATAAATGTATGAAACATAAGGACCAAGAGAAGGGAAATTATTCTAGGGAAGGAAAGTCAATAGGTGCACCTAAGGAAAAATAGGTCCATTTCATGTTGGATTTATGGAGAGGATCATTTGAGAAGGAATTTTAATATAAAACATAAGTTGGATACCTTAGAGCAACACTAACCTAGAAAGGTAGGAATGGTGCAGGTAGTGGGTACCTCGTAGTCTTATGGAGAGGAGACATGAGTTTAGTAGTGAAGATGGCTACCATATTCAAGGATGAGTAGCAATTTTGTGGAGCTACATGTGGAGATATGAGTAGAACAAAGAATGAGTCTTTTCTACCACAACATGTGAAGATCATAATCACTATGGCATATAAGATAAAGGGGTTAAAGAGGAATATGACTACGTTGGAGCATACATCAAAAAGCGAGGTATCTAAGAAGGAGATTGTGATGGCATTACTAGCTCAAAGATGTGACCAATAGAGCGTTCCTTTGTACCTAGAGGCCAATAAAGGAGCCTTCACATTGACATTGAGCTTAGGAGGATGGTTATGATATCTTAAATTGAAGAGACTAGTTGAGGAAGTTGAAGGTAGGATGGATTCATATCCACCTTTGTTATCTTGTGTGATGAGGAAGTATGGAGAAATGCCTCTAACAAAGAAAATGAGAGATGTGAGATATGGTCACCATGACTACCATACTGTTACATCACATTGAGCCATGCCTAGATGGATTTATGTTGAAGTTGGAAGGTGATCGAAGATCATGGGGTTTCCTACTGTGGTACGACAATGATATGGAGATTGAGCTCGAATGACTCGAGGTCGAGGACATTACAATGTGTAAGACATGAGTTCTTATGGAATTTGGTGGAATGATAAAATGCACTACCTCATTAGTTGAGTGACATGACTAGATATAGCACATGAAAAATTGTAGGAATGATTTCCAAAGACTCAGTAAGAGAAAAACATCCAGAGGAGTGACATATCACAATGGAAATATCCGTGAAGAGATGGCTGAGAGGTTATGAATAGATTATTTCAAGGATGCTAATAATTTTGAGTGTGGAGGATGTTAGGCCCAAAATAGTGGCATGCCCTTAATCAAGTGCATGCCAAATATGACATCTCCATTGGACAATTTGGATTTTTTATATCACAAATAATGCAACATTATGAGGATTCACTGGAGGTTTGACTAGTGATGTAAGGATTTGATGTAATTGAGATGGTGGTATATAACCTAGAGCCATGGGTTTCCATTCAGGTTTAGAGGGAATCACATGAGGACATCTTGGTGGCATAGAGACTACAAGGGCACGACACGACAAAGTGCCCGAATTGAAAACATAATCCACTAAAATGATGGATAATTTAAGTTGAGCATTGATGGGGCACATCGCCAGTGCAACATGATTCCATATGGGCATAACATGATCAGGTGACATACTCCCAAATGAAGCATGGAATGATTTAGTGTGATGGATAGACCAACTGCAGTACCTAGACCATCCCAAGGATGAATCAACCAAAAATGAGGTATGACAATTCACAAAAGAGCTCACACGTGGTGTGCAACTAATGTTGGTTCATTTTTCCAAATAGAATTCAAAGAATCATAACCATAAGGGAGACCTACATAAGGAGGTGGGATCCTTAAGATAAAATACACACAATGAACATAACAGAAGAAGATACAACAAAGTAGAGTATCGAAACAAAGATGAGAAGTGAGGCAAGAATTGTAATGGACCCAATCATACAAATTTTTTAACTTTTTTTCTATACAGTTGTAGCTTTGATGAGTTATTATGATATTGGTAGTGTATGTTTTACCACCAATATACTCACTACTTAATTGATTATATTTAACTTATAATGGTTTTCATGCCTACACTATCTATGGTTGACAATATACTACCCCATAGGTTCTTTCATTTTAATTAGATTATAAATAACACCCTTTCACTTCTTATACACAAATATAATCTAATTTTTTAGACATGAACATGAAGCCATTATTTGTTTAAGTTGTACTCTATGTATTTCTTGGTGTTAATCGCATATGTTTTTTCCTTAAGGGATAATTCAATTTCCCCACCCCTCTAATGTTATCACCATAGTTCGCTGGAGTTGTGAAGGATTGGGTGCGCCATACTATTGGGTACCGTGGTCATTAATTTTCCATCTTTTAAGAAGTATGATTGACCTTGCCACCTGCTAGAGTCTTAAGTGTGGAAACACCATCGTGGTGACAGTGAATTCTTCCACCATAGTCCTCTCCATTCAGAAACCTACCATGCAACCATATCCATGTGAACTCATCCTTTTTTGGTTTACTGTTAGTGTCCTTGTTCTTATTCCCTTGATGCAACTGTAATGGTTGAGATTTATGAATCAACAATCAACCGTGTGATTACCACTCTGTAATTTTTGAGGTTGCGGAAAAAATAATAGAGGTAACCATAGAACCACTTTGAAAACTAGGAATCTAGCCCTTCTAGTATCAGAGAAGGATATCTATTTATGATTTACCTTTGTTTGACTAAAGGTATTAGGCTAGATATAAAGTTGAGTTTTGGGTATTTTGTGTTGTTGTGTTGAAACTGGGAAGAAAGGCCCTTGGGAAAATTGAGTCACAAGTTTGGGATGATCAAATATAGAGTTTACATGCTAAACTTATAGGGAAAGTCAAGAAAATTCACTAGATCCTTTAAGATTTATGGTGTGAAGGAGAGAAGAAGATTTAGAGATCCAAATAAAAGATAGAGCAGTTAATAACTATGATTTTAATCTTCAGTGAAAAACATAAAATTATTCTGAAGCTAGAGACAAAGTGTATAGTCAAACAAATTGTATTATTTATCTTCTTAGAATAATTCATATTTTAGAATCACATATGGGAATATGACAAAGAGGGATGCACTTCACCAATAAAAATGACACAAAAATATTGTAATGATTGCACTATATTACTAAACTATTATCAATGGTGGCTCTGTGAGTTTCTTTAGAATACAAGTCCTTTTCTTCAAGCAAGTTCAAACCCTTCATAATTCAAATTATGAAGTACTTATAGAAAATATGACGAAATATCTTGATTCTAAAGATCAAGATAGAATCGTAAAAATATCTAACTCATTACAAAAGTAGTACAAAAACTTAAGAATCTTCAAATTGCTAGAACTACTGGCCCTATTTCTGAGGGTGACTATTGATGAATGAGCCTCTAACTTTGGTACATTTTTTCCTTGATGTCGAAGATAAAATTACTCAAGTAATTCACACAGCTTCTCTCGTCTGCCTCTAATGGGGATAGAAAATTTAACTAATCTTCTATAGGCCTCATCAACATCTATGTACTTTTGGAAAGTTGGTTTGATGATGAACAAATTCCTGAGCTCATGACTGATGAACAAGTTGAAATCTAAGGGTCCAGGAATGCTTTCCCTATTATGTGTCCCTTTATACCTAAAAAATTTGACTTGGGCCATAGTGTATATCTTCTCCTGGTACTCTGTCAAGCTCATAAGTTTATATTCCGTACCAATCAATTTTGCTAGACCTTTCCTCTGGAGCACCTACATCTCTTGTGAAATCTTTGTATGTTGGCTTCTAGACTCTGACACTTATTGTCAAGTTGTAACATAAGGTTCCTCTTGGTTTTCATCCTCCTTAATTCTAAAATAACCTTTGTCATGTCTTGAATTCCTAATTGCTCTAATTCTTCTATGTTCTTGGAATTTAGGAATTTGATAAGTGTTTTTGCATGCTCGTGCTCCTGTCTTAAGTCTATTTTAATTTTCCTTACTACCTTCTTGGCCCTCTGTATCGATTCTTGTTCCTCAAAAGTAATTTGTATGGAAGGCCATATTTCTATGATGGCTTCATTGATTTCTGTCAATATATCTTTTATGGCTTGGGCTAGAGTCTGACCCATGACTGATTTACTATGCAACTGCTCAATTTTAATATTGAAATTATGGGTTTTCTGTAACTCTAACACATAAAAATTATCTAATTTTCACTTTTGTTCTAACAGTGTCTTAAGTTTATCTCGTAACATAACAATTTATTGTTCCTGAATTGACATATCTTCCATGGCTTTAACAATCTCACTTTCAGAATCTGATGTCCTTTCTAGTGTTGAAGTTGATGTATATTCTCTTGGGGTTGTGGTCATTGAGATTCAAACTGTTGTAAGTGGAACTATGGCCAATTGTGCTTCTTGCTCATTCTTTTTGAGTAGTTTCTCCAATTCTACTTCCATGTCCTTGATCTGGCTATTCTATTAAATAAACATCCAAAATATATATTTTTCTACTTTTCCATATCTCTAACTTCTTTAGCCTTGGATCTTCTATGGTAGGTAGTTTTAGTTGTTTCCTGAATGATACTATATCAACATACCTTCTTTTCACCAAATCTTCTACTACCTTTACATATTTTGGATTGTATCCCACTTTCATCACTAAGTCTTCCAATGACTTAATCCTAGTATCGTTGGCTAAGGATGAAATCCTTTCCAACTTCGGCTGTGACTGTGTATTGTTTAACGGTACATGCAATCTAGAAGCAGACATGCCAACATTTGTTAGTGTAGAATACATCATTTTAGTAGTTTGTTTGTGCATGTCCATTTGATCTATTGGATGGATCTGCCATGTATCAAAACTGAATACAGATTCTTGGTAATTTGCTCATGTCCTTGGTGCTGGAACTTTATCTTCTAGGAATGAAATTTAAATTTTTCCCTTTTCTATATCAAATGTTAAAAGGATCTTGTGTTGTGATGTAGTTGTCGGCTTCCAGAATTTTGTGTATCTTGTGGCTTTCAGCATCTCATTCTTCTTTTTGATGTCCTTGTATTTGGCAGAAATATTAGGCTGAACAATATCTTTAGTCAAGTCATTTGTTTGTGGTGTTTTTGGAGGATCTTGAGAAAGAGAGGATGATGGAGATCCTGTAAAAAGGTCCTCCTATCCTATACCTGCAAAGATGTCTTGCGATGTTGTTGAAGTATGTTTACCTGACATGACTATGGTAGTCTTCCCTTCCTCCTCTTGTATAAATGCTTGTGGTGGATTCTTTTTAGGATTCTTACTGTCGATTAGAAATTTCTTGACTTCAATCTTTGTTACTGGAGAAAACTCTTCTTCTCTAGGCCTTTTATCATGATTCTCTTGAGGGATGGGTGTCTGTGAGATGGTTGTAGATAAAATCTAACCCTCTTTTTCCTTCAAGGTGTTTTCCTCCAACTGGTCTCGGTCCATGTACTTATCTATCTCTAGTTGACGAGTATGTGTGTAGGGAGTAGTCTTATACTCCACCCTCAACTTAGAAATCATGCCAAAAGGCTCATAAGACCAAGTGAAGCTCAGTTTGAGGTTTAGTTTCTTCAACAAAAAATCTGCTTCTTTACGAATTGTTCTGGAATTGCACACAAAAGGTCCTACCTACACCTTGATTTTAAATTGTGCCTTTTTCTTGGCTCTCACAAAATCCAGGTCATCCATATGTATCACTTCTCTAATGTATTGCAATGAGAAAAGTCTCACGAGAACAAATTTTGGTAGCCTATAGGGTGGAAATTCACACCCATAGACTCAAATCATAGTGTAATTATGGTATAAATACTAGTCAACTCTTTGCACCTGGTCACTTGATGCAAAACCTTCTTAGTATATGCTCATATCCTAGGCTCCAAATCAATGCGTAGCAGAAAAATAACTGTATACAGAAACTGATGCACATAGTCTATGAAAGTGAATTCGGTGGAGTTTCTCCTGACTAGAGAGGTCTAATGTATAACTGATTAAGCACTACCCTGCTCATCCATCTTCTGCAAAGTGAAGGGAAACATGTCTGCTTGATGATGGATAAACATATAAACTAACACAGTGGAATATATTTAAAATCTCCCTCTGTATCAAACTTCATGAATGCTCATGCATTGCCTCTGTAATAAATTAACTGTAATTAAAAACAACATGTTTCTCACGATTGTTAAAATCTGAGAGGAAGCTAATAATGCCCTCATCATCCCACTGATCAGAGTGATAACCAAGTAGGTATGAGATGATGCTGGTGATCTATTTGGTTACCTTAGGGAACATAGAAGATGAGTATGGAGATTTTTTTTTTAGCTAATTGGGCATCTTGAGGAAGAAATATTTCTAAAAAATTCGCTCTCTAACGGAAGGTTAAGTTATTTTAGAGGTTTTTGAGATAGTTTACTTATAGTGGCTTAGAAGGCCATCGAATTGTCATTTGGAGCATTTGAGATATGTGATCGACTATGATGGTGATCAGAATTTCAACATTCCAACTCATAATCACTTGTTGTGAGGGTACATAGCTCAAATGACACCAGGAGACTAGTTAAGGGAGGTGATGGGTCTATGGGAACATGAATTGAGGGACGATAGACTCCCATAAGGTTCAATTCATCACTTTGATCTAAGAATTTATTCTTCAACCAACTGTGAAGTTCAAACAAGTCAAATTCACAGTTAGTTTCAATGATTTTGTACTACATATCAACTAAGGGTAGATGGTTCAGATCAATAGGAGGGGATAGCATGGTATTTTCCTCTGGTTTCTTTCCCTTGTCCTTAGGGGTTCTAGCCTTAGGAGGGATTATCAATCTTGAAAATTAACAACAACAAAATGATGCCACAGAAATTACCTAGAAAAGGAGACTGGATGCAAAATGTTAGAGTTGGATCTCTGATATCGACAAGATTGCTATCGCTGGGGAACTATCTGTGGATTGCGATAACGTGGAGGATGAGAGCTTGTATAGGTTGTGCAAAATAGGTGAAAGAAAGGAGTTTGTGGTTTTAACCATTCTTAATAAGGTAATTTTTAAATTATTGTTGGCTTTTACCATTTAGCTTTCATCGTTATAAGGAATGGGTTCTTTGCAAAGGGAGTGGGTCTATTGCAAAGGGAGCAAGATAAATTAATGGGTGTAATGGTTTCCTGACATGGGTAGGGGAGTGGTAGACGTCGGTCTATGATTAGGAGTGAGACGGGTTCTTGGGATGGGTTTAAACGGAGAGGAAGATTAGGGGAGTAGGGTCAGGTATGCTGAGGTGGTGGATGGTGAGTGGGGTCGAGAAGGGTGTCGTGGTAGATAGGAATTGGTGTGGAAACAAATGGTCAATGCTGCACAACTTTTCAAGCCGGGGGGGAGGGGGGCCTCGGTGACTGAAAAGGCAACGAGGGTATGAAATGATGTGCATGTGACACGTAGTGGAGCTTTTAGATTCCCCGGCCCAAAGTAGAAAGGATCATGGAGGGGACAAAAAAACTTCCGCGTCGTTGGTCCAAGTGGGGAAGATATTGATCATTGATTTGCGCACAATTTATAATCCCATCGACATAACTACTTTGTCATTTTATCATTAAACCAAACCTTAGCTCCAAATGTATTATTACAAATGGTTAATCACGATTTAATGACACGATTACTTATTTAAAACCTACTTAATTTATCATAAGCATGATTAATCTATTCTAAAGGATAATTTTGATTCGCAAGCCCTTTTATTCATTTTCTAAGGTTTTTTTAATTATTTTTTCTATGTGAGTTAGGCATGATTAAATTGTGTGATTAACTGCACTAATCAAGCTCAATCATGATTAGACTGTGTGATTGATTAATTTACCCACCTAATAAATTTTATTTTCAGATGACGTTTAAACAATATGATTTGACTAGCTATTTCTAATTCTCCTATTCAGAATGTAGCATTTCCATTTAAACAAGTTGCACACTTTATTTACAAAAAATCTTGCAGTAAGTTTTCATGCAATTTCATTTTTTCTTGGTGGAATTTAGACTTTCTAACCTGGGGGGACATTTTCATATATTTTCTTTCATTCTGTTTTTCTTTTCTTTTCTTTTCTTTCATTATTCTATTTTTTTATATCCCCAACTATTTATTTTTCTTTATATGTATATTTTCTTTTGAAAATAAATTTCAAACATAAAGCATTATTTAACTTTTTTCAAATATAAATCATCAGGTCAAAACAACTCATCTATGAAATATAGGACCCTCACAGGGTGATCACCCCCTCCTTACAAACCCTACCTCTCTCCTTCAGGGTTCTAACCCTACCTATATCGGTATTCTTCCATTTTGGTTTGAGGGTTTCAATCTTACGGTTCACGCTGCCCTCTTGGCTTCCTACACTTCATCGATGGTGAGGGTTCTATGTAGTTTGGTGTTGCGCTAGTGTCTCCAAGATGCAACTGGGTTCCTAACCCAGTAAAGGCTTTTCCTCCCATGAGATAATAACATTGACCCAGTTTTCCCATGCACAGTGGTGGCATTTCGTTCACGTATAAGGCATCCCCTTTTCATTTTTCTTGAAACGGGTTTCCTTTTTCTTTCTACAAACCTTGAGAGTTCTTGTCTCTCGCATGGCATGTGCAGGGTTATGATGGTGTTTCGGGTGAACCTACACGAAGGCGCTCTCTCGTCCCCTTCGCACACCTTCAGTGAGTCGTGATCTTGGGTTGTCTCGAGTGGTTTTTCAGTATGGCCATTTCCAGATTTGTTTCTTGGTTCACCCCTGTCGCCTCATTTAATTTCTTGATTTCACTAACCAGGTGTCTTCAATATCAGTACAACGTCGCTCTGTTCTTAGCTTAGGTATGGTTGTTTAAATTTTCCATTCGTCCTAAATTTTCAGAACTCATCGAGGCTCGTTAGATGTTTTCTTTGTGAAATGTGTACTCCTACAGTCTAATTTCTTTTTTTTTCTAGTTATTTAATTACATGTATTCTCCCTTGTCCTCCCCTGTAATCATGCGGTTTTCTCTGGTGTCAAGCATACTATTCTAAAGCTTGTCTCGTCATTTTTCCAGATTGGTTCCATTTTTTTTTAAACACCCCTCTATCATGGTTAGTGTTTCATACAAGAATTTCGCTACTGGGCTTACTATGGCGTGTCAAGTCCTCTAAACTATCGTATGTTAGGTACTCAGTTGTCTTCTGAGTGCACCGAAGTCTTAAATGTACAAAGTCTCTATTTTGTTTAGGTTCTTTTCTTGCTACAAAAGCAGTATTGCGGGGATTTCATCACCCGAATTCTGTCTGCAGACCATTAAAATTTGTGCCCTCTTTCTTTTCTTTTTTTTTGCCTAAATTTGGCAAGGGTTGTTTGCCAGAAAATTTCAATACCTATCTTGACTTGAAATTCCACAATTATGGACCATATTGCTTCCACACATAGAGGTCTGCTGAACTTTCTAGTTTTGTTTCAATCTACCTGTTGTATTTGTCAGTAATTTATTGGGTTTTTCGTTACAATTTTTGGAGATTTTTATGTCAAGGACTACTCTTCTGATTATTTTTTTATGATAAGATTATCGTGGTATTTATTTAAAGGTTTTTCTCGCGCGATTTGTAATTTTGATGCGATTCATGTTAATCAATTCATATGTGTGTTTCTAATGCTGAGGTTCCTTTGTAAACTTATAATATGATTGTTTCATTATGATTTGCAGCTTCAGTACTGTTCCTGATAGTTCCTATAGTCGTTCAGAATATTCCTTTGTAATCACTGAGTTGAACGCAGGAAGATAGGGCGTGATTTCTATCCTAGTTTCTTTGTTGTTTAATTAATAAAAGAAAATGACGTCGAATGTTTACGCCTTCTTGATTCCCATTTCTCACAAGTGTTCTATACAATTCATGTTAGCTTAAGCTATGCTTATCCTTTGGAGTAACTCTCTGTTTTCCTATTTTACTTCAATTTATGGGATTCTCTTAGCTGAGAAATCGATTTGGTAGAATTAGATCCCGTTGCTTACTGTATGAGATTTCATGGCACTTGTATGCTATTTCCTTTTCCCATTCTTCAACTGCGAAGTGACATTTAGAATTGTGTTTGGGTCTACCTACCAAATGCTTCCCAGATTCTACTCTGCCATTCCTTACTAAGTTGTTGACGGCCAGATGGAACTAACTATTAACTCACTTACAGAAAACATCAGTGCACCTCTGGCCAACATGTAAACTTCCCTACTTGTACATAGACCTCCTCTTGTTGAAATTTCCAAATTTTCGCTATTTTCCATCCTGTTAGCTAAGGAACTACTATCCCTGAGTATTCTTACAACAATTCCACCATTTATATATAAAACTCAGTCCACAATAGTTTTATTTTCGTTCTTGGCGGCATGCATGCAAACATACAAACTAGCATTCCATTAATCTATCTTTCTCCTTTACTTCTAAAGTAAACTACATATCTTAATAAAAGTATCAAACAATTGAAATACATATTACAGAGCTGTTAAAGACTTTTACTACATGAATACTAGAAAATCAAGCTCTAATTTGAATCTAGATACATTCATGCGAAGAGACTCCAAGGTCTCTGTCACTATATTGCTAGGGAGATAACATACAACTTGTTCCACATTCATGCATAATATGTTAAAAACTCATCGAGTCTAAATACATCTATTAATACTTAACCAAGTATTTCCACTGGGGGTGAATCTCAGAATCTTCATGGCTATAAATTTAAGACTTAACTGTTGCAGAAAACTATAAGAAATAAAATACAATGTTACCAGAAATTCAGATTTTCAGCAACCGAATTAGCTTGAAAAGAACAGTTTCCACCCAACTGTGAACCCATACCTCGGTTTCTCCCCGAGCTGTGATTTTTTTTCATCCCAGAATCAACCTATGTTGTCCTGGTGAATGAATTTTTATGCCTCGGTTTCCCTACCAGACTTTCTATAACGGTGTCTTGTTTTCTAGGATCTGCCAATCCCCACAGCCTAGGTGTGAACCGATACCTCGGGTTCTCCCCGAGCTGTGATTTTTTTTCATCCCAGAATCAACAACCTATGTTGTCCTGGTGAATGAATTTTTATGCCTCGGTTCCCCTACCAGACTTTCTACAACGGTGTCTTGTTTTCTAGGATCTGCCCCTAGGTTTTTCTAGTTTTTCTTTTCTTGAAAAAATTCTTTTTCATCCTTTAAAGCTCGTCTTTTTCACACAATGGTACTTTTTCATGTCCGTTTTCACACTATGGTACTTTTTCACCCCTTCGAGTGTTACTTCGCCTGCACTGAGTGATTTTCCATATTTTTCTCTACTTATCTAGAAATCACATGATTTCATCCCAAGGCTTTTTTGTTTGGAATGATTTGGGAAAGTTTCATATCTTTAATATTATTTTAATTTATCCAATTTATCCATCCTAGATGATGGATTAGATGATGGATTATGATAATGTCTCATTTGTTCCTTTACTTTTTCCAAATAATTCCTTCCAACACCACATTTAATTATTTCAAATTCAATTAATTACATTATCATCGTTTAATTATTTCAAATTCAATTAATTACATTATCATCGTTTTTTTCCAAAACAAAACTGGGCCATCATGTCATTATTATAAGTATTTGAAATACTATATATAATGTTTTAACTATTACAGTTTCTGAAATAGAAGTCGTTTTTTTTCCAAAACAAAACTTGGCCATCATGTCATTATTATAAGTATTTCAAATACTATATATAATGTTTTAACTATTACAGTTTCTGAAATAGAGGGGCATTACAAGAACAAATTGGTGAGAATCCCAATAAGGTTTATGCTAGAGTAAATCAACTGAGTGAGCTAAGTGTACGAAACTATAGGGTCTTGTAATAGGGTGAGAACGAGCTAGTGTGTTGGTCACACTAGGTGGAAGGGTTTCTTTGGCAAGTAAACTTTGTTTTTGGTTTGTTTGTCGTAAACATGACTTAGTCTTTGTTTAGGGACCTTTATGTATTTTTTTTTTTACAATGTCTAATAAAAGAGAAGATTGGAGAGTTGTTCCATAAATGTGTTCATTTGTGATGGTATTGGTACTAAGGTGAAGATTTTACACAATATTTGACTGAAGTACTCTAAAAATAAGTTATAATTGCACTATGTTGAAGAGTTATTAGTTTGTGCTAAATAATTCAGAATATAAAGCTTATATAGGTAAATTTGTATGAAGCATATTCCATGTGTTGTAACAATATACTAGACTAGATAGTTAGGAAACACATTTCTGTCAACACAATGTGCTCAACATAGCACATTGTGATTGTGTGCAACCCTTGAAATCATAACACCAAGTAACATTCCATGATATTTCATTATGTGCAACAAAGAAATGCACAAATACAAAGAATGTCGGAATACAATTTAATCATTTTCCATGGAGTCTAAGTGGATGATGCTAAACCACATTAGTACAGATCGCATTTTCCATTTTGTTGAGTCCACAGGACAAATTCTATTTTTCTATTTGTTCCAGAAAGGAAATAAAAAATTCTTAAAGGACATCTCTCACAAGAATTGAGACACAGCGGAAGAGAGGAAGAGGAATAATAATAAACTTGAAAATGAAAATGGAACGAACTTTATCTTCGTATAATTGAGTAACAACTAAATAGATTAAATAGGAGACATGAAGTAATAAATGACTATAGTAAACTAAACTAGAACTCAATTAATGGAATTGAACAGAAACTAACTATGATAGCTAGGAGATAAAAAGTGGTGTTTTTAATTATAGAAGTTGAGATGTGGCAACAGTGCACCTAGAAGAATATTTTGGAAGTAGTAGTGGACATGCATGGATGACTTAAAATAATTTTCTATATTAAAAAAATGGAAGAGTTGCACAAGAAAATAAAGAGACTAAAATTTGGAGCCTACAAAAAAAATACAAAGATGAAGGAATTCAGGAGATACAAGATCTAGACCAAAAGATAAAGAGAAGTAAATTTCACCCAAGAGTTAATGTCAAATTTTTTTGAGTCATTGTAAGCCTAGATGAGACTCAGATCAACATGCATTTCAGTTTAAATTTTTTTGGTTGTAATTAAGAGGGAGTGTCGGAGAAAATAATTCCAATCACCAGGTCTCGTACCTATCATAGTTAGCTTCAATTCAGTTCAGTTAGCTGAGTTCTAGTTCAGTTTACTTTAATCATTTATTACTAATTGTCTCCCATATAATTAATTTAACTATTACTAAGTAATGTGAAGATGCGGTTTTTTTTCATTTTCACTTTCTAGTTTATCTCAATCCTCTTTCTCTATGTCTCAATTCTTGTCCTAATATTAGATCACGAAGTTGCATAAAACTCCTCGAGAGTTACATTTGAATACGTAGAAAACAAGAGCTTGAGGAGAAGAAAGATTGAGGAGGAGAATGAAGAAGTCAGTTGATGCCGAGTCAATGAAGCTTAACAAGCCAAAATATATTAGTCAAATCCAAGGCGAGTAAATACAATAACTATGTGTTGAGCTCGAGGAAATTTATTTTTTTGTTAAAGAATTCGCGACGTGCGACAATATTTCACTATCGCACTCGAGGACCATTAGCAGGTGCCACATATGACAACCAATATAACAACTAGGGAATTTATAAAGTGTTGCATGCCACCAAAGATTTAAGAGCAACAACTTCCACAAAAAATTCTTCGATCATCGCAACATATTTACATTAAAAGGTGTGATAGCAGAAGAAGGCACAGAAAGTCTGCAACACAAAGTAAAAAAATGAGCACTCGAAGTAAAAAATGCAAGCATGAACGAATTTTAGTTTGAAACTGTTTTTTTCTACTTTAGAAGTGATCGCTTCTGTTGTCAAACTTATTTCTAATTTTTCTGTCATCCCCACTGCAATGGGAGAAAAATGGGTAATTTTTTAAAGCACAAGGTAATGGATGAAAGCCAATGGAATACACCTTTTGTTGGAATTTTTTTTATTTATTCAAAACTTATCGAGAGTTAATAAAGGGGGATTTGTTGGAAATTTTTTTATTTATTCAAAACTTATCGAGAGTTAAAAAAGGAGGATATGCAAAGTTCCTTTTTAAAGTTTATTAAAAAAGGAGCGTTTTTATGATTGTTATAAAAGGGTGTCGTTGTTTCATTGCACTTCTATTTAAAAGAAACCTTCTTTTTATTTGCAAAATTATAAAGGGTTTTATTTGAGAAAAACTAAAAGGATTTATTCATTTAAAAAGAATTTAATGACTTAAAAAAATAGGAATGCCATTGCTTGAAATAGTCACCGATGTTTTTAAGTGGCCTGGAGCACCACCATGATATTGAGAAAAGGTTGGGCTGCACTCGCCGCCACTGTGAGCCACAACCACAACCATCAGAGTTAGAGCCCTAGTTGTCCAATGTCAACCAAGTTTGTTTGGTTTGTAACCACAATTCACTAAGAGGGTTTGTAAACTTGTCTGTTTTGTAGAAACTACACAAGAAAGAATACAAATTATATTAAGTTAGTATTGAAGTATATGCAAACGCATCATCCTTAACATGAATATAGACTTAAGCCTAGTTACCAGAAACGGGATGATGTCTGTCTTTTCTTGGAGAAACCCAACCATACTAGAAACGTCGTGTTCAATGATCGTCTTTGTTTTCACTGGCAAGAAGTCTTTTCTTGGAGAAACCCAACCATACTAGAAACGTCGCCTTCAACGATCGTCTTTGTTTTCACTGGCAAAGTTTTCACTGGCAAGAAACAGTTTCCTGGGAAATGAAATAGTTTCCTGGGAAATGAATTCTCCATTTCTGGATAGACTTCCAGTTAAATTTATTTTTATAGACTCAGGTTAAATTTATTTTTTTCAAACTGTGGGTTAGGTCGAGTTTAATTAGTAGCTGATTGTTAGTTATCTGGAAGTTACACATACAGAGGGTTAAGTCCAATTTAATTGGGAATTGACTGTTAGTTTGTTGTAGTTGACTATTAGTTTTCTGGAAGTTACACATACAGAGTGAGAGTATTTCACGGTATTCTGAGTGAGCAGCGAAAGAAAGCACTAGTTGTATTTGTGAGAGAACGTAGGATATTGTGAGAGAGCAGCCAAAGAAAAGCACTAGTTGCCATTAAATTCTAGCTCTAGATTCCAGTTAAGTAGCATTATTATTGTGTCTCGGAAATTTTTATTTATTTAGACAGTAGTTATATTTTTTTTAACTGGGAAGTGATCCATGCAAATCAGTGGCTTTTTTTAGTTGTGCAATTGTTCATGGCTTTTCAAGGATTTAAGCAGAAGAGGAGAGCAAACCCATCACTCGTCAAATGCAAGCAAGGCACAAATTAGAGCCAAGTAACTTCAGGCCCCCATCGAGTTATCGTCAATGACATTGTCAATTCTATTGTCAAAAGGTACTGCCTACAAACTTCAATCTCTAATTTTTTTTATGAACGCTGATTTACAAGAGTTTTTGATACCAGTTTTTTCATCCCATGTCTTTATGAAACAAAGGAAAGTTCTGGTTTGTAACCTAATTTGAATTATAGAATTTAAGGTTCCTTGGAAAGTTATGGTTTGTAACCTACTTTGAATTATAAAATTTAATGTTCCTTTAATTCTCTTTTAAAAAGACTCCCATTCTTTGTTATTCTTACTTGTAGCCTATAGGAATATATATACAAAAGGCTCAGAATAATTTAAGTCCACAATCGTCAATTATGTGTAACTTGAAGCATTATGTGTGTGTCACATTTAATTTAGAATGTGTAGTCTAGTTACTCAGGATTATGAAGGGCACTAAGTAGATCCTCATGGATAAAATAGAACAACAAGTTCAAAAGCATGTTAAAGAAAACAAAAATACAAGTATCAATGAACTTGCACTATCTCTTTCTTAATTCCATATATTTTATGTAGAATTTAAGCATTGGGAATCTAGTGGGTCGTGACATTAAAAATAATCATATTTTGTCTGAGGATAATTCAACATGTTTCGACAAATATAATTTCTCTTTCGAAATCCCCAAAACTAAATTTGAAGGCAAAATATGCCCAAACTAATTTTATTTTAAAGGAAGAATGAAATATTTACCTGACTCACACAAACGCATAAAGTGGAAGCATGATATAGTTATATATGAACTTTTGCTGTATGAGTTAAACTTGGAATGAAACTTTGGAATGTTGAGAAATTGAGTATGGAAATAGTTATATATAAACTTATGTTGTATGAGTTTATGTGAGTTTCTGAAACTTAAGAATGTTGAAAATTTAGATGTGGTAATTTGGAACAATTAGACGTTTTCATAAATATATATATATAAACAAAAAATAATTTTTTTAATTATATAATTTATATAATATAATAATCATTACAACCTTAAATCTCATTAAGTACAACCCGGATGCAGGTGACATCACGGATCATTCAAGAGGGAATTACTCCCCACTGGCAGCTGTCCCGGCACCTGGCACTCTGGCGCTGATCCCATTAACCCACAACATTTGCAATGAATGTCAAAGGGTACAGAATAATGGTCAGGCACTCAACATTGAATGCGCACCCAGCTCGAGAGCTCGAGCAGGTTGATTTAACCATGGCTCTGCCTCTGGTTTATGCTATCGCTTTTCTAAGCTCCTTCCATATCCGTCTGCTATTTTTCCCCACCCCTGCTTCGTTCTAGCAAGCTCATCTGGTATATGGTTTCAGCCTGGTTAGCCTGCTCCCGGCCCTATCCTATCTGGTCCTGCCTAATTTCCTTCCCAGGTCTCTCTGTTAGTTTGAATATGGTGTGAAGTCGAGGTGTACCTCGTCGAGGACGCACCTCTGGCAATCGTGGACGAGCCTCTCAGTCTGCCCCCCAGAATATTGTTCCGCTAGCCTCAGCATCCCCGTCCTCTCCACCTTCTGAACATGGCAGGCCCTTCCCGCACAATTACTTCTAAGCCACCCGTTTCAAATTCCATAGTGGGCTTAATAAACCCATTATGTCCGCCAGTATTACAGTGAACTTAGTCGAGGAGGAGGATAAGCCTAGCAGCTCCGCTCACACCACTGCATCTCAGTCTCTGGGACACAACATTCTTCAGGGAGATGTGGCTGATGTCATGTTCAAGGGTGATAATATGCAGGAAGAAGGGAATATGCCTGAAGCTCCTTAGCCTCCAGTGGACTCTACACAACACAATTTACCTGTTGTCGAGCCAAAGCATCCACCCGGTGGCTTTCTGAATTTGGAAACTACTCCAGGCGGCGGCGATGTGGGAGAAGAAAACATCGCAGTCATCACAGGGGAGGGCTCTCCTAGCCAGGTGGAAGGGAGGCTCTGAACTCTCAGACACGTGTTTGATGAATTGGGTACAACGCCCACTGTTGGCAGTCTCTCTCCTGGTTTCTTCTTCATCTTTTTGCTATGCTTCTCCGGATAATGGTATTTCTGTTTTGTTTCAACTCCTGGTTTGGTAATGATACGAGCCACTAAAATCTCATGAATTGTATCAGGTTATGGCTCAGAAAGCTTTTTGTTTTTTGTCAATTTTTGTGTATGGCTATCAAGGCAAAATGAACATCAGTAAAGCCATTGTCGTCGACAGTACTGCAGTGATAATCACAGCTCTGGTTCACATTTTTGTCTGTAAGGGATGTGAAAAATATGTCTTAAGTTTCTCAATCCCGAGCTAGTTGTCAAAAGGGATTTCTTGTATCAGATTATCTAGTTGAGGGATGGCTTCAGCCCCCACTGAGGCCCGGTCCTCCTTGTACATATATTTTTGTCTTTTTTAATAGAAGTAGTCTCTACGCAAATTAAAAAAAAACAAAAAAACAAAACAAAAAACGAAACAACATCAACAAAAACAAACAACTAAAAAC
>Ga0115851_100417_pt1 | contig 18588 bp, 17 predicted proteins | sample InSIn2gowninarea_FD_83865 | JGI IMG/M metagenome (GOLD analysis project Ga0115851, IMG submission 83865)
AGGAAAAAGAAAAAAAGAAGCCAGAAAAAGAAGGAGGCTGAAATAGAAAAACAGGCTCAATCTTTGGAAATTAATGCAGGTTGCAGGTGTTCCATGCAAAAAAGAGGCCTCTCACCGCAAGGACAAGGGTCCCTACCATGCTACCAGGCGACCTCACCAGCACTCCCTCTGGAAACACTCACCTCTTCCAAGGTTTGGGCACAATCTGATCATAGTCTAGACTTCTACAGGAAGCTACAGGACTTTCTACAGGAAGTTCTGTATTTCTACAGGAAACATCCTGTAGAATCTTTGGACGGGCCAGGACTGACTATGCAGAAGAATTTGAAGCTCGAAGTCCAATAAGGAGGTATGCAACCAATTTTATTTTATTTTTCTCCATCCCTCATTACTGTTGCCTCCTTTCACCACCATTGTTGCCACATGATTGAAATACCTGCACAGTCAACCAGAACGTTGGGATTTCAAAAGAAATATTTTTAAGTAGGAAATAAAGCACGTAGAGGCTCAATGCTTTACCTGTCAAGGCAATTTGAGGACCCTGCACCTGTGAACGTGACTCCATTATTTCGGCATGCACCCTAGGAGGAGAAACGGCTATAGGATGTCCTACAGGAATCCTGTAGCGGTTGATCCGGCTAGAGAACACACCATGAAGGAACCTACAACTCTTGAAGCCGACGCATGCACCATCCACAGCCAGGAAACCGATGTCACAACCAGCAGCAGTCAATGAAAAGGAGCTCCCGTGCCTGTGCACGAAACAGCAGCAAGTGGATCCATCACCTCTCATCCTAAAGCATGAGAAAAATCACGTCCACGGCCGCATAGGTAAGTGCCTCACCCTGTTTCGTCAAATTACATAAGAAATGCTCTAAAATGTGTGTAACTATGGAAATGAATGGATTGAATGAGTTGGGTAGCCAGTCAACTGGCCACCACGACTAGCCCGACGGCCTCGTTGGATCCGAAAAGCTTTGGTTGTGTCAACAAGACAGGCAATGGACACATGGGAAGCGTCCAGTCGGAGAGAAGCAGTAATCTAACAGGAGTGGCGGCGGTAGATATGTAGGAAAGGATTCAGCGGTCAAGCATACATGCAGCGGAATGATAGCAGGTCACGTTGGCCAATGCGCCGACGGGGACAGCTCACCCCTGCACCACGAATTCCGTAGAAATTCAAATCCACCGGCTAAATCACGTATGGCACACTGCACTCATTTATTCTCAACTGTTTTGCAGCCGAGCACGCATCCTAAATTCTCTGAAGGCTGTTACTCCGAGTGCTCGGCTTGTTCCAACGTCCTATTGCTGCACAGAAGGCCCAAAACCACTAAAGCGCTCCCCAGAATCCGTGCACGACTTCTACAGGAAGTTGCGCTATAGGAAGCTCAGCACTACGAAGGAATTTGGAATATTCATGTCGAAGGTGGCAATTCTGGAATGAGGTAAGCCTAAACATAGTTCTCCCATGCAATTGGTTCGAAAGGTGGTGAAGTCAATGTGTTGAAGGGGTAGGAAACCGTGAATTACAGTCTGTGCATGAATTTACAAGTGTTTTTTTGTCGATGCATGAGAATTGTCGTCATAGTGTGTATGCGGGGTTTCTCCAGGGTTTGATTTATAATTGAGCCATTGTTAAAGCTCACTCGCAGAAATTTGGGAATTTTATATATTGTGTGCATAACAGAGACATAGCTCTGCGCTTTGTCTAAGGAAATCTCCAAAGATCCACTTCTGTATACAAGCAGACAAGCTCAAGCCAGCAAAGCAAGTTTTTACCATGCCGGGAGGGTTCATTAGAAAAGAGACTACAAACTCAAAGAAGTTATGGGAAACCCCTGAGGTGGTGGACCTGTTTTCTCGTGCACGATGGATGTCATTCTGTGACAAGCTTCAAGGTCATGATGACGAGGTTGCAGAAGAATTCCTGCGATCCTTGAAGCCAAAGTCAAAGACATTGGCTGTTGTCAACTTCAGAGGACTGACCCTAAGACTCACCCCATAGTTCATTAGCAGAGTAACTGATCTACCAATGGGGTTACCTTGGGATAAGGAGGAGAGAAAACTGGGTCAGAAAGCTAAGAAGGAATTCTTTTTGCCAGAGGAACAATTCTTGGAAGACAAGAATGGAGTTCGAAGAACCGGCCTACAGCCATTCTGGAGTGAGGTCAACCTCCAGATTATGAAGTATATCACGTGCGAAGGGCGATTTAGCATCATGTATGGATACCATTTCCGGTTGCTCACAGAACTCAGGCACCAAATGGACCTACCGTCAGAGAAAAAGTTGAGCATTCCTTACTTCCTCCTGCAGTCCATGACTAAGTGTGCCACCAAATTGAGAGAGGGAACGCCAGACCAGATAGCCCATCATGGGCTCATTAAGCTCCTCGTGGAAGATGCACTCCGCACGTACATCGTCCCTCTCTCCTGGGAAACCTTTCAAAATTTGACTAAGGATGATGACATCCGAATGTTGGCTAAGGAGCTCACCTCCTCCAGCAGCGAGGAGAAGGAACACACTCAAGCAGAGAAGAAAGGAAAAGGCCAAGAAACTCTGGCCAAAACACCAAAGAGAGAACAGAAGGGAAAATAAGAGAAAAATCAAGCTGCCAAAATAGAGGGTGACAAAACCACACTAATACCCAGGGAGAAAAGACTACAGAGCAGGGTGGAAAGGACTGAAAAAGTCCACGTCAGTGAGGGCACCTCTAAGGCAGCCTCAGCAAAGTTAAAAGAAAAAGCACCCTCAGCCAAGCAGGCTAAAATAGTGTCGTCTGTTTCTACAGGAAAGTTAAAAACGACTTCTACAGGAAGCCAGAAATCAGCCACTACAGGGCTTTCTACAGGAAGTCCTGAGAAAGGAAAACAGAAGGAGAAAACGGCTGAAATTCTTGCTAGGGAGGTAGCAGCTGTGCTGGCCACCCTAAGTACCTCTTCCCAACCAAAGGAAAAACGAAAGAGGGAGACTCCTCTGTATTTCAAAGAGAGGAGAAGTGTAAGAATTAAAACCGGCAGGCCCCAACCTCCATCCAAAGACCCAATTACCATTGAAGACACCCCTACCTCGCCAAAGGAGAAGTCCCCCTCCAAAGTATCAGTCACTTATGAGCGGGGGAGCTCGAAGACAACTACCTGGAGGGAGAGAATGGAAGGGTTAGCTTCAAAAGCCCCTCTACAGGATGTTGAAGCCGTTCTACAGGAAACATTGGCTAGGCTCAAGGAGACCGAAAGAATGGAGGGGGAGGCAGCCACATCACCACAAAGGGAAGAGGAGGTAGAGCACATTATGGAACCTAGCCCCCAGCCCAGCTTGAGCTCTTATTATAACTTTTTGGAGGCTGGAAAAATCATTCCACAGAAATTCACAGTACCGCTTTTCTTTGCATTAGAGGAAGAAAGAGTGAGAACCCACACATGGACGAGGATAGCTAAATCTAAAGGAGTAGCAGATATAGGCCCCTTGGAGGAACAACTCAAGGAGGCAAGAAGAGAATTGGCTATGGCAAAACACATGGGAAACTGCCAGCGAGTATTTCTACAGGAAGAGAATGAGAAGCTCAAACTGCAGCTACAGGAACAGATGAAAGAAAATGGCACAGCATCAGAGGACACTACAACAGAACCTCAAGGCAAAGAAGATATGCAAGTTGGTCTCGAGGAACTAAATCAACAACTATAGGAAAGGGAATTGCAAGCAAACATAGAGATACAAGCTCTCAAATAGTAGGTGCAAGAAAAAGAGGCACAACTGGCCTGCATGGCTAGTTGGGCTATGGATTCTCTACAATGTAGGCAGCCAGCCAAATCCTATGGCCTATACCTTAGGGAACAGTGACTGCAATTCCAAATTAATACATTGGCACAGAGGGGTATCTCCCAAATCCAAAATCCCCAGCTATTCACGGATTTATGTAACAACAGTTTAGTAGAGGACAAGGCCAAGCTATCAGAGTTCTACCTTCATAATTTGGTACTTCCAAATGTAACCTCATGGGACCCCAACACAGAAGTAGGGGATATGTAGCTGATGGTAATGACTTCATGGTTAAACCACGAAGAAAAGAGAGCGGCAGAGGTCAAAAATGTCATGAACCGAGAACTCCATGAACCACTGCTGATTATACCAGAGCCAGGGGACCCCACAGCATTGATATCTGCCCACCAGCACCTAACAACAAACCCTCAGGCTTTACTAGAATACATGGATCGGCAGGCTCAAGCCATAGCTCACTTCGAGGATATGGAGCGGTTGTTAGGAGACAATGGTGTTCATGCTTGCACCTGTCGGTGGAACACACTATCCCACAGCCTCAAAATAAGGGAATATCACACTCCAACTAGACTGTGGGAGGCCTTGGCACGGGTGCCTCTCTACAAGAAATCTATGCAGACCCTCCAGGCCAGCTGGATTGGCCTCAAGCTAAGTCCACCTCTACTTTTGGGATTATTAGAAGGAAGAACATAAAAAGAAGAACATCAGCAATGGGAAGAGGTGGAAAGGAAGGCCGGATTCCATGACAATGAGGAGGAGACTACTTCAGAAGCATGGGATGTGAGAGTGGCGATTAAAGCAATGAAGGATGAGGAGCTGGACTAGTTGCTCAGGGATGAGCAATCATTTTAGCAGGGGGTGATGATGAGCCCCAAATTTGGTAACATTTTGGGCTCATTTGGCCTAATTATCCTTGTTTAATCCTTCATTTTTCATAACTTATGCATTATTTTTCAGTATGTTTATGTCATTTGTATGAATAAGGGTAGACACTCGTCCTTGGTGGCTAACACGTGTTCATTTCAGGGTTTTTTGACATATGATTGGAGCAAAACCGTGCAAACATGGGCTAGAAGACAGCCAAGCCTGGGTTGAGGAATTGTAGGGGGGATGTCTATGGCATTAAATAGCCCTCCTCGGGATCTTCACCCCCAACTCCGAGCTCCAAAGGCCACCAAAACCGGATCTAGAAGGCAGCCAAACAGATTTTTGGAAGGAGCTGTTCACTCACAATTTGGGCAGCCAAGTCCCATAGATTTAGGAGGCCAGTTAAGGCCTCGAGGTGTATAAATGTTCAGGCCTTAGCCTTCGAAAAGGACTTTTTGAAAACTCTTGCATATTCTGCACGACAGTGCTGCTAGCACTAGTTTTTTTATGAATCGTAAAAAATTGTTGCCCACGATCTCATAACATCCCTGTTAGTATTTTCTAGACCAAATCATGAGTATTCCTTTTAAAGAACATTTAAAGCCTTGGAATTTATCTCTCTGTTCTTGTTATTTGAGGTAAAGCCATCGTGGTTGAACCATTTGGTTCACACAGCTCCTCTTCCTCTCCTCTGTCTGAAACATTATCTGAGGAGCCATTTCCTGAATTACCGCAATAACTTGAGGACCAAGGTGTTGAACTTGGAATTGTTCTGATTATTAAACCTTTGTCATCTCATCCTCCATCTCCCTTAGATACTGGGTTACTTTTTGATATTGGCCCAGAATATCTGGATAATCCTATCCAGACTCCCGAGAGTTAGTCGACCCCTAACAGTCAGCGTGGAATGCTTGTTTATCCTCTGAATCCTTTGTTCGACCCTGTTGTGATATCACCACAATGTCCATACAATCTGTACGATCAGCCAGGCATTCCTTTGGAATTATCCTCTTGAACATCTTCAATCATTCATCGTTGCTTGTTTCCACCCATGGAACTCGAAGGCGAATTTATAGTCTCCTCTTCGAGTCACTCGGAGGTTTCCACTCCACACACTGTCGAAGAGGAAGAAGATCAGTTTCCTCTGGAAGGTTTCCCTTTCATGGGAAGCATTCCCATCAGTTTTTATCGGAACTCACCTCCCAATTACGTGACTTTAGCACTGTTGGTCTCAGGTACACCTAGTGCCGCTTCAATTTATCATAATCCTGTTTAGGCGTCTTGTGCGATGCCTACCAAGGGTCCGTTCATTATGAATCTCACCCCCCAACATACGTTGATTTAGGTAGTTACTTCAGTCCCAGTGGATCCCACCGTTCTGAACCCTCATGTCTCATCAGTCCAAGTCACCGGTCTGATGCAACCAACGGTCTTGAATCCTGCCTCTATTTGTCCTTTGGTCCCTCTAGTCAATGCACAAGTTCTGCCACCACCAGGGGGCAAAATTTGAATTTCTTTATGGTGTTGGGCACAACTAATGTGAGTAGCTCGCATGCTCACACAGTTGGGGTGAACTGGCCTTATTCTGGTGTTATTCAAAATCCTGCTGGTCATGTTGGATAAAGCAATGTTCAATACCAACATGTCCAAAATCTCGTTGGTCCATCTAGGTCAAGCAATTTCCAGTATCAACATCCTTATGAGCCTCAAGTTAAGTACCAAACTCCTTATGATCCATATGGTTCCGAAGGAATGGTAAATACACCTTACATCCTTCAGCTTGGGAAGTACATTCAACCTGGTCCGACTACCGTTCTCAATGGCTATGGTCAGATACAACTCAAAAATTTTGAAGGTTTCAATCCGAGAACTATCTAAGTACCCTTGTAGCAACAAGGATAAACTCTACAACAATAAGGGAAACCTTCGTTGTAGCAAGGGCCATCCATGCAGCAGCAGGGCCTGATGATGTAGCAGCAGGGACCATTGCAACAGCCATAGGGGAAACCCTCGCAACAGTTGCAGCAAACCATGTAGTCACAAATGCAGTATTTTCAGCAAACCTCCCAACCTATGTCTTTGCAAGGCCAACCTTTAAAGTCCTAGGGACATCTTTCGCAGCCGCAAGGTTAGCCCTCACAATAGCAAGCCCAACCCAGGCAACAACAACCCTTATATACATGTCAACAGGGTCAACCTTTGCAAGGACAAGGTCAGGGTCAAGTCCTGCAGCAGTAGTCCCCAAATCCTCATGTCCAAGGGCAACAGGTTCAAAATCCTCTTGCCCAAGGACAATAGGTCCAAAATCCTTATGTTCAGGGCCAACAGATTCAAAACCCATATGGCCATGGATAGCAGGTGCAAAACCCATATGTCCAGGATCAATAGGCTCAACAAATTTTTAACCCATATGTTGCTCATCAACAACCTATGGCTCGACAATTTTAAGGCTTTAAACGTCAAAAATATCCCGATGGGCAAGGTACCCTATAGTGGGGGAAAAATCAAATTCCTTATGGACAAAACCCTCCACCATGGGGACAAAAACCTTACCAACAGGGATGGGCTCCTCCAGTTGGACCTGCTTATCAACCTCCAATGCCTTTCAATACTTAATTGCGATTCTTGGCTATACTAGCATCCTCATATGTGTCTCGACTCACGAATGATCCAATTCTTCATTTGCCCTACTAGCCTCCAGTCCCATCCAAGATCCCGAATGATTCTCCAAAGTTCGATGGGAAAGAAAAGGAATATCCTCAAGCCCATGTGATGAAATATCACCTCTGGTGCACTTCGAGTTCCTACGTTGACGATTCTATTCATCTCCTTCTTTTCCAACGAACTCTCATAAGCACTATAGCAAAGTGGTACATTGATCTCCCTCGAAGTACTTATTATGAATTCAACTTTTTAGCCATGGCTTTCCTCACACATTTCCAATTTCTAGTTCGCTATCAAACTGACACCTATTTTCTTACATCGCTCAAGCAAAATACTGTGACCCACATCTCCGATCACATCCATGAATGTAGACATAGGGATCACTTGATCAAATTTGAGATTTCTGATCAGTTACTGACCAAATGGTTTACCAAATCATTTGTCTCTCCAATTGCTCATGATATAGCTATGGGTGGGTGCATCATGGAGGAGCAAGCCATTTCTCGTGCCGAGTACCTAGATCTCCTTTACTCTCAGTTTGGCACTTTTTATGAGTCATTACCCGATGCTCCAAGCAGATCATCTGATCCAATGACATCGAATTCACAGACTACACCTCCTATTGATGGAGTAATTGGTTCAGTTTCCCAGGCCCCTGCAAAATATTCTTCCAAACGGAAGTCTGCCTCAAACACTGCTTCCAATAGTCCCTCTCAGAATCCACCTGGCCTTGGTAAAACCTCATAGGTCCACGTTGTTCAGTCTACCGCAGCAGAAAAATCCTCAAAAGGTAAGAAGAAAGGCAAAGGGAAAGCTAAAACCGATGCCCCAAAATAGGGTACTCCTAAGTCATCTGCTAGTGATGCTTCCCAATAGAAGCCTAAGTATCTGTGCCTCATTTTTGAGGAGGATCACTATACTAAGGATTTTTCGAGACGATCCAAAGTTAGTCGTTTGCTCAAAGGGACCCCAGCTTTCCTAAAAGAGTCATTTCCATCCCAGTAGACCCAAATAGCAGACCAACCTCAATCATCTACTTCTTGAGGCTCACAGGTGTTTATTATGAGTAGGCACATTAATGTGGCTACTAGATCAAAAGATTATCAAACTTCCCTGAAAGCAGGGAAAGAAAAAGAAGTTGCCCCTTCTTTTGCCCCGTCAAGTTCTGGTCCTCTTCATATAGAGCGACCTAACCCTGATTCCACCATTCAACCACCTTCTTGAGGTGTGCTGCGAAAGTCCTCGTACAATCCCAATGCTCGCGCTGCTCAACACTAAAATATTTTTGAGGACTTAGCTCAAGCGCCATCGACTATGTCTTCCCTCGAGTTACGTCAAATCTGTATGTCTCAACAAAAATCATTATTGTCGGATATTGGGGGTATTGATCCCGCTGATTCCATTCTTATATGTTTTGGTCTAGAAAACCATGTTCCGCGTCTTCCTCATCAGATTTCCTTTCTCATTCAGTTTATCATCAATGAGAAAACCATTCACATAACTGTCATTGATGAAGGTGCTTCCACTTGCATCATGTTTGTTCCCTGTTGAAAGGCAATTGGTTCTCTTACTTTGAACCAACCCCTTAACACTTTGGAAGCTTTTGACGGGCGCGATTCATGACTATTCGGTGTCTTACCCAACCTTGCCATTACATTGAAGGGCAAGACAGTGCATGTCGAGGTAGAGATTGTTGACGCTCATATCAATTATAATCTTCTATTCGGATGGATTTGGACCCATGCCATGCATGCTATAGCCTCCTCCTTGTTCCGCGTGATTTGTTTTCCCCATCAAGGGAATATAATCATAGTTGACCAACTGTCCTTTTTTTCTTCTTCCTCCTCGGATGAGAATGTTCCGCATGTCAAGCACACCAGCACTCCTTATGAGAGTGTGGGGGAAAGACTCTTTAAAGATCATGCTCTGATGGGTATCTTTCCACTCCCACCTCCTCATGTTGCCTTTGTTAACATGATTTTGGTCAAGTCTGGTCCTTGGGTCATTCCCTCCCCAGATCTTGTTGAAACATGGGGCGAGGTAATGCCGTAAAGTCCCACCGAGATCAATTATGTGGATGTTGTTTCAGCCTCACCTTTGGTATCCTTTGCTCATCCTATTTCAAGTTCATCTCTTGACGTGTTTTCTCAATCCCGTGGCTTCGTTTTGGTCTGACGACCATGTCTATGTGTCTTGCGAAGTTCTCTTCTCCGCTGCCAATTGACATGTCAATTTTCCCTGCCATTGTTAAGCTCTTTCAAATGAAGGTACCTTTATGCCTTCATGGATTCAGGATTTTTCTCCTTCCCCAAGTTTTTCCCAATAGACCATTATTGTAATGGAGTTGTCATCTAATTCATAACCCTCCCTTGCTTAGGGGGCATGGGGGCAAAGCCTTATATGAGTTCTACTCTATTATTTGGCTGAGTCAATGCTTACTTGTCATGTCAACTGTAAAACTCCGATGTTCATCAGTGTTGATTGATTACCTGAGTCCCAGCATGGACTCTCTCAAAAAGTACTATGCTTAGTCATCTTGAATGGTTACTTTTGTACAAGAAGTGTGTCATTCATTTTTGTGTAGTGTGGTTTGATGTGTTGTTTTGTAAGCATATTTCTTGCTTATTATGTTTTTTTTCTACTTTACAGATGTCGATGTATCCTCACAACGGTTTCACTAATGGTGCTTGCCAAAGTACTCAGAACCTATCATCCACATCATGGGCCATTTATGACCCCCATGGTGAGTTGATTAATCTTCAAGGAATTTGTCTAGGTCAAACAACTAATAACATTGCTGAGTATAGCACAATTATCGAATTGTTGTCAGAAGCTATCCCTCTTGACATATGGGATTTGGTTGTCAACCTTGATTCACAACTTATCATTCTTCAACTCAATGGGAAATATTCCGTTAGAAAACCTCAGATATTGTGAATGTATCCACGTATTCGTTTATTGGAGAGAAATTTGATTACATCATGTATCATCACATTCCTAGACATATGAATACATTGACAGATGCATTAGCTAATTATGTGTTGGATAGATATTTGCGAAACATGTAAAAATAAAAACCAAATAATTTGTATCATAGTAAGTAGAAAAATATAGCATATATATATGTGTGTGTGTCAATAATATTTGTCATACATCAAAGCCTAAAAAAATAATATGTGTGTCGAAAATACATCAGTGGCTCATAGGCCTTATACATTTGTGGCTTGCAGGCCTAAAAAATATGGAATGCTAAGGCCTATGCACTAAACAACATGATGCTCATGATAGCATGTAACTGATTGGACTACACGAGTCAATAGTCGATGAATCCAATCTGACACCCCCACCATATGCCTCTGGTATTGGCATGGGACATCACCCATCCGAGCGTACTCTGGGAGCCCATGGGTCAAGCCCTTTAGATTCCACGCAATATCCTCCTCGTTATCGCTCCCCTCCTGATAAGGAGAGACATCAAACTACTGAGTGATGCACCTAGTAATTGGGGACATCCCAATAGGGCATTCTGGTCCAACATCTGCATTCATAAAATTGAAGTGTCATGAACACATATATTTCAAAAACAGTAAAAAATCAAAAATTAAAAAATTGTTTGTTTTTACCTCCATCATCAAAATCCTCTCCTTCTATGAGCGGCATATCTGAATCTCCGTGGAAGTCGATACTGCTGTAAGGCCAATCCTCCACTACGATTAGTTATCGTCGTAGCCATAAGAAGACAGCGGCATTGTAGGACATCTGTTGGCCCCCCATAACCTTGGTCATCAAATTGCTCCAACGAACCATCCATGGGTCTCATAGCATCAATGGATCTACCTCGGTCAACTGGGATTGGAACAACAGAACCCACTAAAAGAAGAAGGTCACTAGCATAGACCCAAAGAAAAACTGCTTTAGGTTTCTCGCCTTAGCTTTTGATAGTTGGCGCTTCATGTTGATTTTCGTAGATTCCACCCAGTTAAAAATAGTGGGCATTGTGCACTCGATAGCATACAAGAACTTTGACTTGTAAGTCTCATGTGGCACTTGGGACCCAACCACTCTGTTGATGGCCAATGGTAACACTCTCAAGACAAGACTCGAACAATTGTGATCTAGATCTTTCCACTCTTGGATTTGAGAGCTTCTGGGCAATGTTTGGCAAGTAACATGGAAATACTTGCCCCAGTTGGCCTCAACCCATATAGGTTGAATGGTTCCCCTCTCTAGGATAGTCCTGTGATGAAATAAATATCTGAAGTCTCCAACTCCAGCTCTTGGTCACCAATTATGAAAATTTGTCGATTTATGTCCCAGAGACTAATCAGGTACTATAGTAGCTCATTTTTACCTCCATCATCAAAATCCTCTCCTTCTGGGAGCAACATATCTGAATCTCCGCAGAAGTCGGTACTGCTGTAAGGCCAATCCTCCACTACGATCAGTTGTCGTCATAGCCATAAGAAGAAAGCAGGCTTGTAGGACATCTGTTGGTCCCCGTAACCCTAGCCATCAACTCGCTCCAACAGACCATCTGGTGGGCTCCAGTATTGCATCAATAATGCTGCAACTCCTATGACTCCCTTCTTTACTTTTATCAACTCGGTAGTTCGTAACAAACATGGAAGCGACGGTGCTGTATGCACAAGTACTAGCTCTTGCCGCAGCTGTCACTTGGTCACCTGGCACAAGTCCACTAGGGGCTTAAGCCAACTTCTATGAGCTCTTAGAAGAAGCTTTTTAACTGATGGATGGAAGCTAACTCAAAGGAAACTAATCTATTTGTGAAAGGAGATTGAAAACTGAAGGAAAATGCAAACCCTAGCAAACCCTAATTCCACCAGCTAGTCCTACTGATGTAAAGGAGAGAATGCAAACTACTAAAAGAGATGCCATTACTTCTATGAAGGTAAAATACATGTGTCTAGACTACCTCTAGCTGAAGAAAACATCTTTTTGTATTTTTGACTAAGTTATTAGAATTTTCATGCATGTGCTTTTAACTGGCTTTTCACTGTACAGGGGTGGATCAAGGAGGAGAAATGCTTGGGAAAAGGTTGGGATGGTACAGAGAGGGTCTAAGGAGTCCCTAACACTCTTCCAGAGAGTTTCACAAAGTTTGGTTGCCAAAAAACCTTGTTTGTGAGCTTCTATAGGAAGTCTGCAGGGGTTCTACAGGATGTTTCAGGAATTTCTACAGGATGTTCAGAAATTTCTATAGGATGTTTTAAAATTGGATTTTGGAGGATGGGTGAGTGAGGTAAGGTGCATGAATGGATAGGGAGGTAGGGTAGGGGCCTGAAATGACCCAAGGACTGATGGTTGGAGTGGTGAGAGGGTGTGGAAAGCTGGCTTGGCTTAAAGAAGGCTAAGACAATGGAGGAGCAGGAAGGTAGGGTTACATGGGCAGAAGGACAGTTGTGAGATGAGGAACCTAACTAGGAGATGGAGCAGCTGGCCTGGACGAAGCTTGGGTGAATGATAGAGAGAGATGGAGATGCCATGCACGGTGTACACTTAACCGAATCAACTAAGTCCTGCACACAATCGAAATCCTAGCTAATCTAGTCTAACTGTCAATGAAACAAATGAACAACAGCTTTATTCATAAAGAGAACCATGTATAGCACTTAAGAAATGAAACATTTCAAAAGGCCTGAACGCATGATTAACTCCTACAAATGAAAACATTACACCAAAGATTGCATGGACAAGCAAACTAGTGTTTTTGTTGGGTGGCACTGTTTCTGCAATTCCAACCCCTGATCCAATGAGGGAGAGGTGGAACTGAAAGTGTTGTCAACCCTTTTCCTTGGAGCTTTATATGTTATTATTCTACCAACCTACTCTACACATCTGAAGCAATTCTATTTATCAACAGTGACCTATTTAACCAACACAACTAAATCTTACTCAACAGAAACTCGTTCCAGATGCATAAAAGGAAAATCACAATGCCTAAAGAAAATATAATAATACAAAGAAGGAGGCCCTAGGCTCTCAGGTTGGGCCCAACCCTGAGAGCTATGGCTCCTATAGAAAAATCAGAGCTGATATCAAATCTGACTACTTCTCATTATCAAAAAATAATCATAAGTCAAGAGTTATGCCAACAATGGCTACAAGAGAACAAAATAGAGCTAGCAGCACTGTCGTGCAGAATATGCAAGAGTTTTCAAAAAGTCCTTTTCGAAGGCTAAGGCCTGAACATTTATACACCTCGAGGCCTTAACTGGCCTCCTAAATCTATGGGACTTGGCTGCCCAAATTGTGAGTGAACAGCTCCTTCCAAAAATCTGTTTGGCTGCCTTCTAGATCCGGTTTTGGTGGCCTTTGGAGCTCGGAGTTGGGGGTGAAGATCCCGAGGAGGGCTATTTAATGCCATAGACATCCCCCCTACAATTCCTCAACCCAGGCTTGGCTGTCTTCTAGCCCATGTTTGCACGGTTTTGCTCCAATCATATGTCAAAAAACCCTGAAATGAACACGTGTTAGCCACCAAGGACGAGTGTCTACCCTTATTCATACAAATGACATAAACATACTGAAAAATAATGCATAAGTTATGAAAAATGAAGGATTAAACAAGGATAATTAGGCCAAATGAGCCCAAAATGTTACCAAATTTGGGGCTCATCATCACCCCCTGCTAAAATGATTGCTCATCCCTGAGCAACTAGTCCAGCTCCTCATCCTTCATTGCTTTAATCGCCACTCTCACATCCCATGCTTCTGAAGTAGTCTCCTCCTCATTGTCATGGAATCCGGCCTTCCTTTCCACCTCTTCCCATTGCTGATGTTCTTCTTTTTATGTTCTTCCTTCTAATAATCCCAAAAGTAGAGGTGGACTTAGCTTGAGGCCAATCCAGCTGGCCTGGAGGGTCTGCATAGATTTCTTGTAGAGAGGCACCCGTGCCAAGGCCTCCCACAGTCTAGTTGGAGTGTGATATTCCCTTATTTTGAGGCTGTGGGATAGTGTGTTCCACCGACAGGTGCAAGCATGAACACCATTGTCTCCTAACAACCGCTCCATATCCTCGAAGTGAGCTATGGCTTGAGCCTGCCGATCCATGTATTCTAGTAAAGCCTGAGGGTTTGTTGTTAGGTGCTGGTGGGCAGATATCAATGCTGTGGGGTCCCCTGGCTCTGGTATAATCAGCAGTGGTTCATGGAGTTCTCGGTTCATGACATTTTTGACCTCTGCCGCTCTCTTTTCTTCGTGGTTTAACCATGAAGTCATTACCATCAGCTACATATCCCCTACTTCTGTGTTGGGGTCCCATGAGGTTACATTTGGAAGTACCAAATTATGAAGGTAGAACTCTGATAGCTTGGCCTTGTCCTCTACTAAACTGTTGTTACATAAATCCGTGAATAGCTGGGGATTTTGGATTTGGGAGATACCCCTCTGTGCCAATGTATTAATTTGGAATTGCAGTCACTGTTCCCTAAGGTATAGGCCATAGGATTTGGCTGGCTGCCTACATTGTAGAGAATCCATAGCCCAACTAGCCATGCAGGCCAGTTGTGCCTCTTTTTCTTGCACCTACTATTTGAGAGCTTGTATCTCTATGTTTGCTTGCAATTCCCTTTCCTATAGTTGTTGATTTAGTTCCTCGAGACCAACTTGCATATCTTCTTTGCCTTGAGGTTCTGTTGTAGTGTCCTCTGATGCTGTGCCATTTTCTTTCATCTGTTCCTGTAGCTGCAGTTTGAGCTTCTCATTCTCTTCCTGTAGAAATACTCGCTGGCAGTTTCCCATGTGTTTTGCCATAGCCAATTCTCTTCTTGCCTCCTTGAGTTGTTCCTCCAAGGGGCCTATATCTGCTACTCCTTTAGATTTAGCTATCCTCGTCCATGTGTGGGTTCTCACTCTTTCTTCCTCTAATGCAAAGAAAAGCGGTACTGTGAATTTCTGTGGAATGATTTTTCCAGCCTCCAAAAAGTTATAATAAGAGCTCAAGCTGGGCTGGGGGCTAGGTTCCATAATGTGCTCTACCTCCTCTTCCCTTTGTGGTGATGTGGCTGCCTCCCCCTCCATTCTTTCGGTCTCCTTGAGCCTAGCCAATGTTTCCTGTAGAACGGCTTCAACATCCTGTAGAGGGGCTTTTGAAGCTAACCCTTCCATTCTCTCCCTCCAGGTAGTTGTCTTCGAGCTCCCCCGCTCATAAGTGACTGATACTTTGGAGGGGGACTTCTCCTTTGGCGAGGTAGGGGTGTCTTCAATGGTAATTGGGTCTTTGGATGGAGGTTGGGGCCTGCCGGTTTTAATTCTTACACTTCTCCTCTCTTTGAAATACAGAGGAGTCTCCCTCTTTCGTTTTTCCTTTGGTTGGGAAGAGGTACTTAGGGTGGCCAGCACAGCTGCTACCTCCCTAGCAAGAATTTCAGCCGTTTTCTCCTTCTGTTTTCCTTTCTCAGGACTTCCTGTAGAAAGCCCTGTAGTGGCTGATTTCTGGCTTCCTGTAGAAGTCGTTTTTAACTTTCCTGTAGAAACAGACGACACTATTTTAGCCTGCTTGGCTGAGGGTGCTTTTTCTTTTAACTTTGCTGAGGCTGCCTTAGAGGTGCCCTCACTGACGTGGACTTTTTCAGTCCTTTCCACCCTGCTCTGTAGTCTTTTCTCCCTGGGTATTAGTGTGGTTTTGTCACCCTCTATTTTGGCAGCTTGATTTTTCTCTTATTTTCCCTTCTGTTCTCTCTTTGGTGTTTTGGCCAGAGTTTCTTGGCCTTTTCCTTTCTTCTCTGCTTGAGTGTGTTCCTTCTCCTCGCTGCTGGAGGAGGTGAGCTCCTTAGCCAACATTCGGATGTCATCATCCTTAGTCAAATTTTGAAAGGTTTCCCAGGAGAGAGGGACGATGTACGTGCGGAGTGCATCTTCCACGAGGAGCTTAATGAGCCCATGATGGGCTATCTGGTCTGGCGTTCCCTCTCTCAATTTGGTGGCACACTTAGTCATGGACTGCAGGAGGAAGTAAGGAATGCTCAACTTTTTCTCTGACGGTAGGTCCATTTGGTGCCTGAGTTCTGTGAGCAACCGGAAATGGTATCCATACATGATGCTAAATCGCCCTTCGCACGTGATATACTTCATAATCTGGAGGTTGACCTCACTCCAGAATGGCTGTAGGCCGGTTCTTCGAACTCCATTCTTGTCTTCCAAGAATTGTTCCTCTGGCAAAAAGAATTCCTTCTTAGCTTTCTGACCCAGTTTTCTCTCCTCCTTATCCCAAGGTAACCCCATTGGTAGATCAGTTACTCTGCTAATGAACTATGGGGTGAGTCTTAGGGTCAGTCCTCTGAAGTTGACAACAGCCAATGTCTTTGACTTTGGCTTCAAGGATCGCAGGAATTCTTCTGCAACCTCGTCATCATGACCTTGAAGCTTGTCACAGAATGACATCCATCGTGCACGAGAAAACAGGTCCACCACCTCAGGGGTTTCCCATAACTTCTTTGAGTTTGTAGTCTCTTTTCTAATGAACCCTCCCGGCATGGTAAAAACTTGCTTTGCTGGCTTGAGCTTGTCTGCTTGTATACAGAAGTGGATCTTTGGAGATTTCCTTAGACAAAGCGCAGAGCTATGTCTCTGTTATGCACACAATATATAAAATTCCCAAATTTCTGCGAGTGAGCTTTAACAATGGCTCAATTATAAATCAAACCCTGGAGAAACCCCGCATACACACTATGACGACAATTCTCATGCATCGACAAAAAAACACTTGTAAATTCATGCACAGACTGTAATTCACGGTTTCCTACCCCTTCAACACATTGACTTCACCACCTTTCGAACCAATTGCATGGGAGAACTATGTTTAGGCTTACCTCATTCCAGAATTGCCACCTTCGACATGAATATTCCAAATTCCTTCGTAGTGCTGAGCTTCCTATAGCGCAACTTCCTGTAGAAGTCGTGCACGGATTCTGGGGAGCGCTTTAGTGGTTTTGGGCCTTCTGTGCAGCAATAGGACGTTGGAACAAGCCGAGCACTCGGAGTAACAGCCTTCAGAGAATTTAGGATGCGTGCTCGGCTGCAAAACAGTTGAGAATAAATGAGTGCAGTGTGCCATACGTGATTTAGCCGGTGGATTTGAATTTCTACGGAATTCGTGGTGCAGGGGTGAGCTGTCCCCGTCGGCGCATTGGCCAACGTGACCTGCTATCATTCCGCTGCATGTATGCTTGACCGCTGAATCCTTTCCTACATATCTACCGCCGCCACTCCTGTTAGATTACTGCTTCTCTCCGACTGGACGCTTCCCATGTGTCCATTGCCTGTCTTGTTGACACAACCAAAGCTTTTCGGATCCAACGAGGCCGTCGGGCTAGTCGTGGTGGCCAGTTGACTGGCTACCCAACTCATTCAATCCATTCATTTCCATAGTTACACACATTTTAGAGCATTTCTTATGTAATTTGACGAAACAGGGTGAGGCACTTACCTATGCGGCCGTGGACGTGATTTTTCTCATGCTTTAGGATGAGAGGTGATGGATCCACTTGCTGCTGTTTCGTGCACAGGCACGGGAGCTCCTTTTCATTGACTGCTGCTGGTTGTGACATCGGTTTCCTGGCTGTGGATGGTGCATGCGTCGGCTTCAAGAGTTGTAGGTTCCTTCATGGTGTGTTCTCTAGCCGGATCAACCGCTACAGGATTCCTGTAGGACATCCTATAGCCGTTTCTCCTCCTAGGGTGCATGCCGAAATAATGGAGTCACGTTCACAGGTGCAGGGTCCTCAAATTGCCTTGACAGGTAAAGCATTGAGCCTCTACGTGCTTTATTTCCTACTTAAAAATATTTCTTTTGAAATCCCAACGTTCTGGTTGACTGTGCAGGTATTTCAATCATGTGGCAACAATGGTGGTGAAAGGAGGCAACAGTAATGAGGGATGGAGAAAAATAAAATAAAATTGGTTGCATACCTCCTTATTGGACTTCGAGCTTCAAATTCTTCTGCATAGTCAGTCCTGGCCCGTCCAAAGATTCTACAGGATGTTTCCTGTAGAAATACAGAACTTCCTGTAGAAAGTCCTGTAGCTTCCTGTAGAAGTCTAGACTATGATCAGATTGTGCCCAAACCTTGGAAGAGGTGAGTGTTTCCAGAGGGAGTGCTGGTGAGGTCGCCTGGTAGCATGGTAGGGACCCTTGTCCTTGCGGTGAGAGGCCTCTTTTTTGCATGGAACACCTGCAACCTGCATTAATTTCCAAAGATTGAGCCTGTTTTTCTATTTCAGCCTCCTTCTTTTTCTGGCTTCTTTTTTTCTTTTTCCT
>Ga0115851_100418_pt1 | contig 18587 bp, 20 predicted proteins | sample InSIn2gowninarea_FD_83865 | JGI IMG/M metagenome (GOLD analysis project Ga0115851, IMG submission 83865)
CCTCAACTTTACTTTTCTGTGACCAAAAAGTGGAGTAGAGAATCTAGTGGTCTCTGGAGAGAAGAGCATGTCGTGGCATCAGAGGCTTGGACATATTAGAGAGAAGGGCCTTCAAATACTTCATGGTAAAGTTATGGTAGGAGGTATGAGTAATATCTCTCTGGATTTTGATTTCTATGAAAACTATGTATATGGGAAGCAAAATCGGGTGAGCTTCCCCTCTGGTGGTAAGAGGGCGAAACAGATATTAGAGCTTGTCCACAGTGATGTGTTTGGACCAATGAAGGTTCCATCACTCGATAAGTCTATGTACTCTATATCATTTATAGATTACTTCTCAAGGAATACATGGATATATTTCCTTAAGAAGAAATCCAAAGTCTTCGATAGGTTTAAAGCATTTAAGGCTCCAGTGTAAAACTAGACAGAGAAGAAGATAGAGGTGCTAAGGACAAATAACGTGGAGAGTTTTGCAGTAAGGAATTTGAAGAATTCCATAATAAGTTGTTATATCACGGTAGAAGACTACTCCATATTCACCTCAACAAAATGGAGCTACAGAAAGAATGAACACGATGTTGATGGAAAGGGAAAGAAGCATGCTCAGCCGTGTCAAGTTAGGATATGAATTCTAGGCAGAGGCAGTGGAGACAACATGTTACCATGTCAACAAATCACCTTCATCAGCGTTGCAGGATAGAACTCCACAAGAGGTATGGAATGTAAGAAACCATCTCTTTCACATCTAAGGGTACTTGGACATGATGCATATGTACACGTTCCAAAGAATAAATGAAGCAAGTTGGATAATAAATCAGAAAAGTGCATCTTTATTGGGTATAAGGATGGTTTAAAATGTTATAAGCTTTGGAACCCCACAACAGGTAAGGTTGTGTACAGCCGATATGTGGTGTTCAAAAAGGTGAAAGATGTTATTAAACATGAAGTCCAACCAAAGGAACCTGAGAAGATAGAGTTTGAGCTAAAGGAGAAAGAATCAGACTCTACAACAGAGGAGGAATCAGAAGATGAAGAGCCACAAACTCCATGTGTAAGAAGATCAGTTCGAGAAAGAAGGCAGATAGAAAGGTATTGTCCATCTGCTTTTTGTTTAAATTTTTCTTTATCTATTACTGATGATGATCCTAGAACTGTGAAGGAAGTAGTAGATTCAGACGGTGGAAAACTCTGGAAAGAGGCCATGGTTGATGAAATGGCATCTTTGTACAAAAATGAGGTTTGGGATATGGTGGAGTTGTCGGCTGGAAAGAAACCCATTGGCAGCAAATGGGTGTTCAAGAAGAAGAGAAATTCAAAAGGAAAGGTAGAGAAATACAAAGCTCAGTTGGTAGAAAAAGGTTATTTCCATGTGCTAGGAATTGATTTCGGTGATATCTTTTCTCCTATTGCCAAGGTAACTTCTATTAGATTACTTTTATCTGTTGCTACTGCTTTTTATTTTGAGGTAAAACAGATAGATGTGAATACAACATTTCTTCATGGGGATCTAGAAGAGGAGATCTACATGAAGCAACCTAAAGGCTTTACAATGAAGGGTAAGAAAGAACTAGTATGCAAGTTAAAGAAGTCTCTGTATGGGCTAAAATAGTCACCAAGGATGTGGTGTCAAAAATTTGATACATTTATATGGGGACTTCGCTTCAGTAGAAGCAAAGGAGATCACTGTGTGTATTTTAAATTAAATGGTAACCATGTTATTTGTCTTGTCTTGTATGTGGATGATATGTTGCTGGTTAGAAATGCCAAAGAAATTATCCAAGATTTGAGGGCCCAATTATCCTCCAAATTCGACATAAAAGATCTTGGTGTTGCAAACTCTATTTTGGGCATGGAAATTAAAAGAGGTTGGGCAAAGAGAAAGCTCTATTTAAACTAGAGGAAGTATGTTGAGACAATACTATAGAGGTTTAATATGTAGGATAGGAAACTGGTGAAGGTTCCTATTCCTATAGGTGTAAAGTTATCTATTCAATAGAGTCCCAAGACACAAGAAGAGGAGGAGAATATGTCCTGTGTTACATATGCAAGTGTAGTCGGTAGCCTGATGTATGCAATGGTCTATACTAGACTAGACATTGCACATGTAGTGGGAGTATTGAGTAGGTTTATGTCAAAACTAGGGAAGGAGAATTGGACAATAGTGAAGTGGGGTTTCATGTATTTGCGTGGCACTAGTGATTATGGTTTGTGCTACCAAGGAAGACCAAGATTGGATAGAGTTTTCAATATCCATGGCTTTATTGTTGCAAACTGGACTGGAGATTTTGATCGAAGATGATATACAAGTGGGTATGTGTCGTTGCAACGATTGCGCAACGGGGGGGTCACATTAGGGTCTGACGGGGTGGGTAGCCCCCCTTTACGGGATTTGGAGCAACACCCCAGGAAAAAAAATTGGACCCTATATTAGGTTGGGTGGACCTAGCTATTGTTTTTCAGTCCATGGTTTTGGACACAATGGTTTTCGATCCATGGTATTGGATGCTTCAACATGTATAAATATGTATTGGAACATTGAAAGGGACAATGAAAAATCAAGTTGGTAGTCCTGGTTTTCGGAGCCAGGGGAAACTCTCTACGTATATGTGTTTTATGTGTTATGCTCTCACATTGTTTATTTTATGTGTTTTAGAATTCGTATGCAGGTAATTTCTGTACAGGGTTAAAGCCTACATAAAATTGTAAAACATTGTCTATATCTTGTGAACTAGTGGATTTGTTATTGTATATTGTTCCATTGTGCAAATTAGTTTTTGTAATAATTGGATCGGTAGAATGAATTATTGTAGGATTTGGACCTAGACATCAGTATCTCAGAGAAACAAAATGGTATCAAAGGTATTTTGAAGTGCTAATGGATCAGAGCATGCACAACTAAGTACAACTTAAGAGGAAGTTTCTCACATTGTTTTTGAAGGGCTCACATCATTGTCGAAGTTGTAGGTTTTTCTATAGTACGATGAAAAGTTGGAAGGCTTACCCAACTGTAGTCCATGGAAGGAACATATCAAGTGGTTTTTGATGATTAAGAGGGTCTCATACTTTTCCAAGCAAGTAATCAAAATCCAACAAATCCTAACGAGATCGAGTTGTACAAAGAGTTGGATATGAAGGTGAATTTGATCATCTTGGATGTTGTTAATGATGCCTTAATACCTCATCTATCTATGAAGACAACTACTCATGAAATGTGGGAGCCTCTTAAGAATCTATTTAAGAAAAATAACAAGAACTAGGTATTAGTATTGGAGGATAAGTTGAAGGGCACCACTATGATGAAGGGTGAAGGGGAGACATCATATCTAACAAGGTCGCCTCAGGTTGAAGATGAGTTTGCTGCCATCAGTGAAACTATTTTGGATTTTGAGATGGTGTGTATTCCATTGAAGGGGTTTACTCCACAGTGGAAGTTGTTCATCAAGGGGATAATTTTGAGGGAGAAGTTGCAATACTGGAATAGGTTGTGGGATGACTTCACTAAGGAAGAGTTATGAGAGAAGGATATTCATCCAAACAAGAAGGATTTAGATGATGACATGTCACTTGAAGAAAGAATGAGGGGAAAGAAAAATAAGAACTTGAGTAAAATAAAGTGTTTAAATTGTGGCAAGGTGGATCATTTTTCAACGAAGTGCCTGATGAAGAAGAAGTTGGGTGACAAGAAGAGGAAATGTATAGTTGCAGGTGTCACAACTTCTACTGAGAAGGATGACCTCTCAAGCAGATTTGGGAGTCAGGAATTTTCATCGATCTATTATTTGTCATAGGGTGCCATCGATAAGGTTGCATGGTACATGGATAGTGGTGCATCAAAACATATTATAGGATTAAAGGATCTGTTTGAGAATCTAACTAAGTGGGACTTGAAGTTTCACATGGTGTTGGTTGAAAACAGTTAGAAATAGATTTCAGGATTAGGGGTCGTGCCATTTAGGATGGAGTTAAGTCACGTGATGTGACTTTGGGATGTATTTTTTATATGAGCTCTCAAATATAATGTGATTTTTATCTTAGCAGTTGAGAAAAAGGGATTTGAGGTCTTATTCTAGAGTGGGAAGGTGAGGCTCAGCCACAAAGGCCATAGTTCTATAGGTTTCTTGTTTGGAGTTAGAGATCATGACCTATAAAGGTTGACATGCAAGCCAATAAATTATGGAAAGATGAACTAGTAGAACTATGTACAAGTTCCATAAAATTACATGCAAGTTTTAGAGGAGCAATTATAGGTTCTGTTATCACTATAAAAGTTTCTTAAAAAAATAAGGACAACCCACATGCTTCCCAAGTTTTTGTGTTAGACATGGTCAAGTCATTTTTATGTTTTTAAAGTCTAAGTCATAGGGTTAGAGTCTCATTTCCATCATGAAATAAAGTCCACCAGCACTATCTGGCCCCTTATGGATCCCATATCACGTTTAAAATTTCATGTGTCTAGTAATTTCAAACTTTTGAACGTGCTACGAAACTATCCAGGTGTTTTCATAGCGTAAAGCCTTGAAATTACACTAGCTGCGCTATGAAATTAGGGATTGGTAGTTAGGCATTTTCATAGCCCAAAACCCTTAATTTACACTGTATGCACTACAAAATCGAGGATTCATGATCAATCATATCTAGCTCACAAATCCACCAGAATCCATTAAATTTTCATCATTAGGTGTTAGTGCATGAACCTTACCTCTCACATGCAGCCATTCATATCCATCATCAGATTTTTTAGGGATAATTTCTCTGTAGGCATTTCAAATTTCAAAAATAAGGGTCGATTGATCTTGGTCACATTCGTGTTGATCTTGCTCATATTCATGAAAGAGGTACTTGGTTCTGTTCTTAGTCCGAGTAAACAACCCCAGGGTGAGCAGAAAACAGAGTTCTTCTACAGGGTTCAAGCGAGGTAGCTCTTCATCAAGTTCAAGCGAGGTGGTTTCTTCAAGGTCTTCTATCTATAGGGTTTTCAAAGGAGAAACGTTGGAAGAAATAAAGAATCACAGGTCAAGCTGATGTTTGAGAACTGAACCTGAAGGCTTAGATGCTCTCAAAAAGGATAAAACAGTTGAAGAAGCCTTAAAAAAAGTATGTCGTTGGAGGTTCTGTGAGAAACTACAAGGATGACATAACCAAGTGACCAAGGAATTTGCTCTAAATTTCGCAGGTTTAGATACAAAGATTGGATTGTTAGAATTTCCAATTTATCCTGAAGTAATATCTTTACTCACAAAAATTCCAAGAGGTCAGGAAAAGTGGTTTAAAAATTTCAAGTTTGAAATGGCACCATGCAAGATATTCTTGAAGCCAGAGTTTGTAGACACAAATTTAACTAAAGAAGTGCCAAGGGGTTATGTCAAAGATTCATATGCCAACCTACTCTCATGCATACAAAGGTACTTCACCCATGAAGGAAGATATCACAAGGCATATTCTTATCATTTCAAACTCCTATTGCATTTCACTGGGATAATATCTCTAGGTCCACCTTTCTTTCTGTTTCGGAGGTTAGGCAAGATGTATGATAAAACATAGTTGAAGAAAGAGGCATGTGAAACATCGTTGTTCACACTAGGAAGAAATACTGGAAGATAGTTTTTATAACTCTCAGACAGAGGGAAAGGTTGATTTTTTACGCCATACTTTGCAGCAGCTTACATCAAAGAATGATCATAATAATGAGGAAAATTACATTGTTTGTGAGAATCATTCAAAAAAGCAGTTGTATAACATATCAAAGGAATTTTGTGTGCCTGAGAATTGGTTGTCTGAAGATATAGAATGTTATGAGAATCATCAAACTAATCATGTATTTTTTTACACTATAGCTGATTACATGGAAAAGATTTAATGTTCATATTTCCAATTATATTTTTATCTTGAAGATCAATTAAATCTCATGCCAACTCAATTATTTCAGTATCATGTTTATTTTTGCTTCAAGCACAGCCAAGAGATTCAAGTGCCAGATCAGATCAATGATTGGCTTCATTGGAAGTTTTATCTTCCTTGAGCTACAAATGGAGATTGCAGCTAATAGGGTAGGTCAGAGTGTGTAAATAATCTCATGGTAGGTTGACTGAGAATTTTATTTTAGTAGGTGTAGTTTGAGTCCTTCTTGTAGAAATAATTAAAGCTTGGGGAGCAGATTGGGCAGAATTTTAGAGTTTTATTCTGAAGGATGAATAACAGCACTGGATCTACTGGTTCTTACTATACTACAAGGGCACACTACCCCAAGTGGAGTCACTATTGTTATCACCCAAAAATTCTCTAAACTTGAACAATTTACATTTGTTCCTAAGTCAGAGTGTTAGATAGGGGTTAAGTCATTTTTATGTTTTTAGAGTCTAAGTCATAGGGTTAGAGTCTCATTTCCATCATCAAATAAAGTTCAAACAACCTTATTTTGCCAGGTATGGATCCGATATCATGTTTAAAGTTTTATGTGTCTGGTCATTTCAAAAATCTGAATGCGCTATGACACTATCGAGGTGTTTTCGTAGCACAAAGTCTTGAAATTACACTAGATGCGCTACAAAATTGGGGATTCGTAGTTAGGCATTTTCAAAACGCAAAACCATCAAATTACACTGGATGATCTATGAAGTTGGTGATTCATGAACAATCACATCTCCATGTCTAATCCACTAGAATGCGTCAGAATTTCATCATCAGGTGTCAGTCCATGAACCTAACCTCTCACATGCAACCATTCATATCCATCATTATGTTCGTTAGGGGTCATTTGTCTGTAGTCATTTCAAATTTTAAAAAAGGAAAGGGTTAGTTAATCCTGGTCATATCCTTGTTGATATTGGTCATATTCATGCAAGAGACACTTGGTGATGTTCTTAAGTTTGAAGTAAACAAGCCCAGGGTGAGCAGAGACAAGAATTCTTCCACAAGCTTCAAGTGAGGCAATTTGTAAATTAAGCAAGGCAGTTTCTTCTAGGTCTTCTATCTATAAGGATTTCAAAGGAGAAATGTCGGAAGAAAGAAAGAGACACAAGGCAGGCCAATGTTTGAGAACTAAACCTGAAGGCTTAGATGATCTCACAAAGGATGAAAGAGTTGAAGAAGCCTTCAAGAAAGTAGGTTGCTGGAGGTTCTGTGAGAAAATATAGGGACGACATAACCAAGTGACCAAGAAATTTGCTCTAAATTTCATAGGTTTACATATGAAGATTGTAGTCTTAGAAATGCCAATTTCTATTGAAGTTATATATTTAGTCACAAAAATTCCTAGAGGTCAGGAAAAGTGGTTTAAGAATTTCAAGTTTGAAATGGCACCTTGCAAGACATTCTTGAAGCCAGAGTTTGTAGATAGAGATTTAACTAAAGTAGTGCCAAGGGGTTATGTCAAAGATTCATATTCCAACATACTCTCAGCATACAAAGGTACTTCAGCTATGAAGGAAGATACCACAAGGTGTATTCTTGTCATTTCAAACTCCTATTTCATTTCACTGGGATAATATATCTAGATCCACCTTTCTTTCTGTTTCATAGTTTAGGCAAGATGTCTGATAAAATAAAGCTGAAGAAAGAGGCATGTGAAACATCATTGTTCCATCATGGCTTACTAAATTAATTGTCTTGCATGAACTTCAGAATGTAGATAGAGAATGGTCTTCCTTTCTCTTTATGTCTAGTTTTAGAGCTGAAACATGACTTAACCCTAGGGCTAAAGAAATATCATCACCAATGACTAGTCATCACGCAGAAAAAAGGTCAAGCAGGTTTGTTAAACTGAAGGCCAAAAAGAAAGTTAAGGAGCCGATGACTAGGACACGATTGGTTGTTCAAGGTACTCCTCAACATTCATAGAAGAAGAAAATTCAAATTAAGGAAGTAGCACAAGAGCAGTCCATTGGTGAAGCAATACAGAGAAGGGTAACTAGAAGTCAAATAGCCAAATGAAAGGGTAAAATAGTTGTCACTGATGAAAGCCCAGTCACAAAGGGAAATTTGAATGATCTTCTTCAGGCTATTGACATTGAAGAGTCCCGTCTGGTCCAAGTAGAATTCAGTGAATTAGGTGAGGGCAAGTAAGAAAAGATGAAATCCTCTAAAAAGCTATAGTTTGATTATTAGGTTCCAAAATTCATTTTTAAGCCCAGAAGGCCTGTGACTAGGCAATCCAAAAGGTTACAGGAGGTAGAGTCGAAGGTAAGTGAGACAGGGGAGATATCAGGATTCTATGAAGAGCTCGTAGTTCCAGTAATGCAACCATCACTCATGCACAAAGATGACAAAAACAAAGCAGTCAATACTCAAGAAGAAGAAAATAACTATGGGGAAGTCAAGAAGAAATTGGAGTTTGCAAATCTTGAGATTTCCTTATGAAAAGAGCAAGGAAACATGCAGTTGAGAAAGCTAATTTCAGAAGAATGAAGGCCATGTGGGAATACAGAAAATCTTCAAAACCTGAAGTAGCTAGCAGAAAGGCTCAATACTTCACCTGTACTATCCCTACAATCAAGGAAGCAAGGTATATCAGATGGATCAATGATGGACTAAGAACTAATATTAGGGTAATGAAAAGATAAATTGAAGACCTTGAAATTCAGCTAAGCAAGTATGGAGGTCAGCCTTAGCACAAATGAACAAGAAAGTAAGTGATGAAACTCTGACAACAATTTTGGTTGAAACAGAGAATTTACTTTTTGAAGAGTTTTCAAGGACCGATGATGTTAGGTATATGTGGCATATGTACATAATGAAATAGCAATGAAGAATCCTTAGAAGGAAAGTTTTTGGAAAAAGTTGTGTAAATTGATTCACACGACAGTTTCATAGCACGCTACAAAACTACTGTAGGTGCAATTTTATTTTTTTATCAATATTCAAAGTAAAAGAGGGCCTATTTTTGGAGAAGTATGCTCGTGGAGAAGTGTGAGGAGATCATTTGAGAAGGTTTAAAGCCCATGTAAAGGAAAAACTCAAGAAATGAAATATATATGCAAGAAAAACATTTTGCGCTACAAAAACAACAATTTATTTCATAGCACATCCAGATTGACTTTCTTCATGCAACTTCAAGGAGTTTAATTCTTGCACAAGTGTAAGAGTAGGGTTCTATGGCTAATTGAAGGGGTTAGTTTGGTCAGCAGGAGATTCGAGGAACACCATTGAAGACCAAGGCTACACTGCATGGGACATTTTCCTACTTTTCGAGACAGATGAAGGAGAAGTTATCGAAGGCCAGCAAGAGGGTTATGGACATCACCACGGTCAAAGTCAAGGAGGAACATCTGTGAAGTATCGAATTTAATTCCTAGTTTAAGTTGTTACTATCATAATAAGGAGTTGTACTCCTAATTGTATTAGGACTCTAAGATTGTTAGATAACTGCTACATGTAATTAATTGTTTGTTTTAGGAATGAATATGTGTCAAGATATGAAATTCAAATTCCCCTCTTGTTGGGTCAAGTAATCCAAGGTTGTAATGATAATTCTATAAAGGACAAGAGGTGGAATGCCTCAACGTTGGAAATTTTCAAAAGAAACAAGCATATTGTGTTATTGTAAGAGACTGTGTTTTTATGTTAATACAAATATTTTGGCTTCACTACTCAGGATTCAGAGAGAGTTTGAATGTTTGATTTTCTCATGGATTTCTTTATCTACCTACTTGTAGTGGTATGAACACATGTTACTTAGAATTAATTGGTAATGCTCTAACTTACTTCCTGTGTTTATAAACTGTGTTACTTGCATTATGTCTCTGTTTTGCTGATATATTAAGACTCTTTATGCCCTGACTTCCATGTTAAGTTAATCTTGCTGTTGTATTGAACATGCTTAGAATCCATACCCCAATATATGTTTTTTGATTAGAATTTCAGTCATTTATACATTTTCATTTGATTTTTTCCATAGAGTTATCCATCTAATCCTTAAATTGAAGTATTTAACCTAGTGAGAGAGCCCTCTCAGGTTGAGGAGGCTAAGCCTCAGCCAAACATTTGGTTTGAAATAGTTACTCAAAGTCTTCCTAATTAGCAGCCTATCAGTGGCTAATTTCGTGTTAACATTTTGGTGTGTCTGCTGGGAGTCTAAATATTACTCATTCCCAAAATCGAGAAGCTGAACTTCTGAAGGTAGCAGGAGCTCAGGAATCTTTTCGAGGTTGTAAAACTACCTTAGCGACTCCATTGTTGAAGAATTAAAACTTCAAAGATTTATGGCGATTCTACTGAACTTATGAAGAACTCAGATGCTACCATTCTTGTTTGAAGGTATGCATGTATAATTTTTTTAGAAATTCATGGTTTCCCAAATCATTTTCCCAAGGATACATATTTTTCAAGGAATGGTCCAAAATTCAATGGAGAAGATTTGAGTTTAACTTTGAAGAATATATCATATTTCTGTGATTTTACTGAGCTTCTTAGAGTCAAACATGAGAATGTTTGCATTATGTTGTTATATGATTCATTCCAAGGGAAATGTAAATAGTGAATTGAAAGCTTTCCTGTCAAATCTATTAAGTCATTTGCAGACTTTTGGCTTATGTTTTTGGAGGAATGGATAGATAGAATAGAGTTGGTGGCAAAGTCTCCTTCAGTTCAAGGTTTCAAACAATGGAATGATGATCATATTAATTAAGAAATTGATGAAAACTTTTCTTCATCCTTGTCTTCTTATAGAAAATCATTTGAGTGCAAGACAAAAGATAAGATGGAATTTTTGGATGAAGTTGCTAAGAACATTAAGAACGACATTGAAGGTTTACAAGGTCAAATTCAATCATATAGTCTTCATGATCATGATCATACTTTTCCAAAGCTTTCTATGGCATAATACAAAAAGAGGGTGTTTCTTCCTTTCTCCTTTGAGATTGAGGAAGAATACATTATTTTTGAAAATCAATTTGAGGAGTAGTTTGAGAGCACACAGCTGAAGCCTTATGTAGGTGATCAAAGTATTGGTGAGTTGTCCAAAGCTGCAGAATATCACAAGAAACATCAAACTGACCATGTGTTTTTTGATCCCATAGCTAGCTACATGGAAAGGTTCTATAGTCTAGATTTCCAACTATATTTCCATTATGAAGATCAGATATACCTCATGTTGCCTCGGTCATTTCAGTATCATGTTTATCTTTTCTTCAAGCATAGCTAAGAGATTCAAGTGTTAGATCAAATCAAAGACTAACTTCATTGGAAGTTTTATGTTCTTGAGCTACAAATGGAGATTGCAACTGATAGTGTAGGTAGGAGTGTGTGAATAAGCTTAATGTAGGTTGACTGAGAAATTTTTTCTTTTTTTTGTACGTGCAGTTTGAGTCCTTATTAAACAAATCGTTAAATCTCGGGGAGTAGATTTGGTAGAATTTTAGAGTTTTGTTCTAAAGGATGGATAGCAGCACTGGAGCTATCGATTCTTAGTGTACCATCACTGATCACGAAGACTTTGAGTAGCTATTTCAAACCAAACTTCTGGTTGAGGCTTAGCCTCCTCAACCTGAGAGGGCTCTCTCACTATGTTAAATATTTTAATTTAAGGATTAAATGGCTAACTCTATGAAAAGAAAGTGAAAAAAATATAAATGGTTGAACACAATCAATAAACATCTATTGGGCTTATGGAGTCAGAATATGTTTTAGTATCACAGCAAGATCAACTTAACATGGAAGTCAAGACATAAGGAGCCTTAATATATCAACAAAACAGAGACATAATGCAAGGAACACAAGTTATAAACACGTGAAGGAAGTTAGAGAATTATCAACGAATTCTAAGTAACATGTGTTCATACCACTACAAGTGAGTAAATGGAGAAAACCATGAGAAAATCAAACATTAGAACTCTCTCTGAATCCTGAGTAGTCAATCCATAATCTCTGTATTAACATGAAAACACAGTCTCCCACAATAACACATTATGATTGTTTCAAAAGAAACCATCCATATCCATCATTAGATTTGTTAGGGGTCATTTGTCTGTAGGCATTTCAAAGTTCAAAAATAAGGGTTTATTGATCCTAGTCACATTCTTGTTGATCTTGGTCATATTCATGCAAAAGATACTTGGTTTTGTTCTTAGTCTTAGTAAACAAGACTGGGGTGAGCAGAAAACAAAGTTATTTCACAGGGTTCAAGTGATGTAGCTCTTCATCAAATTCAAGTGAGGCAGCTCTTCATAAAATTCAAGCAAGGAAGTTTCTTCCATGTATTCTATCTACAGAGTTTTCAGAGGAGAAATGTTTGAAGAAGGAAAGAGTCATAGGTCAGGTCGATGTCTGAGAACTAAACCTGAAGGCTTAGATGCTCTCACAAAGGATAAAAAAATTGAAGAATCCTTCAAAAAAGCAGGTTACTGGAGGTTTTGTGAGAAACTACAAGGAGGACATAACCAAGTGACCAAGGAATTTTCTCTAAATTTCATGGCATTACATACAAAGATTGGAGTGTTAGAATTTCCAATTTCTCTTGAAGTTATATCTTTAGTCGCAGAAATTCCTAGAGGTCAGGAAAAGTGGTTTAATAATTTCAAGTTTGAAATGGTAGCATGCAAGATATTCTTGAAGCCATAGTTTGTAGACACATATTTAACTAAAGTAGTGCCAAGGGGTTATGTCAAAGATTAATATGCCAACCTACTCTCATGCATACAAAGGTACTTCACCTATGAAGGAAGATACCACAAGGTGTATTCTTATCATTTCAAACTCCTATTGCATTTCACTGGGATAATATCCCTAGATCTATCTTTCTTTTTATTTCAGAGCTTAGGCAAGATGTCTGATAAAACACAAATGAAGAAAGAGGCATGTGAAACATCATTGTTCTATCATGGCTTAGTTAAATTAACTATGTTGCATGAACTTCAGAAGGTAGATAGAGTGTGGTGTTTATTTCTCTTTATGTCTAGTTTTAGAGCTGAAACAGGACTTAGCCCTAGGGCTAAGGAAATATCATCACGAGTGATTAGTCACCATGCAGAAGAAAGGTCAAGCAGGTTTGTTAAACTAAAGGAAAGAAAGCAAGTTAAGAAGCCAGTGACTAGAACACCATTGGCTATTGAAGATACTCCTCAGCATTCACAGAAGAACAAAGTTCAAATTAAGGAAGCAGCACAAGAGCATTCCATTGGTGAAACAGTTTAGAGAAGGGCAACTAGAAGTCAAATAGCCAAAGAAAAGGGTAAAACAGTGGCCATTGATGAAAGCTCAGTCTCAAAGGGAAATTTGAATGATCTTCTTCAAGCTATTGACATTGAAGAGTCCCTTCTGGTCCAAGCAGACCTCATTGAATTAAGTGAGAGAAAATCAAAAAATATGAAATCCTCTAGAAAGTTACAGCTTAATGATCAGGTTTCAAAATTTCCTTTTAGGCCCAGAAGGCCTATGACTAGGCAATCCAAAAGGTTACAGGAGGCAAAGCCAGAGGTAAGTGAGATAGGGGAGATATCAAGATTTCGTGAAGAGCTTGTAGTTCCAGTAGCACAACCATGACTCATGCACGAAGATGAAAAAAAAGAGCCATCAATACTCAAGAAGAAGAAAAGAACTATGAGGAAGTCAAGAAGAAATTTAAGCTTGCCAATCTTGAGATTTCCCAACTTAAAAAAAGCGCAAGGAAACATGTAATTGAAAGAGATAATTTCAAAAGAATGAAGGCAATGTGGGAAGATGAAAAAGTTTCAAAACCTGAAGTAGTTAGCAAAAAGTATCAATACTTCACCTGAACTGTCCTTGTAATCAAGGAAGAAAGGTATATCAGATGGATCAATGACAGACTAAGAACTAATATCAAGGTAATGAAAAGACAAATTGAAGACTTGGAAATTCAGCTGAGAAAATTTGGAGGTTAGCTTCAGCACAAATGAACAGGGTAGTAAGTGATGAAACCCTAATACAATTTTGGTTGAAACAAAGACATTACCTTTTAAAGATGTTTCATGGATGGGTGATTTTAAGTATATATGGCATATTTACATAGTGAAACAGCTATATGGCATATTTACATAGTGAAATAATTGTTAGAAAGATTTTTTTTGGAAAAAATTGTGTAAATTGATTCACACAGTGGTTTCATCGCACACTATGAAACTGTTGTAGGTGACATGTACATCACTTTCATAGCGCACTACAAAACTGCTATAAGTGTAGTTTTGTTTTTTGTTTTTTGATCAATCTTCAAAGGAAAGAAGGGGTTATTTTTTAAGAAGGATGCTACTAGACAAATGTGAGGAGATCATTTGAGAAGGTTTAAAGCCCAAGTAAAGAAAAACTCAAGCAATGAAAAATATATGCAAGAACAAAGTTTTGTGCTACAAAAACAATAGTTTATTTTATAGGATATCCAGATTGACTTTCTTCAAGCAACTTCAAGGAGTTCAACTTTTGCACCAGTGTAAGAGCAAGGTTATATGGCTAATTCCACATGTGCTATATGATTAAAGGGGCTAGTTTGGGGAGTAGGAGTTTCGAGGAACACCATTGAAGACCAAGGCTACACTGCAAGGGACATTTTCCTAGTTTTCAGGACAGATAAAGGAAGAAGTTATTGAAGGCCAGCAAGAGGGTTATGGACATCACCAAGGTTAAAGTTAAGGAGGAGAAGATGTCAAGTATCGAATTTAATTCCTAGTTTAAGTTGTTACTATCATGAAAAGGGCTTGTACTCCTAATTGTATTATGAATCTAATACTGTTAGATAACTGCTACTTGTAATTAATAGTCTATTTAGGTTTGAATAGGTATCAAGCTAGGAAATTCGAATTCCCCTCATGTTGGATCAGGGAATCCAATATTGTAATGATAATTCTATAAAGGAAAAGAGGTGGAATGCCTCAGGGTTGGCATTTTTCAAATGAAACACTCATACTCTGTTATTGTGGGAGACTATGTTTCTATGTTAATACAGAGATTTTCGCTTCACTACTAAGGATTTAGAGAGAGTTTTAATGTTTGAATTTCATAGTTTTCTTCATTTAGTCACTTGCAGTGGTATGTACACATGTTACTTAGAATTCATTGACAATGCTCTAACTTCCTTCATGTGTTTATAAAATGTGTTCCTTGCATTATGTCTCTATTTTGCTGATATATTAAGACTCCTTATGCCCTGACTTCCATGTTAAGCTGATCTTGCTATGATACTGAAAAATATTCTGACTCCATAAGCCCAATAGATGTTTATTGATTGTGTTCAACCATTTCGACTTTTTCACTTGTCTTTTTCATAGAGTTAGCCATCTAATCCTTAAATTAAAATCTCTAACCTAGTGAGAGAGCCCTCTCAGGTTGAGGAGGCTAAGCCTCAACCAAAAGGTTGGTTTGAAATAGTTACTCAAAGTCTTCCTGATCAGCAGCCAATTAGGGGCTAATTTTGTGATAATAGGTTCCAAAAAATAAGTTCCAAATTCCAAAGGTTCAGAGTGAGCCAATTTCTATAAGGAGGTTGTAGCTTCACAGGGATAATGTGTAACCCAAGAAGACCATGTGCTTAATGGGGAGCAATGGTACTTTTACAGCTATCAAGGAGGAATCATGGAAATAATTTAAAGCATATCTTAAGAAGGAGGAGGAGGAGGCTTCCAGTGACAATGACAATTTCGATAAAGTTGTAGGTCATACTACAATGTTTTTTGTTGTAATGATCACCAAGATTTGAGAAAGTGTTGCAATCAGTGACAATGATGATGATGAGTTACTTCCTAGCCTTGGAAGTACCAAACTCACTAAGAGGGAGTGTTTATATTTGTACCTTCGGAGGTACTCCAAGCCCTAGGGTTCAAGGTTTTAGAGGAAGGAGTGCAACAAAAATTTGTTTATGGGCTTATAACCCAATGTGTGGCCTTTTCACCCAACCTTGTGGGTTTGAAACCACAAAGAGGCTGATTGATTTGACAATTGGAGGATGTACGGGACCCCTAGAGGAGAAAGTGGACACCTTAAATACCAAGCGATGTCAAGTGGAAATGGATTTATGAATTTATTTATGTGACTTTTGCATTTGCACAAGAATGGAACAGGTTGAGTTGGGTTAAAGTGTGACCAAGTAAAATTTGTTGGCACCCAAAGTATAACAACCCTAGTGAAAATTTCATGTAAATATATATATATATATATATATATATATATATATGACCATGGTGATGGGGCACGTACTCTAAGAGAAATGGTGGGGAAACATCCTAATGGGCGTTAATTCAGTTTATTATGCCCTAGGAAATTGACAAATGAAATGGCTAAGGATTTGGGAAAGGAATGAGGCATTAATTCGCTTTTTATTCATGAAAATAATTCAAATTAGGAGAAAATGAAGGTGAAAGGTGACAAGTTTCATGTGAGGTGGAAATTGAAAGAAAATAATGGAAAATGAAGAAAATAGAGCCTTATTGTAAAAAAGGCTACTGAGGATCAGTTGGCAAGCTCTTGGATTAGGCTTGGTTTGTGTAACCTCTTGTCAGTTTGGTTTTCGATTTCTCTTATTATTCTCTATTTCTCTCATACTCTTGGACACTTAAGAGTTTTCTTGGAGCTCGTTTGGAGAGTGTGGCACGCTTGGAGTTTTGGTGCAAGAAGGCAAAGGAATAGTAGGAGAGTGCAAGAGGACATTGGGATCAACAACTACAATGGGTTTTGCTTTCAGTTACTGAATTTCATGTACATTTTCTTCACTAGTTTTGTCATGCATGGCATATGCATGTGGTTTTTTGGTTTTGATATTTCATTGGCATGGAGGATGACTGGGAATTATAGTAGATTTCCTAGCCTTGCCATTTCCTGGATAGAAATTGAATTTGTGGGTTTATTTCATCATTGTATTTTTGGTTGGGTCTCATGTTTCCTCTAGCTTAGATTGAGTTATTGGTTCCTTGAGTCTTGGATGGAAAAATTCTTTGGAGCCCTATAATAACTTGGGTTGATTTATTAGTATTGAAGCCTTGGTTGGGAAAATTTTCTAGAACCCCTCTAAAAACTTGGGATGAGTTACTATTCCATTAGCCTTGGTTGGAGAAACGCTCTGGAGCCCTTGGTGGTTTGAGTTACTATTCCTAGAGCATTAGTTGGAAAAACACTCTAGATCCCGACAATAGTTGTGGATTGAGTTACTAGTCCTGGAAGTTGGGTTAGAACAAACGCTTTGGAGCCCTAGATGGCTAGGACAGAGACCGATTTAATGATGGTTTGTGATGTTCGACTATGAGGTGTAATCTCTATTTGATAGGTTGAGGTGAATGGCCTCTGGAAGCCTTGGATTTGTTTTGATTGATGTGTTCTATGAGATCCCACATTCATGCCTGGAATATGAAACAGGGGTGAATGACTAAAGAGAGATATGTCTAAGCCATTCTACGATCGAGTGGAACATTGAAGTCCCATCTGAGGTTTAGATTTTGCATCATTAATGAAATTTATATATACTTGTATTTACATGAGGATTATAATACAATATATGTAGTTTATATGGATCTGATTTCATGTGTATTTATGTCCCTGTTAGGCTGGTTATTTATGTGTTTTATGACAACAACAATGTTTGGATCTCATCATATTTTTATTTGTATATGAATTAACAATGTATCTATGGTCTAATGGAAGGAATGTTAGTTAATGTGATAAGGCATCAATGCTTCCCAATGAATCTTAGATAAGTATGAGACCCCTATGCTCAGATATGTTATTTACACATGTAGTTTACATATTCGTGATATGTTTGACGAAATGCCTACCATGGCTAGTAGGGGTCTAGTCAAGGTCTTAAACAAGTATTTTCTTTAGTACTGTCATTTCCATGTTATTTTATTGTTTTGAAGAGATGGTTCAATTCTAGGCAGTGACTTGGGCTCTAGGCCTAAAAACGTGGCTCAAATCCTGGGGACGCTGGCATAACACTGACTAATTATGTCTCTAGACGCTGGTAGGAAAGCCTGTGAGAGCAACTCTGGGTTTCTGGATGTTGTCATGCCTATAACATGAGAGCGGTTGAGGCTTAAGTTGTCTAAAAACTTAGTGGTACCCAAGGGCAAGTTGTCTAAAGCATTGGATTGGTTACTGAGGGTTTTAAGGATGATGTTGAATGTCTGTATGGTGTGTTTCCATTGGTTCCACTTCCTTAACATGACTTAGGAGGTCAAATCATATCATAGTGGCCTCTCATCACATGTTTACCTTGGTTGGCCGATTGCTTGGGAAAATGTGGGAGGAGGGTGTTATTATCATCTCTTTCTCATGATCCCTTGCCCTTAGATTTTGTTGATCAGTCTCTTACAAATCCAAAAAATGATCAAGTGCAAGGTAGGCATTCTTCACAAGTAGAGGAGCATGAAGGTGAATATTCCTTCAAACTTTCTTCTTTTTCTCAAAATCCTCTGTGTTAAGATAATCTTCTTCCATTTGTAGCTGATTATGAATCTAAGGCACTAGGTGATGAATAAAATGAAATTGGTTTTTCCTAATGAATCTAAATTCTTGGAAAACCTTCATTTTGTTGATTTTGACTCCATTATTGTATGTAATGATGGTTTCCAAAGTGCATCTTTTGATATTTTGATCTCTCAAGAAAACTTTGTTTTGAAAGATTTAGATCTTGAATCTAATTTGGTTAAATAAGATGT
>Ga0115851_100419_pt1 | contig 18579 bp, 8 predicted proteins | sample InSIn2gowninarea_FD_83865 | JGI IMG/M metagenome (GOLD analysis project Ga0115851, IMG submission 83865)
GATGGTTGCTAGAGTGGCATAAGTTGAGCTCAAGGGTTGACAAACCAGAGGAGCAGTTGAAAAGCCCTATAATTGTGTGTTGAGAAGGACTTCTACAACAGATGATGGGAAATCTTCCTAGCCCATGTTCATTGTGAGAGACAGACATTTTGCAGTGATAGGTGGCAACTCTATGTGCCCTATGTTGGTATTCATTGGAGCAGCATAGGAAGACCATAGCGGGTTGAAGTCCCTGAGTAGCTGAGGAGCAATAGTGGGTAGATTGAGATTTGTTCACAGGTGGAGTTATGAAGAACTCGACAGGAGTCTCGATGTGTTGTACCTTTGATGGACTAAGGCACAACTAGTGAGTAGATTGATAGCCAAGGTTAAGTGGCCAGATGGACTTGGAGCATTGATAGAGGCAGGAGTTGCACATTGGAAGCTACAGAATCGTTCAAGTACAAGGTACAACTGGGAGGAGCTAAGAGAGTGCACTACATCATCCATATGGTTAGTTTATCTTGTATGGGAAGATTGGTTGTCGATGGACTGACACCAAGCCCTATTTTTGTGTCTTGTATTAGTGGCTGTACGAGGACCATTATCCTTGGTACATGAGCCCTAAACTATTGTATTATATGTTGATTAATATAACGAAGTTGTGTTGAAAATTGTAAAAAGTTGTCCATATTTTGTGCTCTAGTAGATTTACTATTGTTTATATTCCACAGTGCAAAGTAGTATCGTTGTGATTCTTGGTTTGGTAGCATCAAAGGTTTAAGATTCTATCCCAGACACCAAGGTCGTGGAAAAACAACATCACCCTTTTATTATGGTTTGAGGATATTGTTTCAACTATGGGGGAATAAATGGTCATTTCATCCAAATAGAACCTAATTGGGAGTAAAAAATTGATCACAATTGCTTATGGTTCCAAGTGGAGGTGGATTTAAGAATATATTGTTCCTCATCCTAGGTTTAGAAAGTCGATTATTGGCATTTGTGCTTTGGATGCTACGCATGTCACAAAATTGATCATGTTTAGTCCCAATGCTAAAATCTCCCCCCCCCCCCCCCCCACCGCCCGAATTTTCGAAATTTATCTGACCGAACTATTATACTAATATTTGAATCAAAATTTGGCTGTTTAGACTAGCATTGGTCATTAAATGAAATTTTTTCCAGAGTTGAAAAAATGAGCAAAAAAATAGTTCAGCCGAATAAATGATTTGGTTGAACTATTTGTTCAACCAAACTATTGTTTTCAGATGAATTATTTGTTCGGTTGAAAATTTTTTATATATATGATCGACTAGACCTTGTTGCTAAGTTTTCTACTTTGTTAATTTTATATTATGGTCTGTTAATTTTATATTAGCAGGATATGGTTCGAGCATTGTTACTGCTATGTGTTGTGATTGTGGTTGGTTTGAGTCTAGTTGAAGCGAAGTGCTGAGGTTCATATGTAATTAAAAATAATTATAGGAACTTTTTAACATGAATTTTTATAATGTTTTTTATTTTTTGGTTGGTTGCACTCGTCGCTGGCATCTTTCTCAACCTCTTCATCTGGACTGGGTAATTTGCATAACACTCCTTTCTCTGGAAAAAAACCAAAATCTAAGAATGAAAAGAACGAAAATTGCAGATTTTATTGAAAACTTGATTGAATTCGAGTGGTCTTAGCTTCCATATCATAATGACAATGATTTTAACTGTGTAACACTTATATTTAGCACCTTCAAAGAAGTGAACCCATGTAGAAATGCTTCTGGAACTTCTTTCAATTCGAACTTTCTTAGGAATAGGGTCACCAATTTATGACATCTTGATTCCTGTGTGGGGAGAGACTTAATACCATTTCCCATAACTCGTATTATTTTGCCATCAATCCCTATGTGAGGGAATCATTGAACCACTTGGCCTGCCCTAAACATAGTTTTAAAGCAACAAAAGTTTTAAAGAAACCCCATCCAACCAGTGTATTAGCTCAACGGAGTGTATTAGCCAATGGCGAGCTACTTATTGGTTCCCATACATATAATAATACATCTAAGAAGAAATTCTCCATTCGTTGGTTCCAAAACATAAAAGAAGACATTGACCCTTGACAAGGAGTACCAACATAGAATACCAACATCAAATCTTTTCATAGGGTAGCATCATAGAGTAATCACCTGGCATTCTCCACTCTCATGCTCCTTATCCATCCTTATCCATTATTCATTTCTTCTTATTTTTTATTTCGACTTCCTTTTTATGGTTACAATGAGATAGATGATCTAACATTCCTTACTTTTTCACTTGCCTGCTCCTTATTGACCTTGCTTGCTTCCTACCCACATTATTATTATTTCTCTCATTTCGATCAGGATTTTCTGCCTCATCTGTATGAATCAGACCTTGTTCTACTTTGATCTTGACCTTTATGTGATGATTGACTCAATGAGTTCTGAAGGGCTTGGGCATGTGTCTTCTGCTAGTGATGGAGGTTCTTATTCTGGTGATAGGTGTGTCTTCTTTCCTCCCTCTACCACTATCTTACCCCTCTCCTAAGATGTAAGTACCTACCCCTTCCCTCTATTTACCACCCAAAACAAGCTTTACTTAAGGAGAATTATAATTACATTATTACCTCATAGACCTAAAGGGGATACAACCAAAACATTGTACATGATAGTGACTTACCTACCTTCCCATACTTACCAAGTCTACATAGGAATATTGTTGGTAGCCTTATTTATCTAACCCATAGATGACCTAATATTTCCTTTGTTGTTAGTGTTATTTCATGTTTCATGCAGGCCCCTATAGTCCCATTGTGTTTTGTATCGATCGGTAATCAACGCTTAGGTATTTTTCCATCCATACTTTTGTCCTTTCAGTAGATTGGTCTGTGCTTCTATCGATATATGTGGGGAATCAATCACAACTCATCGATGGATCTCACACACACTCTCTAGTCTTAATTGAAGTATGGATTTCATATCTATATAACATAGTTTTAAAGCCAAACCAGTTTTAATGTTGCTTCCTTTCGAAAATTTTGTCAGATTCCAGGTTCCTATTGTTAGTCATTTGTACAAAATATATATTTGGCCTCTATGATAAGAAATTCTAACAACTTATAATGTGATTATGGAATATGATATACTAATTATTTGTGGAAAAATTTGAAGACCATAAAGAATTAATAATAGATTTCTAAATGTTGTCTTCGTAGAAATATATTCCATGAAATCTGATTTAAAATCGAACGATATATTTTCTAATATATGTATGATTCATGAATTTAATCTCAACTCATAATCTGATAATATTCAATAAAAATTGAAGGAAAAATGACATTGACCAGAAATTTATGGATATTATATATGTTCAAATATATAATATGAAATCTAATATTCAGCCATATATCTTCACATTTGAATGTATACAACATTATTTATAAATATTCTGAAGTGAATCATTTTTGTCTTACATTTTATTGGAGAGGTTGAAAATAGAAGTTACTTTTAGACAATTGAACTATTTCAAACTCTAGTAAAGTTTGAAATAGTTCAAACTAAACTTTACACATAGGATTTTCTATGAGTATTTTATCTTGGAGATACATCTTTTTCATTTATATTTTGTTGGGTGCATGAGATTCAAACTAATTAGAGTGTTGGCATTGCTTTGTCATCTATTTTTGGTGTTTTAATTTTAATGTTATTGGCTTTCTAATTAGAGTGTTGGCATTTTTTTTCATTTACTTTTAGTGTTTTAATTTTAATGTTATTGGGTTGACTTGTTCTACCTTGATTTATTTCATAGAACAACCTTGATGCTTCTTGGTAACATACTTTCCTTTCTTCTATTGTTATATGTTCATTTATGTTTCCTTCTATATTATGTGTAATTCAATCAAGCTTCCCTATTTGCTTGGAACATGGATCTTATTAGCTACCTAAGCTGAGGCATAATACACTTAATTGAAGGTAATTTTACTTACTCTTTTCAAGTAGTAGTTTATTTTTGAGATATATCTTTTTAATTTCTATTTTGTTGGGTGCACGAGATTGAAGCTAATTAAAGTGTTGGAATTGCTTTGTCATCTATTTTTGGAGTTTTAATTTTAATTTTATTGGGTTCACTTGCCCTACATTGATTTATCTCATAGAACAAACTTGATGCTCCTTGGACTCTACCTATTTATTAATGGAAATATCATATAATGAAATTTTCTTCCTTTTATACCAGAGCTTCAGGAATTCCTTCTGCACATTAATATTGAGAGTATCCACCACTTCCATCCGCGGATATCCCAAAACAACATCCATGTTATCCATATTTGAAGTATAAAAATCATCATGCAACACATACTTATCCATAGAAAGCTTCAAATCCTTATAAACTTGAACATCTCGTGTGTTTTCAATGTGTTTTGCTAGCACTTGCAATTTTTTTGCCAAGTTGACATTTATGAGATTTTGCTAGCAACTCGGATTTATAGACACAATGATTTTCTCCTTCTGAATCAATCCATGAACCTGCAATAAGGAGACACCAGTAGAACATAACCCCTGACATGTCTCATTCTTTTTTCTAGCACAAGACCATTTGTCCATAAAGAGTTTTTCAAATTCTTCATCTGACAAGTCGTCCAACTATTTGATGCCAAGTGAGTTCCACCATAGGTCAGCCTCTTCTGTCAAATTAAGCCATAGTATAGCCTTCCAAAATACCCCATATTTGAACTTTATTCTTTGTATGAATTCTTCAATAGTAGGACCATTATCTTTTCTTGTAAAACATAGAGTCGCCATGAAGAGGGTTTTGAAAAAATTCACTTACTTGGAGAAAATTTGAAATTGTCATAGTTCTGTTAATATTGTTAAGAATCCCTATTATGACCTATTTTTGTAAATGAAACAACCATTCTACATATGCCCATATGATAGAAATCTTGATGCAAGCACTAGAATTTCAGATCTATGCTGCAACTCTCCCGTCGTCACCCAAAAATTCTGAAAAAAAGAGCTGATTTTAAATCAACAATATCTCCCTCACCCAGACTCTGATTCGATTGATTTTTATTTTTGAAATTGGTTATTTTTTCACAAAGAATCTAGATCTACAATTATATTTTGCAGATCTTGTGCTAAGATGTCCAGATCTACACCGCAAATTCGCTGCTCTAAAAAATTGTCTGCAACACCACTGATTTTTAGATCAGTGATATCTCCTTCATCGAAACTCCAATTCAGCCGATTTTTTTTTTTTAAATCAGGTATTTTTTCACATATAATCCAGATCTACAATTAGATTTTGTAGATATTGCACCAAAGCATATAGATCTAATCTGAAAACTCGTCATCCCCGAAATCCTGCAAAAAAAAAAAAAAAAAAAAAATTTCCCTTTTTTCCTAAAAAAAAAAATTAAAACAAATTTTTAAAAAATAAAAAAAAAAAAAAAAAAAAAAAAAAAAAAAAAATAAAAAAAATTAAAAAAAACCCAAGAATAATATGAAATGATTCTTTATTGATATCAAACCCTTATGGTAGGGCAACACCATACATTCACTGCTTACGGAAGGAGAACACTCCACAACCCATATGCCTGTTCATACAATAATCCTTGACATTCTCCATGTGGAGTCTCTAGCCTCTATATAGGCCTCATACATACAATACCATGGATCATTACCATGGTTCCCTCATACCATCGAACTAATACCGTGGGCCCATTACATTATTACTAATTACTTGTGGTCCCTTACATGATATGGGTTAACCACCTTATTTATTACTATGGCCCATCCCATTATTACATTATTACCTTGGGTACCTCCCTTGGTACCCCATGTTATCCCCCTAGGTATATAACACAATTAAAACAAAGGATTACCAAAATTCATTTGCATTTAATAAATGAAAATATTCTTGTTTTTGTCTTATTCGCATAGAGGACACACAATCCAACTTTGTTTTTGAAAACAATATATATGAAAAATCTTGGAAACATACAAAACTAAATACAAAGGGTAAAATGTCTGTTGCAAGCTTCAAGTAGATGGAACCAGAGGAGACTATAGTATCATCTAAAGGTGACCAAGTTTCTAATCAGGTTAGAGAAGATAACATTTCAATTTCTTTCAAAGGATATATATATATATATATCCATGTGTGCGTGTGTGCGTGTGTGTGTGCGTGCGCACGCGTATGTATGTCTGTGTGTGTGTGTGTGTGTGTGTGTTTAAAATCAATATGTATAAGTACCTAGATAATAGTTAAAATATAGAGATCTAGAAATAGATAATAAAATCAAGTCCATCTTGATAAAGTTAATTTCATGTTAATTATGATCTAAATTTACACTTGTTTTATTGTGCAGGAGATGTTTTTGTTGTAGGTGCACCCATTAACATCATAGGAAATGTTAAGTATTATTTGATGTGGTGCACTGAATGAAAGATGAAGTTATTGGAAGACTATGATGATAACGGTTGTATATATGAGAGAGGGTCTATTATACTGAAATCTTATTTTTTCCAAGAAAACCATCAAACTAAGAGTAATCTTTACTTTCAAGACCATTAACCAGATGTCATAAGTTGTCAATATAGTCACTTGGTGTGTGCAGCGTGCAGAAATTTGATAGAAGTTCCATAAAAAAAGAATTGAAAGTTAAAAAATGGATAATGTAAAAAGTTGACCATGAATGGATCATTGATGATGGAATTCCATTAGAATTTTTTAAGTGAACTTCCCAACATTTTTTTCTCGTTGGATTCGTCTTTGAGAACTTAGAGTTCAAGTACATTTGTTTTTGTGCACTATTAAGTTGTACATTTTTAAGAATGTGATTATGTGAAAGCGATACTAATTGGGTCTTATATTGAGCTATAAAATTATATGTATACTTCATGTTATGTAGGTGTGTTGAGGATTTAATGCTACTTATATTATGTTTGCATGCATGACAAGTAATTTATATGTACACACATTCCTTGGTCTTAAAGAATTTCATACATGAATGCAAAATGTATTAGCCTTTCTACACTTTAATGCAACTTAATGTACATACCATATGTTATAATGCAATTTTATACATCTACAACAAATTATAAAATTCATTCAAATGTAAAATGTAGGTCATGTTTTATAATTTGCAATTTTACTAGATTAATTTTAAATAAATTGACAAAACAACTTAGAAAAAAACCCTAAGAATCATCTACTAATATTATATGAATGATTGAATTCAAATTGTGGGCCAACTTTTATAATGCAATTTTATCTAACTTATGTTTCTGCATTCAAACAACTTTATATTAAAAGTTATCTATCAACTAGCATCCATAGTAGACATTCTATACATGAATGCAAAATTTACATACCATATTTTATAACACAACTTTAAGTTATCATTGTTTTAGAAATATACACTAAATGATAAGATTCATTGAAATGCAAAATGTAGGTTGCATTTTGTAATTTGCAATTTTAATGGATTCATTTTAAATAACTTGACAAAACAACTTTAAACAAAACCTAAGAATCATCTACTAACATTATAGTAATGTTGAGTGAAAAATGTACCAACTAAATGAAAATTTACTTTCATTGCTACATATTCATGAACTTAAATTATATTTAAAACCTTTAAAAGCATGAAATCATGCATGCATCGTGCAAATTGTGGGCCATGTTTTATAGTACAATTTTATCTAACTGATGTTTATGTAAACAACTTCATATTAAAAGTTAACTATCAACCAACATCCATAGTAGCCTTTCTCTACATGAATACAAAATGTACATACCATATTTTATAATGATTTTTTAGGTTATGATTGTTTTAGACATCTACACTGAATTATAAGATTCATTCAAATGAAAATGTAGGTTGCATTTTGTAATTTGCAATTTTAATAGATTCATTTGAAATAAGTTGAGAAAACAACTTTAAAAAACACCTAAGAATCATATACTAACATTATAGGAATGATTGAATGCAAAATGTACCAACTAAATGCAAATTTACTTTCATTGCTACATATTCATGAACTTAAATTATATGTAAAACCTTTAAAGAATCATACCATTCATGCATCACGCAAATTGTGGGCCATGTTTTATAATGCAATTTTATCTAACTTATGTTTATGCATTCAAACAATTTTATATTAAAAGTTAACTATCAATCGATATCCATAGTAGCATTTCTATACATGAATGAAAAATGAACATACCATATTTTATAATGCAATTTTAAGTTATCATTGTTTTAGACATCTACACCAAATTATAAGATTCATTCAAATGAAAAGTGTAGGTCATGTTTTGTAATTTGAAATGTTAATAAATATATTTTAAATAGCTCAAGACAAGCTAACTTTAAACAAGGCCTAAGAATCATCTACTAACATTATAGGAATGATTGAATGCAAAATGTACCAATTAAATGAAAATATGTAAAACATTTAAAAGCATCAAACGATGCATGCATCACACAAATTGTGGGTCATGTTTTATAATGCAATTTTATCTAACATATGTGTGTGAATTCAAACAACTTTATATTAAAAGTTCACTATCAAACAACATCCATAGTAGCCTTTCTATACATGAATGCAAAATTTACATACCATATTTTATAATGGAATTTTAAGTTATCATGTTTTATATATCTACAACAAATTATGATATTCATTCAAATGTAAAACGTAAGTCATGTTTTTTAATTGGAAATTTTACTAGATTCATTTTAAATAAATTGACAAAACAAATTTAAATAAAACCTAAGAATCATCTACTGACACTATAGGAATGATTGAATGCAAAATGTACCAACTAAATGAAAATTTACGTTCACTGCTACATATTCAAGAACTTAAATATGTAAAACCAAGTTTTAAGCATCAAACCATACATCATGCAAATTGTACTATGCAAAATGTACATAAACTCCAAAATTAACATGTATTAAATCATAATAAAGAGTTAAAGATTTAAAATATGTCCAAATTTTATATCATTATAAAAGTAAATATAACATTAAAAGATTGTCAAATAAAAAGTTGCATCAATTCAGAGAATATCGTGGAAATATATGATCTATCAACCTCCTTGTACTCAGATCTGAATCATGGGTGCTCTGCACAACATGTATAATTGCATATATACATAATATTATGTACTTTAAAATTAAATTTTAATGTTTTAAAATTAAATAAGAATTTAATCATCAAAACAAAATTATAAAAAGTTTCAAATTCCATGCAATACCTCATGGTGTTCCCCCTCCATTGTGTCCTTGTGGTGTTCACCATGCATTGTTCCCTCCCAGATGCCCTATACAATACATGTGCATGTATATATTAAAATTTTAAAATTGCACATGAAAATGCATAGACTCACAATATTAAAAAATTGTTACACATATTTTTCAAATTGTTTAGATTGATCATATCCCCATTGTTGATTCCATCACTAAAGTCCCCGGAGAATGGAAATAGTCTCCACAAACCTAAAATTCCAAAATTTTAACACTATAAGATAAATCTATCTCATGTTTTAGTGAAACTTTCACTTCAATTTATAACAAAACATAAGGGAAATATTGAATACTTGTAGTACATCTTTTAATATGGAGGAAGATGATGGCATTATGTCCAAAACACCAATCGGAATCATAATCTGTTAACATTTAATTATATATACATAATTATTCTTTTACAATTATGACCTCGCAATACCAATATAATGAAAGTAGAATAATAATTGTATCAACATGAACTCTTCAAAAAAACTAACATCTCTAAAAATATCTTCATTGGAACCTGAACCTGGGACCGTGAAATTATCAATTTTTTTGTTCAATAAATGGGTTAACTTGAATGTTAACATATGATACATTTTTGTTAGATTATATCTGAAAAAAATAACAAAATGTATGTCAATCGACATTAACACATACATTACAAATTACATTAAAATATCCTCAGTATTCATATTATCTATCTCCACATCTGTTTTATATACAAAATTAGCACATGCATTAGCTCGTGATACTTGTCGATTTATACCGATATCAATTCAAGTCAATGCGCTCTATATGTTGTCTATAATGGCATCCCTTACTTCTCAACCAATTTGAGAAGTGACATCCATCTCTGACTGCAAAGTTACTAGATGAGGAGGTTAGTATACCAAAGGTGGTTGAGGGCGAGGTAATTCAATATCACATAATGCACCATTATGATCATATAATCGACCACTCCCAGTAAAATAATATGCAAATGGAAGGTCATTATAATCAGTTTCATACACAAAAAGAATTATGCATAAAATAATTTTGAAAAATAAATTGGAACCTCATCATTCCATGCCATATTTCCATACACTGTAAGGAACCTATCACACAAATGGTTGACTATATCAAGGTGCTTGAAATATTACACCTTGAGCATCATAATTTTCGACCCTTATTTGAAATTAAACATAGATTTTGAATTTTCTTTTGTAACCCTTTTAATAACCTCGACTCATTTATTAGGACCCATCACTTCTTCCTTTCTATGCCTCATCATATCTATAAATGAATCTGTGGTTGGCCCAAGCTTCTCGTAAATATCAAGAGATGATCTAAGAGAGTGCACAACTATTTCTAACCTTTCTTGACTCTCTGCAGGGAGCTGCAAGATCCCAAGATATTTCCTCAATTTTTAGTAATGAGTTTTGCACCTTTGTAATGTACATTGTTGGAGTTTTGTCTCGTAGGGAAGCTCATTAGGAATATAATATGGATAAGTTGTAGTTTGTGTATGTTGTTTTTCTTCAACTATCCGGCTTCACTTACATCTACTTGGACCAACATTTTGACCCTCTAGATCAATATAAAATTACATAAATATAAAAACATGTGAACAAATGTATCCATACATGTATGCAAGATAGACATGTACACGCATATGTACATATAATTCATTTACATGTACAAATTTGTTTTAACATAATTTTTTTTATATAATTTACCAAAATGATGTTGATCATGATGATAGGATTGAGATTGATGACCACCCAAAAAATGTTGACCACCATGAGATTGATGACCACCCAGAGAATGTTGACCACTGTCACGCGACAACATAGTGAGTGAAGCATATAAAAAATAGAAAATCAATTCAATATATATGTTTACATACATATGATTCTACTTATTAATAATTTAATTAAATGAACACACACACACATAAATATATAATAAATACCATGTTGTGAATGATGGACCTCCCTCGATTCATTTGATATTCTCTTTGATCCATGACCTCCACCTCCTCCTCTAGTATATGCATGAGACTGTATTGATGTTTACCTCGAAGAATCATTTGGAAAATTCTCATCCATGATATGGATATCTACAGATATATAGATGCATGATATTTAAATATTTACCTCATGCATTTATAATTCTTTTTAAAATTGCAATTTAAAAAGATTAAGAATTCAAAAAATTGTTTTAACCCTTGAATTTACCTCATGCATTTAAAAATCTTTAAATTTCTATTTAGAAAGATTAATAATTCAAAAAATTGATATAACCCTTGAAGTTATCTCATGAAATTAATTGACGTAACCCTTGAAATTACATCATGCATTTTAAGATCTTAAAATGGATATTTAAAAGCATTGAAAGAACTCAGAAAATTAATGTAACAATCTGAAGATCTTCATTTAAAACATACTCAAGACTAAAAACAAAAAAGTTGAAGCACATAGATTTTGAAAATTAAATACACAATTTTTGAAAACATGTCAAGTTCACCAAGTTCTGCTTACATAGTGGGGGCACACTTGGTATAGAATTTCAAAAAACACATGGCCATTAAAAATGACACATTTAAACTAAAAAAAATACATATATCAACGATATCTTACAATGTCCATTAATAAATATTCATGGACAACTTCTTCACACTAATTTATCTTTCACACAAAAATATTGAATTGGCATTGCCCCATCCTATTATCATTTTCACAATGTCTTATTCTAAACGATTGAAATTGACTAACAATATTTTTTTCTTCTCCATGCAGTTGCTTTAGCCTCTCATTTTCAACTTGGTATATGCCTTTAATCTTGTTGCACACAAGTTTAGTATTGGTGAAGACTACAATTCCATTGGATCCATACTCCCTAGTTGTTCCTAAGCCTTGTATCAATGCAATATAATATGCTTCATTGTTTTTTTTATTCCATGTACATTCCTTTTCCTTTGGAGGACTTTGTTCATCACAATATTTCATAGCACATAAGTAATCACTGCTTGCCCTCGATTAGAATCTAACAAGAAACTTCTATGCATAATGTCCAATTTTCAACCAAGTTTGATGGGTTTCCTGATCCTTGTAAAAACAAATTCAATAAAATGAATTTAATATATTTATACAAGTATTGTTAGGTTGTGCAAAAGATCACTGCTTAGGCAAATCTGTCAAAAAGCTAGGTAGTAAGAAAGGTTGTTTCTACTTGGTTGGATGGTTGGATAATTGCAAGAAGGAAACAACTAGAGATTTGTAATTCAACTAAACTAAAAATCTCTAATTCATTCAATGTAGCTTCAAATCAACTGAAGGTTGAAAGTATTTACTAATTTATTTTTATGTTCATTCCACAGATACAAATCTTTCAAATTCAACTTAGCTTCAAAACACCCATGTTTGAAAGTATTTCTTAATTTATTTTTATTTTCATTCTTGGAAATTTAACACATATTTTGCCTTGCTATAATTTTTTTTATTAAAGTTTTAATACATGTTTGTTTATATGCCATACATGAGTCTATTTATATGCTTCTTTAAAAAACATAGTTAACAAAGGAAACAGAAATTAAAATGAAAAATGATAGACTGATTTTATTCAAGTAAATTTAACACTTATATTACCTTCTTATAAAATTTTCTTACTAAAACTATAATACATGTTTACTTATATGGCATAAATGGGTCTATTTATATATTCTTCTTTCAAAATATAATTAATAACAAGGAAAAATATTAAAATTGAAAATGATAGACCCATTTTTATTCTAGTAAATTTAATATCTATGTTTCCTTCTTAAAATTAAAACACTAACATTAAAATTAAAGCACCTAAAACATATGACAAAGCAATTCTAACACTCTAATTAGCTTCAATCTTATTCACCCAAAAAATAGAAATGAAACAGATGTATCTAAAAAAGAAACTACTATTTGAAAATAGAAAGTAAAAGAACATTCAATTAAGTGTATTCTGCCTCATCTTAGGAAGCTAATAAAACCCATGTTCCAAGCACATAGGGAAGCAAAGTGAATTGAACATAATGAAAAAGGAAACATAAACAAAAATATAACAACAAAAGTAAGGAAAGTATGTTACCAAGAAGCATCAAGGTTGTGATACAAGATAAATCAAGGTAGAACAAGTCAACCCAATAACATTAAAATTAAAACACCAAAAACATATGACAAAGTAATGCCAACACTCTAATTAGCAATCCAATAATATTAAAATTAAAACACTAAAAATAGATGACAAAGCAATGCCAATACTCTAATTAGCTTGAACCTCGTGCACCCAACAAAATAGAAACGAAAAAGATGTATCTAAAAAAGAAACTACTACTTTAAAAGAGCAAGTACAAGAACCTTCAATTAAGTGTATTTTGCCTCATCTTAGGAACATGATAAGACCCATGCTCCAAGAAAATAGGGAATTGGAGTGAATTACACATAATGTGAAAGGAAACATAAATGAACATATAACATCATAAGAAAGGAAAATATTTTACCAAGAAGCATCAAGTTTGTTCAATGACGATGATATCATCATCTTTTTCATTGACGACCTCTTAGTTGATCAAGTTTTTCATTTTGTCAATTCTAATGTTATGTGCTGAGAAGATGGGTATATGATACTAGCATTAATTATAGGTGCATAATTTATAGTTATTTGGCACTACATCATATGGCCATATTCTTATGATAGAACATTTTGATTGAGTAGGGGTTCTTGATAATCATAGGGCTTAATCATACGACTTCTCTTCAAAGCATTTTGGCTCATTTGTACCATAGTTCTACGAGAGAAATCAAGGTAGAGAAAGTCAATCCAATAACATCAAAATTAAAACACAAAAAATAGATGACAAAGAAATGACAACACTCTAATTAGCTTCAATCTCATGCACCCAACAAAATAGAAATGAAAAAGATGTATCTAAAAAAGGAACTAATACTTAAAAAAAGTAAGTACAAGAACCTTCAATTAAGTGTATTTTTCCTCATATTAGGAAGCTAATAAGACCCATGTTCTAAGAAAATAGGGAATCAAAGTGAATTACATATAATGAAAAAGGAAACATAAATAAACATATAACAACATAAGTAATGAAAGTATGTTATCAAGAAGCATCAAGTTTGTTCTATGAGATAAATCAATGTAGGGCAAGTGAACCCAATAAAATTAAAATTAAAACTCCAAAAATAGATGACAAAGCAATTCCAACACTTTAATTAGCTTCAATCTCGTGCACCCAACAAAATAGAAATTAAAAAGATATATCTCAAAAATAAACTACTACTTGAAAAGAGTAAGTAAAATTACCTTCAATTAAGTGTATTATGCCTCAGCTTAGGTAGCTAATAAGATCCATGTTCCAAGCAAATAGGGAAGCTTGATTGAATTACACATAATATAGAAGGAAACATAAATGAACATATAACAATAGAAGAAAGGAAAGTATGTTACCAAGAAGCATCAAGGTTGTTCTATGAAATAAATCAAGGTAGAACAAGTCAACCCAATAACATTAAAATTAAAACACTAAAAGTAAATGAAAAAAAATGCCAACACTCTAATTAGAAAGCCAATAACATTAAAATTAAAACACCAAAAATAGATGACAAAGCAATGCCAACACTCTAATTAGTTTGAATCTCATGCACCCAACAAAATATAAATGAAAAAGATGTATCTCCAAGATAAAATACTCATAGAAAATCCTATGTGTAAAGTTTAGTTTGAACTATTTCAAACTTTACTAGAGTTTGAAATAGTTCAATTGTCTAAAAGTAACTTCTATTTTCAACCTCTCCAATAAAATGTAAGACAAAAATGATTCACTTCAGAATATTTATAAATAATGTTGTATACATTCAAATGTGAAGATATATGGCTGAATATTAGATTTCATATTATATATTTGAACATATATAATATCCATAAATTTCTGGTCAATGTCATTTTTCCTTCAATTTTTATTGAATATTATCAGATTATGAGTTGAGATTAAATTCATGAATCATACATATATTAGAAAATATATCGTTCGATTTTAAATCAGATTTCATGGAATATATTTCTACGAAGACAACATTTAGAAATCTATTATTAATTCTTTATGGTCTTCAAATTTTTCCACAAATAATTAGTATATCATATTCCATAATCACATTATAAGTTGTTAGAATTTCTTATCATAGAGGCCAAATATATATTTTGTACAAATGACTAACAATAGGAACCTGGAATCTGACAAAATTTTCGAAAGGAAGCAACATTAAAACTGGTTTGGCTTTAAAACTATGTTATATAGATATGAAATCCATACTTCAATTAAGACTAGAGAGTGTGTGTGAGATCCATCGATGAGTTGTGATTGATTCCCCACATATATCGATAGAAGCACAGACCAATCTACTGAAAGGACAAAAGTATGGATGGAAAAATACCTAAGCGTTGATTACCGATCGATACAAAACACAATGGGACTATAGGGGCCTGCATGAAACATGAAATAACACTAACAACAAAGGAAATATTAGGTCATCTATGGGTTAGATAAATAAGGCTACCAACAATATTCCTATGTAGACTTGGTAAGTATGGGAAGGTAGGTAAGTCACTATCATGTACAATGTTTTGGTTGTATCCCCTTTAGGTCTATGAGGTAATAATGTAATTATAATTCTCCTTAAGTAAAGCTTGTTTTGGGTGGTAAATAGAGGGAAGGGGTAGGTACTTACATCTTAGGAGAGGGGTAAGATAGTGGTAGAGGGAGGAAAGAAGACACACCTATCACCAGAATAAGAACCTCCATCACTAGCAGAAGACACATGCCCAAGCCCTTCAGAACTCATTGAGTCAATCATCACATAAAGGTCAAGATCAAAGTAGAACAAGGTCTGATTCATACAGATGAGGCAGAAAATCCTGATCGAAATGAGAGAAATAATAATAATGTGGGTAGGAAGCAAGCAAGGTCAATAAGGAGCAGGCAAGTGAAAAAGTAAGGAATGTTAGATCATCTATCTCATTGTAACCATAAAAAGGAAGTCGAAATAAAAAATAAGAAGAAATGAATAATGGATAAGGATGGATAAGGAGCATGAGAGTGGAGAATGCCAGGTGATTACTCTATGATGCTACCCTATGAAAAGATTTGATGTTGGTATTCTATGTTGGTACTCCTTGTCAAGGGTCAATGTCTTCTTTTATGTTTTGGAACCAACGAATGGAGAATTTCTTCTTAGATGTATTATTATATGTATGGGAACCAATAAGTAGCTCGCCATTGGCTAATACACTCCGTTGAGCTAATACACTGGTTGGATGGGGTTTCTTTAAAACTTTTGTTGCTTTAAAACTATGTTTAGGGCAGGCCAAGTGGTTCAATGATTCCCTCACATAGGGATTGATGGCAAAATAATACGAGTTATGGGAAATGGTATTAAGTCTCTCCCCACACAGGAATCAAGATGTCATAAATTGGTGACCCTATTCCTAAGAAAGTTCGAATTGAAAGAAGTTCCAGAAGCATTTCTACATGGGTTCACTTCTTTGAAGGTGCTAAATATAAGTGTTACACAGTTAAAATCATTGTCATTATGATATGGAAGCTAAGACCACTCGAATTCAATCAAGTTTTCAATAAAATCTGCAATTTTCGTTCTTTTCATTCTTAGATTTTGGTTTTTTTCCAGAGAAAGGAGTGTTATGCAAATTACCCAGTCCAGATGAAGAGGTTGAGAAAGATGCCAGCGACGAGTGCAACCAACCAAAAAATAAAAAACATTATAAAAATTCATGTTAAAAAGTTCCTATAATTATTTTTAATTACATATGAACCTCAGCACTTCGCTTCAACTAGACTCAAACCAACCACAATCACAACACATAGCAGTAACAATGCTCGAACCATATCCTGCTAATATAAAATTAACAGACCATAATATAAAATTAACAAAGTAGAAAACTTAGCAACAAGGTCTAGTCGATCATATATATAAAAAATTTTCAACCGAACAAATAATTCATCTGAAAACAATAGTTTGGTTGAACAAATAGTTCAACCAAATCATTTATTCGGCTGAACTATTTTTTTGCTCATTTTTTCAACTCTGGAAAAAATTTCATTTAATGACCAATGCTAGTCTAAACAGCCAAATTTTGATTCAAATATTAGTATAATAGTTCGGTCAGATAAATTTCGAAAATTCGGGCGGTGGGGGGGGGGGGGGGGGAGATTTTAGCATTGGGACTAAACATGATCAATTTTGTGACATGCGTAGCATCCAAAGCACAAATGCCAATAATCGACTTTCTAAACCTAGGATGAGGAACAATATATTCTTAAATCCACCTCCACTTGGAACCATAAGCAATTGTGATCAATTTTTTACTCCCAATTAGGTTCTATTTGGATGAAATGACCATTTATTCCCCCATAGTTGAAACAATATCCTCAAACCATAATAAAAGGGTGATGTTGTTTTTCCACGACCTTGGTGTCTGGGATAGAATCTTAAACCTTTGATGCTACCAAACCAAGAATCACAACGATACTACTTTGCACTGTGGAATATAAACAATAGTAAATCTACTAGAGCACAAAATATGGACAACTTTTTACAATTTTCAACACAACTTCGTTATATTAATCAACATATAATACAATAGTTTAGGGCTCATGTACCAAGGATAATGGTCCTCGTACAGCCACTAATACAAGACACAAAAATAGGGCTTGGTGTCAGTCCATCGACAACCAATCTTCCCATACAAGATAAACTAACCATATGGATGATGTAGTGCACTCTCTTAGCTCCTCCCAGTTGTACCTTGTACTTGAACGATTCTGTAGCTTCCAATGTGCAACTCCTGCCTCTATCAATGCTCCAAGTCCATCTGGCCACTTAACCTTGGCTATCAATCTACTCACTAGTTGTGCCTTAGTCCATCAAAGGTACAACACATCGAGACTCCTGTCGAGTTCTTCATAACTCCACCTGTGAACAAATCTCAATCTACCCACTATTGCTCCTCAGCTACTCAGGGACTTCAACCCGCTATGGTCTTCCTATGCTGCTCCAATGAATACCAACATAGGGCACATAGAGTTGCCACCTATCACTGCAAAATGTCTGTCTCTCACAATGAACATGGGCTAGGAAGATTTCCCATCATCTGTTGTAGAAGTCCTTCTCAACACACAATTATAGGGCTTTTCAACTGCTCCTCTGGTTTGTCAACCCTTGAGCTCAACTTATGCCACTCTAGCAACCATC
>Ga0115851_100029_pt2:0-2500 | contig 18569 bp, 17 predicted proteins | sample InSIn2gowninarea_FD_83865 | JGI IMG/M metagenome (GOLD analysis project Ga0115851, IMG submission 83865)
GAAGTTTTTGAAATCTGACCCCTCTCGGGAGCCGTTGATACTGTGCCCTATGTGAGTCAGTTGGTGCCCGTAGCTGATGAAGGCGCCCTGCCTATCCTGGCTCTAGTGACACGATTGGGTTCTCGGCTTCTTGTATTTAAAGTGATTCGTGTATGGCTGTGCGCTCCCTGTTGAAGCTGACCCACCAGTGCCCATATTGAGCCGAGCTCAGTCCTCTCCTGCGCATTCTTTCTTTATGGGAGTAGGGGCTTTCAAATAGAGAGTTGCTGGAAAAGGACCTCTGTCATCGATTGAACTGCCGCATGACTCCCCCTCTTTAGTCAGTTGTTGGGATGTCTTGATCGAAACCGAACTTCAGTGCCACCCAGTGAGGATTCTATTCAGCAGTTGGGAAGACCAGTTTATACTTCTCGAATTCCATTTCTTCCTGCCGCACCCCAATTCTTTCCCAGCAGTCGAAGATTGATATGAGATCTTGAACCCAGGGGGCTCCTATGTTCATGAACATCTTAGAATCAGTGTACGCTTGAACAAAGAACAATTTCTCCCTTACAAATCGTACCAGACACGTTGATTGAGTGAGAAAAGCTACCTCTCGGACTGATCTCTCCATCTCACCAAGGGTTCGACTACGGAACGGAACATGCCTACCCGACTTATAAAATAAGCCCATGGGCCCGAGCCTATTACCTTGGACTATTGACTGAAAGAGCAGGCAGATAGTGAGCTTTAATCAGTCCCTCTCTCGCTAAGTCTAGTCGACTGTCAGTTCACTTCCCCCGCTCGTCATGATCAATCGGACTGAAAGTTGGCTTCACCTCCGGAGCCCCACTTTTGGGATAGAGACTAATCTGTTATCTTTCAAGCAGCTCTCACATGAAGATTGAGTTCAGGTCATCAACCAGTCGAGCATCTCTACACTGCGCCCTCACTATATGATATTATCACAAGAAAACTAGGTCAATAGAAGGGAAATAGATAGGTTCACGATCCTGATTTAGGAATAGCGCAGGATAACTAAATATAAAAAAGGAATGAAAAGCGGGCTTCCATCCCTTTGACTATCCGTACTATCTTGTTAGAACCTTCCTACTAGGATAGGAATGCCAACTACTAACTAACTAGCTCATATTGGATAGGAAAAGCATCAATCCTTAAAGAGATACCAGCGGGGTAAGGAGGGGAATGGCCAATCATAAGAGCGGGAAAGACATTCTATACTTCCTACGCTCTTCCCCTAGCAGCCAGAAAGGCAAGGTTTAAGCCAAGCCATCTCATACAAAAAGTCTGACTATTTGTCTTGCTCTTCCATTAGCGGTGCCGCCGTGCTTTATATTTTCATGCCTTCCAAGCGGTCGAATTGAATTGGTCGCATCTGCCTTCCCGTTTAGTGAATCCCTAAGGGGCTTAATTAATCCAATCTCTCAATCGGTTGGTCAAATGCATTGACATTGGCGCATTCGATTTATTCTTTTCCAAAAGTGGGTTCAAATCCTATTACATTAATCTCACTTTATCTCCCCTACTGGTGCTGCTTCCTCCGATCAAGAGTTAGGGGCGGCGCTACTAGACCAACGGTTACCGGCTCAATGAGCACTCTGGGCCGTGATTGTTCGATCCGAGATCCAAACACTAGAAAGAGGGAAGAGCGGGGACACAACTATATTATATACGCAATTAAGGCATCAGGAAGAAAGTAGTAGGTTGCCTTTCATTGAGCTAGCGATGCGCGCTGGCGTGGTGGATCTCCTTCCCTTCTGTGTAGGTAGGGGGCTGGCTGGCCATTCCTCCTCGCGCCATCAACGAGCGCCTTCTTGTATCACAGGCAGTGTCGTCTTTCAAGCCAGAGACCCCTGTCGCTGGTTATGTAAGATAATATGATCTCGTTATATAAGAGAATTCGTGTTGCTTTCTTTTAGCACCCGATGTTAACAACCGATATATCCGCTGCGTGATATCCGCTCTGTTGTTAGCTGTTGTAGCTGTGACTGTAGCGAGGCTTCGCCGATTGAGAATACCCCACCGAGTTGACTACACGTAACTCTCTCTCTGTAGGCCCAGCAAACGGGGCGCTTAGTCAATTCAACTCTCTATTCAGTAGGCCAAGACAACTCAACAACCACTGAACGTACTCTCGATCTTTTCATTCTCGTTCGAAGCTTGTTTTTTGTCCTGTTAGCGCCTTTGTCTGTTAGCGCCTAGTGCTTGGTATATGTCGATTTATTATCTCTGGAGATGGGGCTGATGCCATTTCGTTTCTTTTCTTAAGGATCAGCTGGCCTTTAAGATATGAAGGATCTTGGACCTCTTCAGTCTTTTCTTGGAATAGAGGTTGCACCTCGCGGTTATGTTCTATAACTGTGCTAGTATGCTCTCGATCTCATATCTCGCACTGGTCTTATCTCTGCTCGACATGCATAGACTCCTCTTTAGCTTAATGTTCAGTACTCCTCTCCTTATCAGTCAAGGTTATGTAATACTCGCTCCACTAGCTAGTAGG
>Ga0115851_100029_pt2:12500-18569 | contig 18569 bp, 17 predicted proteins | sample InSIn2gowninarea_FD_83865 | JGI IMG/M metagenome (GOLD analysis project Ga0115851, IMG submission 83865)
GTCATCGGATTCCAGTTTTGCACTAAGATTCAGGGGGGGGGGATCTGTCTCATCAGCTTTCTCTCAGTTTACAGCCACTCATGGAATTGATCAAAAGTTCTCCTGCTCATATACCTGCCCAGATACGTCAGAAGCTTGCACCTCGCTCTTCTAATAAATAAAAAGAGCAGCCTGCATCTTTATCATCTTCTAGTAACGACCAGTTGTCTACGGATTCTCCCTCATACTCTATCGCAGCGGAGCCATCGCCATCTCTGCGCTTGAATGGTTCTCCCCGGCCCTGCAGCAAAGGAAAAGTTCTTTCTCTAAATCGGGCCCGGGACATTCAACGAAAAAGGATGACCCGATGTTTTGCCCTTTCTCCCCCCAAAAAGGCCCGGATCCTCTATTTATTTATAGGAGAATCTGCCTGCCCCGCTTTCCTCCCCCGCGGAAAGAGCTCGTTCGCCAAGTCCGAACTCCCACTTTCTCGTCGATGACGGCTCTCCTCGATGCTAGCAACCGCGTTTGACCCTTTTCCGTGCTTCTTTCCATTTCCTTACATTCTAGCTGAAGCAGAGACTTTACCTTTACTTAGATAGAGAGGGGCAGCGGTACCACGCCCTTCCGTGCTCGTAGGTTGACTTCCCTATGCATCCCGACTAAGGTCTCACAAACGTGCACTTCCCTTATGCATCCAGTCGCTTCACTAATGTGAATAGGTTATACATTATACACATTATACAGAAGGGTGGGTTGGTTATATACTCTTATGCGCGTTCCTTCTTCGAACCTTTTGGTATGTATTGCCCCCTAACTATAGATCAGATCCACCAGACGAGAAACTCAATTCCGCACTGCTGCTGAGTCGTCGGACTTATCCACCAAGGGATTCGTGGAATTTCTGTGGATTGCGTTGGAGGAAATCTACCAAAGCTAGGCAGATAGATAGACTCCTTTCCCGCTGCTAAGGGAGAGCAAGAAACAAAATCAAATGATTGTTTTTTAATCGGCGCCCCCTTTTGGGTATGCAGGTACTAAGAGTCCTCTCACTACCAACCAGCAGACATCATCTGGCTGGGTCTTGCCGGTATCAACAACAAGAAAAAAAACAACCAAATGGAAACAGCAACTAACTATGGCTCTTGGCCTAGACAACGTCCTAGGCGTAGGAGATCGGAGCAACAGGGAACGCCTAGACGACGTTTTTCTTCTTGGGCTGCAGTAAGTAGATCGAGAGGTCGTTCCGCCCCTTGTCCCCGAATTTGGGTAATACGTTCTAAAAAAATCTTGCTCCAATCTGACCTAGCTGGCGAGCGATCCCAGTTCGCGGCAGAGAACAAGACAGCAAGCGAGCGTACCTTTGTTCGCTTCTTCTCCACCAAGCACGGAAGTTTAAGGATAACTGTAGGTCGGTGGCTACCTAAGGAAACTCCGATTCGATCCGCCCCCCGGCCGGGAGGCATCTATCTCATCCCGATCACAAGGAGAGGTTCACCATGATGGGGGTACTTCTTTTTTTTTCCCTTCCAGAAAGAATGAAATGCATAGGGGACCATCCTTTTGTTGCGGCATGCTCCTCAGATTTACGGATTCGCAGGGGGCCTCGGGCCCTACTTAGTTGCCTAACAATGACAAAGGCTTGCGAAACTAAGTAGGGCCTTTTGAATGGAATCTTAAGTAATCTATCAGTGGTGTGAAGCGGCTTTGCCCCTTTTCAGTAGGGGAGCGAAAGGTTAGACCTTAGAAAGTCAGCGAACAGCGGTTCTTCTATGTAGGTATGGCGTTCCCCCTTGACTCTCCTAACGTCGAGCTAAGTGACTTCGTAACCTTTGCGTAGCGTAGTAGAATGAAGGCTACGCACCGACGCTCTCTTATCTATTAGCCTAAGCGTCTTCGCTAACTCGCTCGCCTACTATACTATACTCTACTATACAATACATTAGTAGGGTAGGCTAGGCTAACTCAGCCGCTTACTTCTACTAATGTAGGTCTTTAGTAGCGTTGACAAAGAAGAACAGCCGGTTAAAAGACAGCGAATCTTTTGATTTATATATTCTAATATATATATATAGGCCAGCTTGACAAGCTACCCTTCCTCTTGATCTGAGGTGCGAAGAGAAACATCTCTTTTTTATGACTTCCACTTATCGATCCTGGCCCGGAAAAGTGACCGACCAGGGCCCTATTGATGAATGAAAGAGAGGGTTTATGAGCCCTAGCCCTGTAAGCCCACACCTGTGTAGAGTAGATCGTTCAACACCTGCGGCACAAACCCATTTTTGACCTATTGGTCCTAGTATCATAGGCGACCGAACGGCCGCCTCCTAATTACTAGACCAACCTGCTATAATAATTCCATAAACACCTAGCGAAGATATGGCAAACAAATAAAGTAGCCCTATGTTCGGATCTGACAATACCATACCATAATCAAAAGGTACAACGGCCCGAGCGACCAGACTTAACATAAATGTAGCCACTGGAGCCATTCTAAAAAGGGAGAAATTAGCACTACTTGGTGAAATAGGTTCTTTTAGAATCAATTTCAAACCATCTGCTAGAGGTTGTAACAATCCGAACGATCCCACTACATCAGGGCCCTTTCGACGTTGCACAAAAGCCATTACTTTACGTTCAGCTAGCACTAAAAAGGCTACTCCTAGTAGAAGTGGTAGAATTATTCCAAGTATTTCCGCTGGAACAGCTATGTACGTTTTCGATTTTCTATTCACTCATGATCGGGCCTGACCTGGTCGACCCGATCATGATATTTCACTCATGATCTGGCCTGGTCGACCCAATCATGATATTGAAGGATGGGACCTTTTCTCGAAAAACTCTCGGGTCCCGAGAAGAGTTGAAGATGGTGCAACATCGAATCCTCTTACGTTACTTCGAATGGAATCTTAGCCCGCCTCACTTGCTTTCTTTACTGCATAAGGGCATAAACGAAGTCAAGGGATTTCCTTCTAACTAGTTGGCTGAGAGTAAGCAAGCTACCTTCATTCCACAGATTTATGGTTGAGTCAATAACATGCTCTGAGTCGGGAATCTTTGCTCTTCTCTTTTGCATTTCCGCTGCCTGCGTTCTTCTTCGTGTCCGTCCGTATCGCAAAGCTGGTCGACGCCAGCTGTAATGGTTGAAAATAGGGGGCCAACCAAGACCCCCTAAAAAAGCTTTGTTCGATAAAGCAAACGATTCGTTCCGACAACTTCGGACCAGATTAACTCCTTTGAATTAGCCGATCTTACAAAATAGATCGGGCGGGCTAGTTGGGAAGGGGTTATTAGCGGAGAAAAGAATCGCTGAGAGATAGATTCTACTATTTGGTCAGGACGAATGAGTGGCTGTGCAGCATGCTCCGGAGGAGATTGACCCTTCCACGAGTCAGTCCAGTCAGAAAGGGGAGGGCCCGCTGTCTAGACTGCATTTCGGGAGTTTGAACACCATCCCATTTCAACCAAAAATACAACCCTGTCAAAGGTATCTAACCTTCCTTCCTTATGAGTGGAAATCCAACCCCGTTTTGTCTTTTTTGCATAAAAACCAGCCGGCCGGTAATCTAATATATTATATATATATATTTTTTTGAAACCCGTTCTTCCGAAAATTTTTGAAAAGCGCATAGTTTCTCCTCCAAAAATTACCTCTCCAGTCGGGGAACGCATTAGAAATTAACCTAAACCAGTAGGTCCTTGAGCGGATCCCACGTTAGCCCCAAGACGTTGGTCTCTAACTAGAAAAGTAAATGCTTGAGCTTGAGTGAGAAGGGCCTCTTCCCCCCGCTGGTATTTTGCCTGTATGGTGTTTACCAGGCGGGACCTCGATCCGGAAGGTATGCCACTATCGGCTACTATCTATACATGTCTGCCTCCCTTGAAAGCTCCTGGTGCTGCGACTATCACCGGTAAGTTGCGTCGGATCAACATCGGGATTCAAATCAACTGCAAAAGCAACTAAGTCAACGTCTATTTGCTCTGGATCTACTGGCCCGGACGCTTGAATCTATTCCACCGCAAACAACCGAATATACTACTGCAGGATCTTGCGCAGCTTTAGAAAGGAGAGAATTTCAGAAAGTCACTCTCTCCAACCTTTTCTATCTATCTTTAGAAGTAGGGCGAGTGTCTAAAGACCGGGGTATCTCTCTGAATCAGGTTATTCACTGGACTGTTAAGCCATCGAGTCTTCTAGGGTTGATCAACCCCTTTCAAGAAGATTCATCCAAGATTCTAGATCTCGTTAAATTCTAAGGAGGAGCCCATTCCATAAGGAAGATGAGAGGAAGGCAGGCTTGAAGGCATACATAGTTGGCTGGTTATTTGTCTTTCCCATCCCTGCTGCTACTGCAGGTGCCCGGAATTCATAGATTCTCTGGTAGAGGGGAGTCGAGGTGGAATTCTTTGGTGGGCTGGCTTAAAAGAAGTCCCAATTGCAGTAGGAGTAGCTACTTGTTTTATGGCTTTCATTTTAGCTTCAGATCCTGAATCTCCATAAATGGGTATGACTGGTTAAGGTGACCAGCTTTTGTGCGGCAACCGCAAGTTAAGGTACTCTGGATTTGTTATAGCGCCACCATTTCACAATATACATTGTCCGGGAAAGCCAGTCTTGGGATTGCTGTTTTATCCTACTGACGCTCTTCTTATGAAAGTGGAGGCTTTACTCTAACTGGTCTGTTAAAGTCTCCTTGCTACGGCCTTTTTGAATATCTCCCTAGCTCGGAGGGTTACTCGAATCTTTCGTTTTTGTACTCTACTCGTTCCTTGAAGGTCCAATTAATTAATAGTAATTGGAGAACGGTTAGTGTCTGTTCTGCATGACTCTGGAACGTTATAGCTAAGGGGCGGATTCCAGGGTCCCTTGACTTGCCAAACGGTTTCCAGTATGCCTATATAGTAAGTCTTTACACACATGATAGTGGCAGCCAGGTTATCGACGATTCTACAATAGGCGGGCCGCTACCCGACTTAGTAGCGAATCACTTCCAGGCTGGCATTAAATCTATCTTGTGCCAGTGGCTCTTGTGTGCCTCATTTATGCTGGTGGCATACCGTACCGTATTTGCTGAACACTCACAAAAGCCGTGGCCTTCCGCTATGTTAGACCTTCCCCTAGAAGTACAATGGTTGGTCCCTCCGGAACTGGTAATCTCCGTTTGACTTGAAAGGAGCCTTGTTCAGCAGGTGCGCAGCAAGTATTTTTTCACAAGTTTGACGCAAGTCGTACCTCCCAGCCCCCTTTAGCTACTTCCCTTCACTCTCATTGAAGAAACCTTGGAAGAACTGAAAGTGAGGGAAGGAAGTTCATAGCAGTCCTAAAAGAAGGAAAGAATCTCAATTAGGCAGGTAGCAACGTCCATAGGTAAAGCGCACTTCCTTAAGGTCTTGAAGAGCCTAGGCTAGTCCTCTCCTCTACCGGCGTTGACTCTCTCTTTCCTGTTCGTCTGAGATCCCGCTCGTTCTCGTCCTTCGCTTCAGGGCCTGTCCCTCGAGTACTCCATATCCGCTTACTTCACTGCCTTCCCGCTACCGGAAGACCCCCTCTTCCTCTTACTAAGCTTTTGGCACTAAGGAAACAGGACCCACAGCCGATTCGTACCCTATTCCTAAGGCTATAGCGGAATCCCCGACTACTTAATTACCTGATGAGATAGCTTGAACAGCGGAAATCTCCGATTGAAGCTGAATCTCCTCTCCTGGGCCTAGCCCTCTTTCTTGAAGAACCTAGCCGGGAATTCACTTCCTTTTCATAGCTCGGAATGAATTTCCGTATCATCTTTCCTACGCTCGGGAAGTGCGAGATTCACTATCCTTTCTTCCGTTAAGGAAGATGAAGATGCCTTCATCAATCCAATCAAAGGGGCAAGAAAGGGTGGTTGTTCGCTTCCTTTCTTCAAAGCAGTCAATATGCGCTAAAGGTAGATATTATATATTCGTTGAGGGCTAATAAAATATATTCTCTTTCTTTCTTAGGTGACCAACCACTCCTGCCCTTGTTGCTTCTTCTCTTCTCTTGCTCACGGATGGCTTCTACCGGCTAGCTTCTTTCAAGGCAAGGGGAGCTCATCTATTCATTTCCCTCTT
>Ga0115851_100400_pt1 | contig 18541 bp, 14 predicted proteins | sample InSIn2gowninarea_FD_83865 | JGI IMG/M metagenome (GOLD analysis project Ga0115851, IMG submission 83865)
AAGGAGCGAGGATGACATCCCTTCTTCAAATATTTGCGTTGGAATCCAAGTAGGTCTTCTCTACCTACTCTTTATTTGCAATTAGGAACCTGTGTGTTAGCATTGTTTGATTGTTGCTAGACCCGTGGTGGGCTAGTAGGGATCGCCTCTATCCGTAGAGGGGATTTACCTCTCCAACAATTTGGCGACTCCACTGGGGAAGCATAGTTCCTTTCCAGTGTCAAGCTCCTTAAAAAATGAAATTGGGTCTGGTCGGAGCATAGTTCCTTTCCAGTGTCAAGCTCCTTAAAAAATGAAACTGGGTCTGGTCGGAGCATAGTTCGTTTTCCTGTGTCAAGCTCCTTAAACAATGAAACTAGGCTTGGTCTGAGCATAGTTCCTGGTCTTGTGTCAAGCTCGTTAAAAAATGAAACAAGGGTTATGGAGCACAGTTCCTTGTCTTGTGTCAAGCTCGTTAAAAAATGAAACAAGGTGCCCGAGGATAGTTTCCATCTTGCGGCAACCTCGTTAAAAAATGAAACAATGTGTGTCCAAGCATAGTTATTGATCTTGTGACAAGCTCGTTAACAAATGAAACAAGGGTTATGAGGATAGTTCTTTTACTGTGTCAACCTCATTAAAAAATGAAACAACTCCTCCCTTTCCAAATCGAGTCTTTGGTTAAGATCTCGTAAAATCCAAGTCGAGTCTTTCTAAGATCTCGAAAGTGAACCTTCATTCCATCCACTTTGTTGAATGCCATGAAGCTTGGGGGGCATGTACCTTGATTTGCGTTATTATGCTAGGGGCATGCGAACTTATAACAAGCATAGTTTTTCGTTTTAAGCTTGTGTAAACATGAAACCGAATCCAAGCAAAGTTTTCCATGGTTCAAGCTTGTGTAAAAATGAACCCATCCCTGATTTACATCTCGTGATTGCTTTTTATCTGCTAAATTCTATTAGATGAGCCTTGGTTGTTTCATTCCATCGACACCATCTCTTTGGCTGATCATATGCTTTCACTTGGTTGTTTATCCTTTCCTGAGGAACCGCAGCGATGAGTGGTTTTATTAGCCAGCCTCTTGACCATTAGATGTTTTGAGCAGTTCCACCATTGTCGGAACCAGTTGCTACCCTTTATACCACTCGTTCCTCCAGGACGAGTCTCCTTTAAAGCTCTTTTCTGACTCGTAAAATATGAAAAGATTGCCGAGTCACCCCTCTTGGCTCGTTAAACGTTAATAAGAGGCGGTCGCTTTAAACTCTTTTTCGACCGTGTAAACACAGAAAAGATTGTCGGGCCTTTGTCGTTTCCGGCCTGTTATCGGTTACGAAACGACGTGATACCGATCACTTTTTTACTTTTTCAGGTCGATGTCACTAGTCATGAAAAGTACTCCTCGATCGTAATGGTCAGGCGGTTCTTTCGAGCATTGTTTTACACTTTTTCGAGCTCGAGAGACACAACTTTACGAAAAAGGACCCCCCTGGAGTTTTCTTTTCCACTGTCTTTTCAAACTCTCTAAACATGAAAAGACGCCGAGTTCTTCCTTTGTCAGACTCGTTAAATCTTGATGACATCGGATCGCTACAAGCATATGCTATCCCCGTCAAGCTTGCTAAAAATAACTGGGGTACTTGCCAGAAATGGTGGGGAAAATGGAACCATGATTATTGTCGTATGTCGCTCTTGAACATGGCACTTCTCTACTTTCGTGTCTGGGTGGGAACATCTCATCTCATTTTTCACTGGCTTCCGTGGGTTTGGGTGATCCCGTTTTGACGTCTCATCTACTTATTGCCTCGTCACCATGACCTTGATCCCTTGATGTCAAATACTGCCAAATCCACTCTCGTGCCGCTGATATGTTCAAGAGAAGTTGACCTCTGCAAAGTTAAAAACCTCCCTCTGCTATCTCGCACAATCCTGATTCATCACTTACTCTCTCTGTCTCGTGTCGATGATGTGGGAAACACTATGGCCCACCTTCGATCAAGGTCACTTCCTGTCGACTTCAGCTCATTATCCAGGAAGTTGATCTAGAGACTCCCTTCCGGTGCCTTGGAGCCTGCATGCCTCAATGGCAGGTTCTTCGTGTTCGACGCGAGGTTTTCATCATTGACCTCCGATTGAATGATTCTACGGGTGTTCGACGCCAGCTCACTGATTCGCACGCCGTAGATTGTACCTATAGTACCTTGAGGACCATTGTCATTATGGGTGGTACCTCTCGCGTCTGTTAACAGCTTCCATTATGGGCTGGTAATCAGGCGATGTTCATGCATGTTCGACTTCAACTCCTATATTCACATGCTTGAACTTGTACTTTTGTTTGGGTCGAGGTGGAGCGCAAGACCCTGGATTTTTGTCTGTTAGAGTCCAGGTTGCGATTTTGTGGATTATCATGATTATTACATGACTCATTCATTGGATGGATGCGACCATGCCTGAGTCTATTCATTGATCCTCACTGGATGGCTATGCCCATGCCTTGGATCCAGATTGTTACGTACTCTATTATGGATGGCTGCGCCCATACCACATATGTCATGTATTTGAGATATCAGTTGTATTTCTCTATGCAGGTTCTCCGGTGGCAGCGTTTTCAGTTGCGCATGTTCTTGTAAAGCATTTTCACCCCTCTCTCTCTCGAGCTTCATGCTTTAGGGGGCATCTGTTACACAGTAATTTGTCACTGTTTCTCACCGTCCTAGTTACCCCTCTCCCGCACTTTGGAGGACTCATTATGGGACCTGTGAGAAGTGACACAACCTGAAAACACTTGCATTAGATTCCTCTAAGTATGGACTTTACATGCCCCTAAGATATCTTCTGCAAAAGACCCTTGAAAAAACCTCTTTTTCCATTGGCGCGGTCCCCCAATGTACTGCCCGCGCCAATGGGGGAAATCCAACAAAGAGGGCGCGCCAACTGGTGCTCTGTCTCAGTGTCGTACCCGCACCAACCAAATTTGGTAAAGTTTTTAACAAATTGGCTCGGGAAAGTTCTTTCCAACTCATGAACTCTATCTGAGAACACTTTTTGAGGGTAAAGCCAACTCGAGCGAGGATAGATCCAACTCAATCGATGTTGTCATTGATCTTATCTCCTGCAAGGATGAAGCCTATCCCATCTCCTTTCCTTGATCTATAAAGTCCTGGTCTGCTACCTTGATCAGGCTAATGGTTGCAAAAGGGAATTTTGGGAGAGTAAAGGATAGTGTTAGCTTTGGTCCTGGTTCCAGCAGGAGGAGAATCATACTTCTTGAAGGCCAAGAGATTGTTGCAAGGAGCAAGGAGATTCTTGTCACCAAAGAGAGAGAAGGGCTTGTTTCTCATCACCGACAAGATTTGCAAGGCATGTGCACCTGATCACCCAGCCAAAGGAGGATTTCGACGTCAAAACAATGGTTGTATTCTTCTTTGTTGATTATCAATAATAGATTACTATCATTATGGTTCTACTCTTGTTGTTCATCGCGTTGATGCTTGAGTTATATCCTTTCTGACTGATATATAGTTGCATCTATTGGTCTCTATGCTTGTATTTGTGTCGTTCTTTGTATGTGCAAGTATCCGTTCACGGGGATCGTGGGGATTGTGACCGACCAGCGCAAAGGATCGACTCTTCTACGACACTAGCATGGGGATCCAAGTAAGCTTTCGTTGCTTACCTATGATTTGCAATTAGGAACCTGCGTGTTAGCATTGTTTGATTGTTGCTAGACCTGGCTTGGGCTAGTAGGGATCGCCTCTGTCCGCAGAGGGGATTTACCTCATCAACACTAGTCACCCAACCTCCTGCCATACACGGATGCAACCAAAATTAGTGACACCTCAACATACCTCTGTGTTCTCTTTATGCAAAAAACCAAACCATTTCATAAACCATTGTACCAAGTTATGGGAATTTAGGAGGCATTATCCTAACCTACACATCAACCCGAGAAATAGATCGAGATGTACACGTGATAGTTGCCACATATGTGTAGGAAACCATCATACTCGGTGTTTCCCACACCTTCCTCAATTCTGTGAAACATTGGTTTTCATGCATTGATTCATTGTCGAGAACTCAAATTTAGTCAAAATATATACCCAATCCCAGAATAACACCACACCAGTGGGGGATGATGGATCTAGGTCCATCTTGTGTGTATTCAAGGAAAAAACACCACCTGAGACAAAATAAGATACCCATCAATGTGTCAACCCCCACCACCATCAGTCAGGATCTAGAAGTGATCCAGGTGGATATTGGTGGCCACCTACCAAGTCCACTTGAACCCCCACCATTTTTTCTTTAAGCTTTTCAGTTTCCTTAATTATAGCCCAGTTTACTATTTTTAGTAGTTTTTTAGGTCCTGAACTTCTGGAGCCGTTTTGAGGCCCTAAACAACGATTTTTTGGAAAAGTGGGAGCAACATAGGTCCATGGACCGATTTTTCTCTTCTCAAAGTTGTAGTTCTCGGATAGATCTTTCTAACGATAAATTGTGCACATCAAATGGAGATCGTATGCCAAAGTTATGATCTCAGGAAGTTGTTGTACCTATTTACCCAAACAGGGCCCACAATTTGGCGTTTCATCTTCTAGGGTTAGGTTTTTGGATGTTTAGGGTTTTCCATTGTTTCTCAACAATAAATAGGCCTTCGATCCTCATTGTAACATAATTCAGAAGCATGTAGCTGCCACATCTCTTCTTAGAGATAAGCTACCATCGCCTTAGCTAGTTTATTTCCATTGTTGTTTGTAAGCATATTCCAGTATTTTACATTAATGAAATGAAGTATTATTTCTATTGCATCTCTATGTTTATGGTTATCTCTCTAATTTGTTGTGTTCTTGTTTAAATCCTGACTAGTGGTATCAGAGGGGTCTATCTTTTCTCTACTTTTCTTTTCATGTCCCCAACAAGGTTAGGTTATAAGGAGTTAGGGATTAAATTGGTCGAACCTTTGCAAGACCGCCTCGCAAATCCCGACGGACTCCCATGGTGGATGAAAAGAAAGATGAGGGGGCAGGAGCTCCTATCAAAATCTTGCTCGAAGAAGCCCTCCAGCAACAAAGGAACAAGCTGATGGATAGCTTTGCCCATATCCTTTAGCGGCTACCTAGGGGCGACGCATCAACTTCCAATAACTACTCTGGAAATGCCACATCGTTTAAGGTACAAGTTAATTTTGAAATCCCCATATTCAAGGGTCAGATAGATGCAAATGTCGTCGATAAATGGTTAAATCTGCTAGAGGTTTATTTTTCTATTCATGATTTTTCCATTTGAGAAAATATTATTTTCACCCCTCTCAAAGAAGCCTCCCACGTTAAGGACTGGTGGGAAACTTGTTGAAAATGGCAACAAGAAATTACTAAAAATAGCAGTTTGGGTACCAGTGTTGGAATGGGCAACAGTGAATGAAAAATGGAAGTGATAAAAATAGAAGTTCTATTTTTAGCAGTTTAGTGTGGATTCCTATTTTAGTCAGTCCCTGGACTAAAAATATGAAGTAAAATTTGAATTTGATATTAATAGCAGTTTGTAAATTAATTAATTAATTCAGTTTGAGTTAATTAGTTAAGGAATTATGAACTTGAAGTCTATGTGAGGACATGCAACAATTTCTCCTTTGATTTAGGGATTTAACCATTAGTTAAAGGATGAGGATGAGTTGTGTTACACAATAATTTGTCACCGTTTCTCACCGTCCTAGTTACCCCTCTCCCGCACTTTGGAGGACTCATTCCGGGACCTGTGAGAAGTGACACAACTTGAAAACACTTGCATTAGATTCCTCGAAGTATGGACTTTACATGCCCTTAATACATCTCCTACAAAATACCCCTAAAAAGCCCCCTTTCTCCATTGGCGCGGTTTCCCAATGTACTTCCCGCACCAATGGGGGAAATCAAACAAAGAGGGCGCGCCAGTTGGCGCTCTGTCTCAGTGTCGAACCCGCGCCAACCAAATTTGGTAAAGTTTTTAACAAACAGGCACGGGAAAGTTCTTTCCAACTCATGAACTCTATCTGAGAACACTTCCCGAGGGTAAAGCCAACTTGAGCGAGGATAGATCCAACTCGATTGATGTTGTCATTGATCTTATCTCCTGCAAGGATGAAGCCTATCCCATCTCCTTTCCCTGATCTATAAAAGCTTGTTTTGTTGCCTTTGACAAGCTAGTGCTAAGGGGAGTGAAGGATAGCAATAGCTCTCATCCCGGTTCCAGCAGGAGGAGAATCATACTTTCAGAAGGCTAAGAGATTGTTGCAAGGAGCAAGGAGATTCTTGTCACCAAAGAGAGAGAGGCTTGTTTCCCATCCTAACAAGCTTTGCAAGGCATGTGTACCTGATCACCCAGCCAAAGGAGGATTTGACGTCAGAACTATGGTTGTATTCTTCTTTGTTGATTATCAATAATAGATGACTATCATTATGGTTCCACTCTCATTGTTCATTGTAATGATGTTTGAGTTATATATTTTCTGACCGATATATAGTTGCATTCTATTGGTTTCTATGCTTGTATTCGTGTCATTCTTTGCATGTGCAAGTGTCCATTCACAGAGATCATGGGGATTGTGACCGACCGGAGCAAAGGGTCTACTCTTCTACAACCCTAGCGTTGGAATCCAAGTAAGCTCTTATCACTTACTTGTAGTTTGCAATTAGGAACCTGCGTGTTAGCATTTTTTGATTGTTGCTAGACCCGATCTGGGCTAGTAGGTATCACTTCTGTCCGCAGAGGGGATTTACCTGCACAACAATTTGGCGACTCTGTTGGGGAGTGACTATTTATTGTTTGATTTGTAAACTTTGGATCTCCAGTTTGATTTATGAACAGAACGATTTGGGGTTTGTCTTGCCCTCTTGGTTTTTCTTGTTTCACTTTCTTGATCTGCCTTCTGAGTTGATTTCTTCAGCTGTCTCTTGCTCCCTGGTTCATCTAAGCACTGTTACTCAGATCCTGGGCCATTTATTTTTATTTTTGACTGAGCAAACACAATTAGCGCGGTTTTTGGCCTGACAGTCGCGCCAATTGTCGCATGTTGCACACAAGCAACACACGCCAATCCCATAATAGCGCTAGCTGCAGCCTGACAGTCGCGCCAGGGCTGTGAAATTTTTTTGTTTGCCTGTTTTTCAACCTTCTAAGCCTGGATCTTGTGCCTAGATACTTTTTCTCAATCACCTGGGTGTGTCAGAGCTCTGTTTGACTAGTTTTTGGCCCTCATCCTTTGGTTGTTCGCTTGTTTCTATCGATTTCACATTGTAGCCTTAGGGCATCTAGTGGCTCTGTGCATTGAGCCTTCCGCAAGAGTTTCGGTCTTCTCTTGGTCCAATCGACTGTTTGGATACTCTTTTGCATCTTTTTGGTGGTTGTTGAAGCTTGTTACTGGGTTATTCGAGCAATTTAGTTCCTTTTGCTTGATTTCCATTTGGCTTCGTTTTGAGCCTAGATCACATGGCTCATTGAGGCCTTTGGCATTTTTCTTGATTTGAAGGACTGCCTTTCTTTTTAGAGATCTAATTGTTTTTTTCCATTGAGTGAAATTTGTTTTGCTCTTTGTTATTGTTTCTCAAAACTTGTTTAGTGCGCTTTGCCATTAAAGAGAAAACAAACAATCTATCTTGCTTTGCATTGGTTAATGAAATTAAAGCTTTTCGTTGTTATTAGCAATTAGTAACTTTGGAGAAAAGTTTTGTTAATTGTCATTAGCTGCATTAGAGTGTTGTTGATTGTTGTTTTGGTCATTTTGTTTGTGTGAAAGCTCTCAACCCTTGGGTAGCTAGCATTCATCGAATGAAATGATGTATTTTTGCATATAGTTTGCATTTAGGAAATTGTGAGAAATTACATACGGTAAGGCCTGAAAATCGAAACCTAATCCAAGATCAACCGTAAAATGAATTGAATAAATCTAACAATGCGTTGGAACTTAACGCACACATTTAGAGGTCTAGGCTAGAGATGTGTTCTGGCATCATTAAACCTAGTCACTGTTGTTTCACATTACGGTTGGGTGATTCCTCCTTTTGTGACTCGATAGTGGTCTAACATGGATTTGCACTCCCACGTACCGTCGAGTATATGGGGAGACCCCACTAGGTTATCATCCTTTATCCACAGGAAGCCATGTCTACCGCCTTACAAGCTGTAACGCACCGAACACAACATTTGGGAAGATTGACTGCCGTACGGAAAGTCCTTGGTTTTCATCTGACTACCAAGGTGTATATGCAGTTTTACGGATTGTCTGGTAAACCCTTTGCCTAGTTTCTCTAGAGTAGTCACTTTTGATCCTTTTCAGACTCCCTAAAATAAAAGGCTCAAATGAGCATCTTGTCACTTCGGGCTCATTAAACATTCGAAGGAGACTAGAGTCACCTTTTTGTCCTTTTCTCGACTCTTAAAACATGAAAAGGTCAAGTTTAGTTCCTGTGTCTTAAAATTTATTCGGCCACGATTCACATTTACCCAGTTAGATCTTGTTTGCGATAGTTTGAGTAGGGTCCTTTATCGTTAGCTTCCCTAGGATTTTGTGAATTTTTCATCCTGGCGGAATCACCAATTTCGTCCCCTGTTTCACGTGACCAAGGGTCTCCGTCCTTTGCTGCGCCCGAGCTACTGGTTGTCAGTGATACTCTCCCTCTTATTCCAAGTATCCAGCCGATTAACTCCCGTGCTCCAGGCGACGAGACTTACGTAGCTCATTGGAATCCCATTTGGGAAGATCCCAAAGATGATATCCCTGTGTGGGAAGACACTCCTCTTGTTTTTTCAGCCCCACTCTGTCCTTCCAATATGGAGGGAAGTTCTCCTATCTCAACCGACGAGTCCATTGCGACGAGTGGTGAAATTCCCACCACAACAGAACCTATGCCTGTTAGTAGCATTTCTACTACTGAGAGATTACCTCCAGGCTATCGTGCATTAAGAGATTTGATGTCTTCTAAATTTCCACCTATGAGTTCTATTTGGTCGCAACTCACTGCTTCCACCACGGGGCCTTTTCCTCCCCAAGATCGCGCTACGTCTGTCACCTCAGCCCCAACCCGTCCGACGATATCTGTAGCCTCTTCCACCCTCGTGATATCTCAAATCATGGATCTTATGTCAAACGTCCCACATTCTTCTGGTCCCATTCCAGCAGAAAGGCCTTTTGACTTCAACCCATTGTTACGGATACTTCAATATGATCCCTCTCAAACTTTTGGCAGGCCTCCATTGCCTCAGCCGATTGTTGAGGTGTCGGTCCCGTTGTCGGTTGATTGGACTGCCACCCATTATCATGGTGGCCAAGCGACGTCTGCGCATCTTCAAGGACCACCTAGTTAAGACTAGTCATCTGGACAGTCTTACCTAGGGCAACCTGGGGGCCAACAAGGACAACCCTTTCTGGGAAAACCTTCTATCCCAGGTGGTCCGTCTTTCACTTATTACACTCAACCTTCTGGTAACCCAGGCCAACCTTCTGTCCCACAGAACCAGCCTGGTATCCAGCAAGGTTACCCTACTGGACAAGTTAGTCAGTCACATGTTCATCCACACCAACTTAATGTCCAGTATGGTCAATTATTTGGGCAGATGGGTCAATCTAGTGTTCAGCAGAGCCAACCCACCGTCCAGTATAGTCAAGCACCTGGGCATGTTGGCCAGCCTCAAATCCAACCAGGTCAACCAACTGTCCAACACACTTGGCCGTCCGGCCAATCAGGGCAACCCCAACCCCAGCAAGTTCACCCTTCTGGGCAGATGGGCCAACCTCAGTATTCTCCAAGTCAACTTCCTGGCCAGATAGCCCAAACTACAGGGCATTTTTCTGGCGCTGCTCAACCAACTCAACTAGGTTTTGGGCCCCAGGCTGGACCCCAGACTCCATCTGGTTTCCAAATGCAAGGTGGTGTACAATTCCATCAAACTCCTCCTGTTCCGCAAAATCAATTTGGAGTCCAGCCGCCTTATGGCTACCAACAACCCCAAGGGAAAACTTGCTTTGCCCCATATCAAAATTACCAACAACCGTATGGTGCTCCTGCAGGACAACTTGGTAATCAATGGAACACTGGGGGGCAAAACCAGGGTCCCTACGGACAAAATCCTTACGGACAAAACCCCATGGGGCCGATTCCGTCTAGACAAAACCAATGGGGGCAACCACTGGCTGGTTGGAACCCTGGTACTCCATCCTACTCGTAGCCCTAGATGCCCTTTAATCCACAAGTACCCTTCTTGGCAACCTTGGAATTGCCAGATGTGTCCAAATTAACTAATGATCCTATTTTCCATCAGCTGTATTAGCCTCCGGTTCCAACCAAAATTCCCGGTGATTGTCCTAAATTTGAAGGTAGGGCTAATGAAGATCCTCAAGCTCACGTTATGACTTATCACCTCTAGTGTTCATCCAATTCATGGCTTGATGATTCGATTTGGCTCCGACTTTTTCAAAGAACTCTCACTGGCTCCGTAGCTAAGTGGTATATTGGGCTACCTCGTGGATCCTTCCACGATTTTAACTCATTGGCTATGGCATTTCTCACTCATTTTCAGTTACCTATTCGATATGAAACAGGCACACACCTCCTGACATCTTTGAAACAGACAATGGCTACGCATATCTCTGATCACATCCATGAATGGAGACGGCGTCGTCGTTTGATCAAGTTTCTGATTCCCGATCAACTTCTTACCGATTGGTTTACGACTTCGTTCGTCAGTCCAATAGCACGGGATATCGCTATGGGGGCATGTGTAACTGAAGAGCAAGCTATCGCGCGTGCTCAGTACCTCGACTTGGTTTACTCTTAGTCAGGTACACTGTATGATTATTTGCCAAATGCCCTGAGACCAGGAACCTCAAAAGCCCCGCCAACACCATCTATTGACGGTATTATTGGTTTCGTAAACTCAACTCTGAAGAAGAATTCCGCAAACCCTGGGAAGCAAAAATCGAATGTTTCGAATGAAAATACTTCTCAGGTTATCTCCCATCCGAGTAATACTTCCGAGGTCAATGTCGTCCAATCCACCACGGCAGATAAAGCCTCAAAAGGAAAGAAGAAAGGAAAAGGTAAGGGTAAGCCGGATCAACCAAAGCCGGACTCCCCTAAACCCTCATCTGAGGAGAGTGCCAAGCGCAAACCTAAGTACCCCTGTCTTATCTGCGATGAGGATCACTTTACCAGAGACTGCCCTAGGCAGTCCGAGGTTAGTCGTTTGTTGAAAGGCGCTCCTGGGACTCCTGCTGTACTCAAAGAACCTTTTCCCTCACAGCAAACTCAAATGGTCGCTAATCCCGATCAATCCTCGTCTTCCTTTGGTTCTCAAGTGTTTATGGCTGGAACGATTCCCATCCACATCAGCACTCGGACAAAAGATTATCCGTCGTCTGCCAGGAAAGAGCCTGAGATCCCCTCTAGTGCTCCTCCGTCTAGTTTGGGCCCGCTCCACATTGAGAGACCTAGCACTAAGACGCCCATACGACCCCCTCCAAAAGGCGTACTCCGGAAATCTTCTTACAACCCAAATGCTCGTGCTGCACAGCACTACAACATCGTTGAGGACTTAGCTCAAGCTCCGTCAACTATGTCCGCCTTAGAAGTACTCCAGAGCTGCCCCTCTCAGAGGAAGTCCTTGCTATCGGCCATCGGTAGCATAGACCCGGCCGACTCGGACCTCATTACTTTTGACTTGGGAGGTCTTACGCCGAGATTGCCTCAACAGATCACATTCCTTATACAGGTTGTCGTCAATTCCAAAACGATTCATCATACAGTCATTGATGAAGGTGCCTCAACTTGCATCATGTTTGTGGCCTGTTGGAAAGCTATAGGCTCTCCGGCGTTGAGCCAGTCTCCCACAACCTTGGAAGCTTTTGACGGAAGAGTGTCCCATCCAATTGGTATACTCCAACGTTTTCCCATCACTTTGGAACAGAAGACGGTCGAGGTAGAAGTTGAAGTTGTTGGCGCCAACCTCACCTACAACCTCCTTCTAGGATGTAGCTGGATGTATGCGATGCAAGCTGTGGCTTCATCATTGTTTCGCATCATCCGTTTCCCTCATCAAGGGAAGATTGTTACTGTCGACCAGCTTGCATTTTTTGCTTCTTCTTCTGAGGGCAACATTCCGTTCGTGGAGCATACCTCCAAATCTTATGAGAATCTGGGGGCCGGACTTTTTAAAGACCCCTCCCTTATGGGTGTCTTTCTGCTCCCACCTCCTAACATCGCTTCCATCAATATGATCATTGTTCGTCCTGATCCGTGGGTTCTCCCTCCCACTGATCAAGTAGAATCTTGGGGCGATGAGATGCTGTTGAGTCCTGCCGAGCTCAACTATGTTGAAATCGTTGCTGCATCGGCTCCCTCTCCTAAACCTGCTCCATCACGCAAGGTTCCCGACTCGTATGCTCCATTCCCATGGCTTGGAGACGAGGCTTTTTCAGATCCTTTAAAGGAGATATTCCCTTCTGACGAAGCCATTATTGAGACCATGTCTCTCGAGGAACCCCCTTGGCGAGATCACCACCATCGTTCCTCGTTTCTCCCTGCCCATTCGGATATGCTTACTTGTCTCGTACGGTTTGCTCCTTGTCTCCCACTTCAACCCCTTCAAGCACCCATCCAACTCTATCAGGTGTCTTCTGAAGGAAATTTGGGGAACATCACGCAAACCCAACCTATCGACATCTCTATGAAACCAGGGATCGTCGAGCACATTCAAATTGGAGTTACTTGCACTCCAGAGGAGATTCAACTCTACACCAACCTTTTTCGCGAATTTCGTGATGTCTTTGCGTGGTCCTATGACGAAATGCCCGGCATTGACCCTAGCATAGTGGAGCATGAGATACCCACGTATCCAGGTGCTAAGCCTGTTCATCAGCGTTTACACCCCGTGCACCCCAGGAAGGCTGCAGCTATTAAGGCAGAGGTAGAAAAGCTCCTCAAAGCTGGCTTTATCTACCCCATTCCACTCACAGATTGGGTCTCCAACATCGTGCCTGTGACTAAGAAACAGGGCACGATCCGTGCTTGTGTCGATTATCGTGACATCAATCGGGCCTGTCCTAAAGATAACTTTTCCACACCATTCATCGATCAACTTATTGACGAGTGTGCCGGAAGTGAAATGTACTCCTTTATGGATGGATTTTCTGGCTATAACCAGATAAATATCGCCCCCGCTGATCAACACAAGACCGCTTTTATCTGTCCATGGGGGACTTTTGCTTATAAGAAGCTCCCTTTCGGTCTCAAAAATGCCAGTGCTACCTTCCAACGTGTAATGTCTTATGCTTTTCATGACATTCGTCACATTGTACAACCATACCTGGATGATCTACCAGCTCATTCAGCCAAACGTCAGGACCACCTTGTTCATCTTCGCGATATTTTTCTTCGCTATCAACACTATCATATCAGGCTCAATCCTCACAAATGTGTCTTCTGCGTCGAATCTGGCCGACTTCTCGGGTTCATCGTCTCCCGATGGCATCCTCTTGGATCCTCTTAAAGTTGAGGCTATTGTCAATCTTCCTCCCCCTGCTTCTTTGCAGCAATTGTAAAGTCTGCAGGGCAAAGCGAACTTTTTGAGACGATTCATTCCAAACTATGCCGAGGTAGCTAAAGGTTTCACACGGTTGCTAAAGCGAGACGTCCCTTTTCGTTGGGATGCTACTGCTCAAAAGTCTTTCAAGCGTCTCAAGGGTCTCCTTGTTTCTTCTCCATTGCTACATCCTCCGGACTATCATCGCGATTATACTCTTTACTTAGTTGTCGCCGATACCACTATCAGCATGGTTCTTGTTCAATCGGATGATAATGACATCGAGCATGTTGTATATTACCTTAGCTACAACCTTCTTGACACGGAAACTCGATATGCCTATGTCGAGAAATTGGCCCTGGCCACCATTTGTGCCATCCAACGTTTCCGTCATTACATCCTGTTGCGCACTACCACTGTGGTTTCGGATTGCAACCACATGACATATATTTTGTCACAACAATTGCTGGGGGGCAAGTACTCAAAGTGGATTGTCATCCTCCAAGAGTTCGACTTAGAATTTACTACTGCTAAGTCTAAGAAATCCTTGGTATTTGCTGAGTTAATTTGCTCTTTGCCATCTTCCTCAACGCCCTCTCATTTAGAGGATCATATCCCGGACGAGACCTTGTTTCTCATTAGCACCCTCAATCCCTGGTACGGGGATATCATCATATATCTACAAACATCCTCCTTTCGCCCTGACGTGTCAAAAGATGCTCGGCGAAGAATTCGACACCAATCTCAACCCTACCGCATCATTGGGGATACCCTGTACCGCCTCGGCGCTGATTCTGTTCTCCGTCGATGTTTAACCCTCGAGGAAGTTAAGCGTGTTCTAAATGACTGCCACTCTAGCGCTTGTGGTGGTCACATGTCCGGATATTCTACTGCCCAAAAGATCCTCCGTGCTGGCTACTTCTGGCCCTCCATCTTCAAGGATTGCATTCTTGCTATCCGCTCTTGTCACGAGTGCCAAATTTACCAACGGAAGATGCATGTGCCTTCTACTCCATTGCACCCTGTTGTCACTGTTGGCCCTTTTGCAAAGTGGGGCATTGATTATACAACCTGTAACCCTCGCTCGGCCGGGGGGCATGGGTATATCATCGTAGCCGTCGCTTACTTCACTAAATGGGCTGAGGCGATGCCTACATTAACTGAGGATGGTCACACAGCAGCGCAATTCTTATTCAACCATGTTATCTCGCGATTCGGAGTCCTCCAAGCCATCGTCACTGATCATGGGAAACATTTCCGTAATCATATGATGGTGGAATTAACAACCCAGCTAGGCTTACGGCATGATAGCTCGACTCCATACTATCCTCAGGCCAATGGCCAAGTTGAGGCCGTCAACAAGATTTTAGTTACGATGCTTCAACGCACTGTTGGCATGCATAAGTCCAACTGGCATTTGATGTTGTTCCCTGCCTTATGGGCCTACCGAACCTCTGTGAAGGATGCCACCGGTTTCACCCCATTCCAACTTGTTTATGGGCTGGAGGCTACCCTTCCAATCGAGTGTGAGATTCCTTCACTGAAATTAGCCGTCGAACTGCTTCCCAACACTACTCCAGTAGAAGAACGCCTCCTTTACTTGGAATGGCTAGACGAGACTCGTCGATTAGCCGCTTTAGCCATCGAAGCGCAAAAGAAGAGAGTGAAAACTCACTTCGATCACAACGTCCATCCGCGTTCTTTTGTTGAGGGAGACCTAGTCCTGCTTTACGATCAAGCTAACGATAAGCTGGGGGCAGGAAAACTCGAGCCTATGTGGCTAGGTCCCTATATCGTCAAGAAAGTTTTGCAAAAAGGAGCCTATGAGCTAATCGACTATGAAGGGAACCCCCTCGAGAAGCCCCGAAATGGGCTGTACTTGAAAAAGTACTATGCATAAATCCCATGCACTTTGATTTGTACATACGTGTGTTGTGTGTGTGTGTTTGTCTTTTTGGTATGACGGCGAGATTGCCGCTTATTGTGTCTTTCGCTTCTTGTGCAGATGTCTGTTGCACCTTACGTTGGTTTCGCTGATGGCGCCTGCCGTAGTACTCGTAACTTGTCCTCTGCGGCATGGGCGATCTATGATCCTCATGGCGAGTTGATAGATCTTCAAGTCGTGTGTTTGGGTCGTACCACCAACAATGTTGCCGAATATAGTGTTGTAATTGAACTACTAGCCGAGGCAGTTAATCTCGGCATTCGTGCATTGGTGGTGAACCTAGACTCCCAACTTGTCGTCCACCAGCTCAACGGGCGATATTCCGTCAGAGACCATCATATCCTAAGGTTGTATTTACGTGTGAGATTGTTAGAAAGGAATTTTGATTTCATCACATATCAGCATATTCCAAGACAATTAAACACATTAACTGATGCATTGGCCAATCATGTATTAGATAGACATTTGCGTAATAGATAAAACATCATACATGAAATCATATAAGACACAATAGGATAAAACCATAAGCATATGTATATCTGTATATATGTCATAGTGTTTGCACTGCGTGCATCACATAAGTCAAAAAATAATACATGTCATCCTGATACATCCTGAGACACCCAAAAAATATGCACGAAAAGAAACCTAGGAGTCTAATCACGGTGGTGCTCATGATAGCACGTCACCGCATGCACCAAACATCTTAGTAGATGATGGATACGGGTAGGGACACCCACAGTGTGCCTCTGGTAGGCAAAGGGCACATCCGCCAATCTAGTATAGTTTGGAATCCCTCGAGTGAGTCCCTGGAGGTTATGTACGAGCTCTTCCCCCACGGCACACTCTATCTGAGGATCGGCTGCGGGCTGTACCCTCCGTGCTATGGGAGACAAACCAGCTGGTCGCTTCGGGCCAACATCTGCATATACATACAACTGTCATCAGAACATGCATGTATTACAAAAAAAATCAAATACATAAAAACATCGAAACACAAGAGTTCTTACCCAGCTCCTCGTCCCAGTCTTCTCCCTCAGGCAATGGGAGATCCGGGTCTCCAGTAAAGTTGGTGCCCGCATAGGGCCAATCCTCCAAAACGATCAACTGGCACTGGAGCCATATGAAGAACTCGGGCCTCCAGGCCATCTGCTAGCCCCCTCCTCCTCTGGGCATCAATGCTGCCCATCGAGCCATCCTAGGCTCCCGTGGCAATGGATCTGCCACTACTGCTCCCTGGATCTGGAAAATAGGTATTCACTCTAGGAAGAACGAGACTACAATGGAACCATACCCAAACTTCTTGACTCCTCCATGCTTACACTTTGTAAGCTGCCTTTTAATGTTGGTGGTCACAGCTGTGGCCCAGTCGAACAGAGTAGGGTTGAGGCAGTCAGTCGCTAACAACAAGTGGTTCTTGCTAGCCTCATGGGGCGCCTGTACCCCTGCTGTACATGTGATGGTGAATAATACAACTCTAAGGACTAAGTCTGGTATGGTGGCAATATCCACCTTAGCGCTGTTCGATCCGAACTGTGCCCCCGTACATACCCGGTCCATCACCTCACCCATCTTTTCCTCGGAAGGCCTGCTCCCAGTCAAGATGGGCCTCGCCCCTCTTCGCGACAGTCCAGTAATAAAGTACACATCAGAGACATCTAGCTCTAATGTTTGGTCCCGCAGGCAGAACACTTGGTCATCCACATCCCAAGCATCCATGATAAACTGTAACAGCTCAGGCTGAGCACGTAGGTAGGAGGTAAGGAAGAACTTTTTGAGGCCACAGTCCCTCAAAGCATCCATGCAGGCCTCATCCTCCAATGCCAAAGAATCAATGGCATCATGCTCTCTTTCCTTCCACTCCACAACCATTTTGACGGTCTTCCTGCACTCACAAAGTAGAAAACTTCATTGTTAGATCCCTGGTAGATTCCCAATCCAGGAAAATTTTTAAAAAACAGTGGCAAAATTTATGTAAAAATTTAGGTCGCACGGTTGGCGCGACTATTTTAGAAATAGTCGTGCCAATGGCGTGACCCCTTTAGGGAAATAATCCCATTGGCGCGGTCCCGAGCCAGAAACCCACGCCAATGGGCGCAACCCTAATTTTTAAAAATCCCCTTGCAGAGGATCAATCAGTGGATGAAATGCAGAAAAAATGGTATAAAAATGGAGCAAAAGGAGAGGCCGCTTACCTGGTTCAAACGGCGCTTCGAATGGTTCCTCGGATCTGTCGCAATCAGCGCTTGAAGATTGCACACAAAAACCCCAAAATGTCACTCTCAAAGGTAAAAAGTGAAAAGTAATTTTTATTTTTACTATTTCACCCATTTTATAACACTTTTTTTCCCACCATAGGTCAAAAATGTCATTGCATGAGTATTTTTATGAATATATTCGTGTCAAAAATGGTTTTTACCCCGTTTCTTATGTAGAGACAGGTGTTTGTGCGACTTGGGCAATGAAACAAGTCATATTTTACACATTTTCAGACTCAGGTCTAATTTTAGCTCTTTTCCGACCATTTAAAGACGAAAAGATTGCCGAGTTTGTCCTCTTGACTCGTTAAACGGAATTAAGAGGCGGTCATCTTTAAAACTCTTTTCCGACCGTTTAAAAAACAAAAAGATTGTCAGGCCTTTGTCGTTTCAGGTTCATGAACGGTTACGAAACGACGTGATATCGATCGCTTTTTTACTTTTTCAGGTCGATGCCACTACACATGAAATGTACTCCTCGGTCAGGATGATCAGGCGGTTCTTTCGAGCATTGTTTTATACTTTTTCGGGCTCGAGAGACACAAATTTACGAAAAAGGACCCCCCTGGAGTTTTCTTTTCTGTTGTCTTTTCAAACTCTCTAAACATGAAAAGACGCCGAGTTTTTCCTTTGTCAAACTCATTAAAATTTGATGACATCGAATTCCGTCGAAATTACGCCCTACAAGCATATGCTATCCCCGTCAAGCTTGTTAAAAATAAACTGGGGTACTCGCCAGAAATGGTGGGGAAAAATGGAACCATAATTATTGTCGTGTCGGCAGTATATCGCTCTTGAACATGGAACT
>Ga0115851_100425_pt1 | contig 18520 bp, 22 predicted proteins | sample InSIn2gowninarea_FD_83865 | JGI IMG/M metagenome (GOLD analysis project Ga0115851, IMG submission 83865)
AACATCAAAAAACGGCTATGTTCTTCAGTAAAGGCATAGCCGTCACCAGAAAGTTGATAGCTGATACTTGTTACCTATTTGACCGTGCTAGCTTTAACTAAGCCTTAACATGATGCTGCTTGCGCTTTAATAGAGAAAATGTACCTAGCGCACCGAGAGCCAGCGAACCCAAAATAGAAGAAGGTTCAGGGACAGGTTTAGCTGCAAGACCGATTAAATTGGAGCCAGCACCTTCACCAATTTGACCTAGTGAGGTGGCAGCACCAGTATTCAAATCAATTGAGTATAGAGCAGTAGCTAAAGTGTTGTTACTAGGGGTAAAGCTAGCGAGCGTGTCATGAGGGGCAAGATAGTACAAATTTACCTAAAAACGAGGTTTGTAGTATGCCGATGACAGGACTAAAACCCTTATTCTTTCGTTACAGCCTTATCTAACCTGAAGCAAACAAGGCTTGAATAATTTATCTAAAACTAATGAGTAAAAAGCTTGTGCAGCAATGCTTTTAGCCTATCTTGCCCCTAGCGTTAGCTACGCTATATCTACCCCAAAAACGGACGACGCAATGATCCCGACACTATAAATAATTAAACACTTCTTGATATTGATTCAGCAATCAAAACTTCTGCTTCCTCTCGCTTTACAGGCTTAGAAAAAAAATATCCTTGCCCATATTTGCATCGTAGCGCCCTAAGTTGAGCTAGCTGCTGTGCCGTTTCTAACCCTTCTGCTATTACATTTATGTTTAGATTGTGAGCTAGTTTTATGATCGCTCGCACAATTTCTAAGTGCTTGTCACTAATATCCATCCTGCTGATAAAAGAACGATCAATTTTTAATAAATCAAATGGAAAGCGGTGCAAATAACTTAAAGATGAATAACCTGTGCCAAAATCGTCCATATGTAATTCACAACCCAAATCTTTCAATTGCAAGAGCATTGAGGTTGCGGACTCAAGATTTTCCATAATTACGCTTTCGGTGATTTCTAGCTTTAAACAGCGTGAATTTAAACCAGTTTCTTGGAGAACTTGACGAATTTGTGCAACTAGGTCAAGTTGTAGAAACTGCTTGCTGGAAAGATTTACGCTAATTGACAGCGAGTCGTCAGAAAACTGTAATTGCCAAGCACGCATCTGGCAGCAGGCTTCGCGCAGTACCCAATAGCCAAGAGGGATAATTACTCCACTTTCTTCCGCTATTGATATGAAGTCATTGGGAAAGATTAGTCCCCGGTCTGGATGCTGCCAGCGAACCAGTGCTTCAAAACCAGTAATTTTACCAGTTTCTATTAATAGGATCGGCTGATACTGAACTCGCAACTCTTGACGTTCAACTGCCCTCTGTAGACTATTCCCTAACTGCAATAACGTTAATACATGGTCGTGCATGGTCGAGTTAAACACTTCATATCGACCCTTCCCAAGTGTTTTAGCTCTATACATTGCTGTATCAGCATCGCGTAGAATGTCTGCGGGCTGAAGGTAGTCTATTGTATTTAGGGCGATGCCTACACTTACGCTAGTAAATACCTCTTGTCCATTCAGCTTGAAAGGCAACTTCAACTGCTCTTGAATTCTTTTTACTACGCCGACTGCATCATTGACATCCTTAATATTGTTAAGCAAAATTGCAAATTCGTCTCCTCCAAAACGAGCAACCATATCTTTAGGGCGCAGACAACTTTCTAGACATCTAGCAATTGCTACAAGTAATTGGTCTCCAACCATATGTCCTAAACTGTCATTGACTACCTTGAAGCGATCCAAATCAATGAAGATTACAGCAAATAAATAGTTTTTACGCTGCTTTGTCCGCTTAAGCGCACGTGCTAATCGCTCTGTAAATAAAACCTTGTTTGGCAGGTTTGTCAGATGATCGTGGAAAGCGTTGTGCCGCAGCAGCTTTTCCGACTGCTTACGGTGAGTAATAGACTGTTTCAAAACTTTTAAATTGCGCCGCAACTCCAATTGAGTCACTACTTGAAAAGCCACAATGCGTAAAGCTTCTTGCTGTTCGCTGCTTAAGATCCGTGGAACATGGTCAAGTACGCATAAAGTACCTATTACTAATCCATCTAAATTAATCAACGGTACACCCGCATAAAACCGGATGTAAGGAGCGCCCATAACGAAGGGATTAGTTGCAAACCTATCATCCGTTAGAGTATCTTGAACAACCAATAATTCTTTTTGCAGAATGGTATAGGCACAAAAAGTAATATCACGAGGTTCTTCTTGTGAAATAAACCCCATTTTAGATTTGTACCATTGCCGCTTCCTATCAGTCAGACTAATTGCAGCAATTGGCGTTTGGCATATGGAGGCAGCTAAACGAGTCAAAGCGTCAAACGAATCTTCAGGAGCAGTATCAAGGACTTGGTAGTCAAGTAGAGCCTCAGTCCGCTTGGATTCAACTTCAGGTATATCCACTGGTGTTATAAGCTTAAAACGCTTCTCAGAATCTAATAAGCTTAACGTATATACTACCGTATTTAGATAACAAGAACTGCTATATATAGGCACTTTAGTCATTCATTTTAACCTAAAACCACCATAGAAAGCTGAAATATTTTGACAAAAAATATTTTTAGCCCAAAAGTTAACAAATCTCATGCGGATGTTCTACGCAAATTAATAATAAATCTTTCGCCCTGTATAAAACTCTAAATAGCTTGAGTACTAGGGTGATTTATTATGTTTTTAAGCAGATGCTCATGATTGTTCTGCTGTCCTCCAGTTGTCAAAATAATTTTGTCTTCTAACTCTTGTAAAATCATTTTAGTTAAGTATTTAGAAACTACCCCAAAATGAAGACCTCGAATATTTTTGAGTTGACGGATACAGTTATTATAAGATGTAATAACACTTTGGTAGCTTTTGCTATTAACCTCAATAGAGAACTTTTTATCCTCAACTGTAAACTCTGTTAGCAGAGTTCTAAGTTTTGAGCTATTTTCAATAGCATTTATAATATTTATCTGATTAGAAGGCATATATAAACGAGCATCCACTTGATTAATGTATGCTTCATGTTTAATATCTAAAAAGGCATCTAAGCACTGAAATACTGAGTATTGAAAACCACTGGGTCCATTAAAGAACTGTCCTTGCTCATTATAAGCTTTTACTCCTTTATAAACTACCCCATTAGGAAACATCTCTTTATTATTCCACCCTAAAGAGAAATATTTTACTTTATTAAACCAGTCCTCTTTATTTATTTTAGAGAAAACTTGGGTAAGATTCTTTCTTATTTCTAAATTTTCTGCTATTTTTAAGAGAAATACTCCATCAGCCAACCTAATTTCTTTTAAAGACTTTTGGATTTCTAGCATAGCTTGTATTGCCAGATCGCCTTTCCAAGTCATAAGAAAATAGACTAAATAAAAATACTTTTCTGCATCATTTTCAAGGAATCCATTAAGAATGTCAAGGTTGTCAATGCTGACATCTTCAGTTAACGTATTTTGCTTCCAGTTGTTATCAAACAAATCCGAGTTTGTTAGTATTGGAGGACGAGCAAATATTTCAGTCAGTTGGTGTAGAGGCACGGAAATTTGTTCAGGAATAAAATGCTCCGGTCGGTCTGCCATTCCTGAAACGTAAGGAAGCCATACCCAAGCATGTGCAAAAATACCTAATAAAAGTATTGCTCGATGCCTTTCTTTTTCTGTTTTAAGGTGATTTATTTCATACTTAGGTATATTTTCCAAGAGTTTTCTTGCCTCAAGATACTTGTTTTCCTTATTACAAGATTGTTTATCAAGAATTTGGGAAATTAATTTAGGTAAAATATCAGCAGTGTTTTCCCAAGATATATAATGGTGTGGCAATCGTTCAAGAGGGCTTTCTTTAGGAATAAGACTTGGCTTAGTTACTAGCACTTCGTCAACAAGATTGAGATTATTACTAAAAACGTTGGAGTTATTGTTTGTAAAACGGGGACGTATAAAGCAGGTCATAATATAAAGTAGAATAAAAGTTATCTATTTGAAAGTTAAACTATTTAATCTCTAGTTACTTAAGTAGCATTAATATAATAAAAAACTTAGTAATTTATCTAATAGTTAGGGTGACATATATAAGAAAACTTTTCCTGAAAAAAAGCATTAATTGCTATCAAATTATTAATTGCTATCAAATTTTTGATTTTTCCAAAGTATTCATGTAAGACCTGTTTTCATGAGCCGTTTAAGATTACTATCCATAGCGTCATTATGTATATACACAGTTAACTAGATAAAAACTTAAATAAAAACTTTCTAAAATTCCAGGGGGAAAATGTAGTTAGAATGTAAATTTCTGGCTTATTCCTGTTTTTTATTCCGCCGATTGTCGCTCTCCTACCACCCTGTTTACCTCACTCAAATTCATTAGTTTACAAAAATTTCACCACCCTTAGATTCTCCTTGACTAGCTATAAAAATGCCTACAGTAGGAGTACGGAAAAATGCGGCGGTGTTTTTAGGCAATATTAAGGGTTGTCTTAGTTTGTAGGTAAATCTACGCCCTAGTTAATGATGAAATTTCATTTGTACTGTAGAAATAGATCCAAGTCCTAAGTGGCTCTGTGGAGTGAGGAGTGCCAAACTGTAAACTCTTTGCTCCTTTGAGAATAATGAGAATAAATTGATTACTGTACTGAGATTTTGCCAGCCCATGTAAAAGGCTCTCTACTGCATATCGAATTAGCAGGAGGTTAAACGTTTCCCCCTGCTGCTTCGCTTTTTGTAACAGCCGCGCGTGCTGATGCCGTATAGTTTTTGGCTTGCTGTTGGCTCATTCTAGGCTGTGCAGGTAAGGGCGCATGATATTCTCCATACGGCAGAAGCGGGCATATCGCGCAGAGCTTCCAGGGCAACGTCCAGACCAATCTTATGTTTATAGGGTTTCAGCAGTATTTGTATTCCCAGGACGTGGCAGCCTAACGCGAGGCAAATCGCTGTAATAAAATGCGATAAACGCCTCTGTTCTAAATCTCAAAGAAGATATAGCAAGTTAAATTGTGCTGGATAACTATAATAATGAGGTGTTTCTTGAGCAACTACAGCCAAAAAAAACAGAGGTCTTCACTCTCACAACAATCCAGGGCTTCTCTACCCAATTTTGCCTGTTTTGCTTCTTGAAGTTTACTAATCATCTCAAATTTCTGCGCCAAGGTAAGATTTGATGCCTGACACACTAAAACCTGCATCAATTCTTCGTAACTAACTTTATCAGGGACAACAGACATATTTTTACTCTGTACACTTAACCTTTCTCCTATACTGGCTCTAGCAATTACAGATTAGGTTTAGAGATAATAAAGAATTGCGTAAATAGTTGATAAATACTTAAGTGTTAGGAATTATTATTGAAGCCTTGTTCAATTTTATACTTTAATGCTCGTACTACTGCAACGTTGGGGTATTGTTAAAATTTTCCTCAATCATTAAGTGACTCAACTCTAGTAGCTACTAGCTCCTCATTCTAATAATTAAAGGGTAATTGCTTTCAAGGCTATCTTTAAAAGTTATGTCGGTTGCTAGACAAAACAAATGCCCCTTTTTACCCTTAGTTATCTAAAAGTAGTTAGTGATTACAAGTTCAGCAAAGAGAAAAAAAACTCAGGAGCCAGTGTTGTTAGCAAGGGTTTTAATATGAGAGTAAAGGTCTAGTTTAGATACTTTAATATTTAGCTTAAATGCTGTAGACAAAGCATAATTCTTCATTTCTAGTGCTGGCATTTCTTGTCGGCAATGACTACAAAACAAGTACAGATTTCGACCACGAATATGACGCAGCATTTGATGGGCGCAGCAAAGACAATTAATCATAGAGATAACAAACCAAAATAAATAGTAGCTTTCAAGTCAACGGAGCAAAAATTTAGCATGGTGGCAAGACTTGTTCTCCAACTAAAACTTTTAGATAGTGCTACGCAATTATTTAACAAGCGGCGAGCGTGAGATTGGTATTCACTAGATAGTAAAGGTAATCTATGCCAGTGCTGAACAAACAAATTCCTTAGCTATTTAATTTAAGCAAATCGGAGATAGTAGGCACTAGGGGAAAATTACCTAACTAATTAACGACTTTTGCTAACGGGGTGAAAATTACAGCGTTTTGACTAATGCGATCGCTGGTCTTGATGATATCCACAGTCAAGTTTTGCTTGTTTGAGGTGTCTTAGCCTTTTCGCCTCTGCCCAGCCAGTGCCGATCCACTCTTTCTGTTCTGGGGTCAGGTCAGATGCCTTATTAACCACAATCCACATTAAGTCTTCATAACTAATTCTATCTGGCACAGTAAACATATCTTTAACTTTGTTTTGTTAGTATGTGTAGCGACCCGAAATCATAATCGCTCCGACCCGAAATCATCGCGTTTTTGAGACCACATTAAAAGAGAATAAATGGGTGCTTGAGACCGCATTAACAGATAATAGAACCAGATTAAACGACACCAGACCGAAATCATAAATCTCAGACCACATTAACTGAGAATAAAAATAGATGGCTGAAACTAATTGATTCTCCTAAATTGGTAAACCTGCGATTAGCATCTGGTCGGTTAATTCTTTGGTTCGTGCCGCGTCAAGTTGACCTCGAAAAAATAACTTGATTTCCGTAGGTTTAGCATTAAACTGCTCTGCCAGACCTCTTACGTCGTAGCCATGCCGGGTTAACTTCGGCTCTAGTTCATCGATTTGTTTGGACAATACCGATTCTACAATCGCTCCAGTGACAGGCTTCTCCCCAACGTGATAAGCCGCCTCCATTGCTAACATTAAATGCTGTTCTATTTGCAGTGGTGTTCGCAATCGCTCACTCAATAGTTCAATCGCTTCAACCGTCAGCACCTCAGACAGTTTAGTCCCTTCACGCGCACACGCATCAATCAACCAAGTAATATATTCTCCTTGACTACCTGCCATTCCTTCTAAGGAGAAGATTGTCGCCCGATAGCCAATTTCTTCCATTGTGGGGCGGCGTAAATCATTTTTCAATTTCGGATGCCCCGCCAGGATTACCGTAAGAGACCCCTCCCCATCGGAAATCACTTCAATTAAACGTTTCAATCCAGTTAAGGTACTACTATGCAGGTCATGAGCCTCATCAACAAACAAGGCGACAGGTTTTTTCCCTTTCTTAATCAAGTCGCGTAATTCTCGCTCCCGCTTTTCCCCAAAAGCAGGAATTTTAATTTCCTTATCATCAGGCGCTAGATCATAAAAGAGGGCAGCAATCAACGTTGCAAGGGTAGCGCGATTCTTATCAACGGAGAGTGACTTGGAGACACGAATCTTGTTTTCTTTAGCTAAAACCGCGAATAATCGCCTTAGTATAGTAGTCTTTCCACAGCCAATAACTCCGGTTAGAGCGATTAACTGACCCGAAGAAGCCGCAACGCGCGAGTTCCTGAAACATCTGTTTTTGGGCAGCCGTCTCATAGTAACCTGCTTGCCCTTAACTCCTTAATCAAGCGCGAAGCTCTCTGGACGGAAGCTTCCGCCCAGAAGACTTCGCCAAAATGTGCCATTACTTCAGTCAGCATTTGCTCCCCCTCGTTCTGGAAAATGGAAATACTGTCGCACTCGCTCCATGATTACCTTTTTGGTCAAAGTCTCCTCCACTAGGGTGCTAATAAATTCCCGTTGTTTAAGGTCGAGTTTAGCTAAGGGTTGACCCAAATAATCAGCAATAGCCCGCTTTGCCATCAAAGCTGTCGGATAGGTAAATTCTTGATAGGGGTCGGGATCTCGAAATGGATTAATGACTAGGGTTGAAGGGAGGAAATCATCGTTCACGAACTGTAAATCCGTGTTTCCTGTAAGGGCTGATCGAGGTAAATCTAGTTGCTTTGCCAACACTGTAATTCGGTCGGCTCGTTCTTGCGTGCGGCTTTTTTTAAACTTTCGGTATCGATGCAATGGAATGGGCCCATCCACTGGATAATAAGGTCCATAACGCTGTTCATCACGCTCCACATATAGTTCGTTGTCAAACAATCCCCACCAAAGAATCACTGTTTCACCCGCTAGGTCTGGGTCTACTTCATAAGCCACTCCCTCAACGGAGACTCTGGCATCACCAAGGCATTTTTTGGATGAATTATTCATCCAAAAAGATGCCGCCCCAACCTTACGCCGTTGCGGTTCACGGGCAAAAGTACAGAACCGCTCCCAGTTGCACATGACACGCAGTCCATCCTTGGGGATATTTTCTAGCCAGTCTTCCATCCGTGAATGAGGTTCTGACCGATGTGGTTGGTCATTATAGTTAACTAAATATTTATGCAGCCACTGGTTGGCTTCGGCTTCTGTCTCTGGTTGATGGAAGTGGTAAAGTGTTTCATGAGCTTCTTTGACTGTCCGAAAAGGTCTTTCCACTTTGCCTTTAGAGCGGGCGGTTACTCGCCGGCTATCGCTACCTTTGGGCATATGAGTCATCAGTTTTATGCCCAAGCATGACAAGACGTTTTGGAATACCTGACTTTTTGAGATTGGTCCGCCCTTCAGCATAAATTGTGGCGGGAATGCCTTGAAAGGGTGAATTAAAGCTAGTTTTGGCAGTCATGGCGTTAAACAAAAACCGTAGTGCGGCTTCTACATCCTCTCCATAAACGCAGTGGTATTCCTGATAGCAGGTTCCACGTGCGATCAAGGGCGATGCTGTAAAGCATCAGGAGTGGATTGCCACGACATTTTTCAACCCAGGCTGGTTGCTTGATATGTTTTAAGTCTGAAGGGCTAAGGTCAAAGTGCCAGCAGTCATTACTATCATCCGCTTGAAACCTCACGGATGGTGGTTGTCTAGTCATCCTTTCAGTGTCGTAGCCCCAAGCCTTGAGATAGCGATTCACAGTGGTTTTGGTGAGGATGCCCTTGTTGGGTTGGACAAAGCCATCAGGGGTATTAACTCCATGCTCTTCCAATAATTCGATAGCTCGTGAAGTAGAGATATGCCGACCTTTCTTGTTACTGGTGCGAATTTTAAAGGCAGCAATTATTTCGCAGTATTTTTCCATCTCTTGTTGTGAGAGTTTGCGCGGCTGCCCTCGGTCCGCACGCCGGAGGGATTTTGGTCGGGAATGCTCTTGCAGTAACCGATATAGCGTCACACTGGAAATTCCGTATAGGTTAGCGGTTTGGGCAATTAATTGTCGCCGCTCCGAACAGCGACTGGGCAAAGTATCCAATCGTTGACGTAAACTAACTAGGGCGAAATCTGGAATTTGTTGACGGGGCATTATTTGGTTTGCCCTTCGGCTACATAGTTGTAGAGGGTTGGTTTGGAGATACCCATCATGTGGCAGATTTCGTCAATGGAGTATTGACGGTCGTTGTAGAGTTTAACTGCCAATTGTCGTTTGTTAGGATCTAAGGCTTTGGGTCTTCCACCTTTGCGTCCTCTAGCTCTGGCGGCGGCTAATCCCGCTTGGGTTCTTTCGCGGATTAAATTGCGTTCAAACTCTGCCAATGCCCCAAATAAATGAAATACCAATTGTCCGCTACTTGAGGTGGTATTAATGGATTCTTGCAGGCTATGCAGTCCAATCGAGCGCCCTTTTAAGGTTTCTGTCAATTCAATCAGGTCTTTGAGCGATCTGCCTAGACGATCTAGTCGCCACACTACAAGTGTATCCCCGGCTCTAGCTGTCTCTAAGGCAGAAATCAACCCTGGACGGGCAGTTTTGACTCCACTGAAATAATCCTCAAAAATCTGTTCGCAGCCCGCAGCCCGCAAAGCGTCCTGTTGCAGATTTAACTTTTGATCGTCTGTTGATACACGGGCATAACCAATTAGCATCACTTAGAGTAAATAAACTCGTATTTCTTAAGCATATCCTGCAATTGATACATTTACTAAGTTTCTTGCCCTAAAGAATGACAGCTTATCGTTGCATTGAAACTTGTCAAACCTCAGTAATAAAAATGTCCGTTTTCTTTACTGACTTTCTCCCCAATTTTTATTCTCAGTTAATCCGGTCTGAAATTTATGATTTCGGTCTGTTGTCAAATAATCTGGTTCTATTCTCTGTTAATGCGGTCTCAACCACCTGCTTATTCTCTTTTAATGTGGTCTCAAAAACGCGATGATTTCGGGTCGGAGCGATTATGATTTCGGGTCGCTACAAGTATGTTTAGCTTTCCCAGTTTGATAGTCATATAAGACGCTTTACTAACGTCTTTTTCCAATCTTTAAAATCTTTGAGATTTTGTTAATCGTTAGTAAAGAGCGTACAGCTACTTGCTTGTATTTTTAGGTTTATCTCATTAATCTAGACCGGAATGAATACAAAAGTTAGATGAAGCATTCTCTTTATCGACTTCAAGCCGATTCTTGACCTGGTATTCGCCTAGCTAATAAATTTCCCAAACTTATTAAATACAGTTGAGATAGTAAAATTTCAGCCAAATGCTGTGTGGTAGTTAAATAATTAAATTATCAAAAGCCTCAAGAAGCAGCTTAGTCGTTAATACCTAAGTATTCGCTAACTCTTTATGCAATTGTTCATCATTTCTAAACCTAATATGTATCTACAGAAGTCAGTATAGAAAGGCAACCTTACCTGAAGTCAAAGAATCATGAAAAAGTCTACAGTTCTCAGAGTTTTGCGGCGCTCTACAGATGTTATTGATGGTCCAGGCTGGACAGATGTTGATGTAAATGGCGGCTACTACGACAGCCATGGAAAGTATGTGCCGTCTCAATCTAACCATCAGTAACCAACGGCGCGGATATTTTGCAGCCCATCAAAAGCCGATCGCCGCTACAGCTAGTCGTCGTTGCTCTGGGGTTACTTCTAAATAGCGCTGCAACGTCCCTAGATCGTTGTGTCCTGATATTTCCTGAATCACTCGCAGGGGTATTCCAGCACACCCGCCGCTAGGTTATGGAAAATTCCAAATCCTTTCCAGTCCGGTGACTTAGCTGCACTTGCGCTATATGCACGGGCAAATGCTTCTAGAAAAAAGGCATCTTGTCCCACATAGTAGGCAAATTTTTTCCGCTCAAGTGTACCGTCACCAATACCTTGAACAAAAGGATGTTTTAGACATTCTTGTGCTAGGTCAAGATTTGCTTGCCATAATTCGCTAGATACTGTCAAAGTTTTTAGGTCTGGATAAATTTAAGTAGGATAGTTGCCGATTATAACTATAATTTTGCCTCTCTATTGCTAGATGTTCTAGCCACACCCAAGTAATAAAATTGTTTACGATCGCATAAGAGCAAACTATTGACTATCACTGCATTGATGTGGTGGCGGCTATATCTATGAATACTTTAGAAAGCATCATTATTGGTCTGACTTTGAGCGCTGCCTGTGGCTTCCGCATTTTCGTCCCGCCTCTAGTCATCAGCATCGCGGTAATTTTTGGACATCTACCAATTACATCAGGATTTGAATGGGTTGGCACTTACCCCGCATTGTGGGCATTTGCGATCGCCACTGTTGTCGAAATTGGTGCTTACTACGTTCCTGTATTAGATAACTTGCTAGATACGCTTGCTACACCGACAGCACTAGCGGTTGGCACTTTTGTCGCTGCTGCTGTATTTCCAGACAGCGATCCTCTGCTGCAATGGACTATGGCGGCGATTGCTGGTGGGGGTACAGCCGGAATAGTTCAAGCTCTAACTGGAATTACTCGCTTGTCTTCCACAGCCTTGACTGTCGGGCTAGGAAATGCTGTAGTTGCAAGTTTTGAATCCATTGGAGCAATTACCTTGTCTGTGTTAGCCTTAGCAGCTCCTGTAATTGCAATTGGCTTGGTTGCAACTTTACTGATAGCTACCTTGACCAAATTTTTTCAAAGCAGAGCGACAAGCAAAGAATGATTGTAAGTATTTTCTCCTCAACGCTGGCGTTAATTACTGCAATTAGACCAATTTTTAGCATTTTGAACGAGTGCAATTTGTAAGCACATCTTGGAAGATGCTAATAATTAATCAGTCACTTCGCCCAGAACACTAACGCAGGGATAATTCATTCTAGAAGTAAAAATAGCTTGTCGATATCATGGGCAAGAAATCGTTCCGCCTTGGTGAGAGAATCATAACCACCCTTACGAGCAAGATTGATGGCAATGGTGCGGAGGATAGACCAGTTTGTGGCAGCATTATAATTATTGAAGGGCGCGGCATCTTCCCCAAAGATGACATCTTTGACCCAATGCAAGCGATTTTCAATTCCCCAGTGAGTAGCGAATCCCGCAAGCAAATTTTGCGGCGGAGGTCAAGAGCGAACTAATGTAATAATTGGTCTGTAGATATTGTTTTCCTGAGCGGATACCGATGCGCTCTACTTGGACAAGACTTTGCAGTCCTACCCAATCGAGATTAATGCCCTTGAGGTCAGTAAAAACCTTGACGATTCGACAGGTAATTCGCCCGTGAGTCTTCTCGATATCAACAAACCGATCGCACGGCAATGGGTGTTCAGCTAAGGTTTTAAGTTGTGCTAATAGTCGAGGGTGATTACCTTTGACAGTGATAACGTAGTCGTTGCCGCCCTCAATAATGAGCTTAGTAGTTTTTTTGGCAGTGTAGTGCATCCATTGTGAACACTACTCCTTCAAGTTGCAATGCCTCCAGCATTGTTTGTACCACTTTTAACTCACTATTATCGTTCGTTTCAAACTGTTGGGTAGCAAGCACTACTCCATGAAGGCTGCTGTAGAACGAAACCAATGAAACGAAGTTCTGGTAAGCTGTTCTTGCCTCGGTAACAGTTCCTTTAATACTCTTGCCATCAATTGCTACCCACTCCTCTAGTTCGGTATTGAAAGTGCTGTTTGCCCATTGCCCGAACTGCTGTGTCAGCACTTGAAAATCGAGCTTCTGTAAAATGCGACGAAAAGTAGTGTCTGATGGTAGGCGAGTTACTGTTAGTCCTAGTTTCTCACTGACTGCTTGATAGTGTCGCACCCCAAAATCTTCCAGTGCATAATAACTTCGGCATCCACTGATTGTTCCCATAATTACTAATAGCAAAATCAACCAAAGTGGGTAACGTCTACCTTGAGATGCCCGGAAATCTCTAATTTCCTGGAGCGATTGGATTAAGTTCGCCCTCATTTCTTTTCTCCAGCTCGTTCGTCTCAATTATTCTAATATTTCTTTAAGCAACGAATTATCCCTGGAACACTAACGCATGAACGCACATCAAATTTTCGCTTTAGAAACTTTCTTGGAACGCAACTATTTTGCCAGTGATGAGGAAGGTACAATTGCCAGCATAGGCTGTGCCTCTTTTTCCACTTATTTCACTAACTCTGACGAAGATAGCTACTGCTTTTCCTTATATATAGGTGATTTAGTCGGTTACGAATTTTCTCTGATAAACGAGGATTACGTTTGGGATGAAGAAGGTTTAGAGGAGAGGCTGACTAAGGTAGATTCCCTCAAGCAACTTTTTCAAGATTTTGCTCATCTAACTAAGGATATGGCTTTTGAAGAAGGAGAATCCACCGAAGAAGAATCAGAATTGTAAGAAGCTATGCTAGAAGTTAAGCTTTCAGTCTTAATATTTGCCAGCTTTTTGAAAAAGCTGACAGCGCCTTGAACAGTCAGCGTGTTACGACCAAGATAGTCTAGACGCTGTTGCACCCAGCAGCACGACCAATCCTAGCGATCTCCGAAAGTAGTTGACACCAGTGAATAATTCTAACCACGCCCAAGTGAATAAAGAGCCAAAGGCGATCGCGTCTAATCCAGTGTGAATGTTGCTATTTGTAGGAATTAGGTTGAGTAAAGTAGCTGTCAGCCAAACTATAATCGGCAGATTGGGCATCTGACCTATAACAATCTGACCCCGACTATCTCGAAAAGTTCGATCAAATAAAGTGTTTTCCATATTTTTGAGTATGTCTATTCAGTTATTCAACACTCATCTATCCACTGGAGGGTTTTTGTCTAAACTCTAAGTTTGGGGATCAAAAGCTTTATAAAACGTAGAGGGCAGATTTTTTGAAAGGCGGATAGATACTCTATCTGGAAAGAGAAACTTGAATAGAGCGTAAGATCGCTATTTTATCGTGTTCAGTTTAGAAACCACTCAAAATAGCCGATTTCTGGAACTACGCCTATTCTCACGGGTAAAATCGAAACTCCTAGCCCACGCGATACATACATAGCGATCGCACCATCTCTATACCAACCACTGACATAACGCCCGCTACCATTGGGACGTAAAGGAGTAAAGCCAAATAATGATAATTGTCCGCCATGAGTATGCCCTGACAGCATATATTGTGGTTTGTATTGTCTAATCTTTGCTAATTCATCACTTGAAAATGAATCTCGATACGCTGGTGAGTGGGCAAGTAATAAATGGTTTGGTTGCGGGGGAACACCTTGAAGCGATCTGATTAAATCGGGTTTGCCAACTAGATCGTCTAATCCCGTAATTAATATAGTGCGCTCACCATAATTATATAAAGTGCTTTCATTAATTAATAAACGACAATTATAAGTAGCATAGATTTTTGTTAGATGTTCTAAATCAACACCTGCCCAGTATTCCCAATTACCCATAATTGCATACTTAACTGTTTGCTTATTAAGCAGCGACAAGAAGCGCGAAAATCCTTTAATCTGTTCGGCTTTATCAATCGAATCTCCAGTAAATAGCACAACATTTGGGTTAAGTTTATTAACTTGCTCGGCAATAAGTTGAGCGCGACTATTAAACTGTTTGAGATGGAGATCGCTGATTTGAACAACCTTAAAACTATTATTTTTAGAAGCGAATTGTTGACTCAGTTGGTGACGTGTAACAACGAAACGGTTTGGCTCAATGATAAAACCATACAAAATCAACAAGCATAAGCTAATAGTGATAGTAAGTAGAATAAATAAACTCTTTTTTCGCTTTTTTCTTGTTGTCATTAGTTGAAGTTTTGGGAAATTATCTAGAAATAATATAGATAATAGTTGCATTATCCGAAACAAATAGTTTGCATCGGTTTTATATACGTCTTGCTGCAAATAGGGGATTTTTAAGTTAATTTGTGCGATTGCTTCCAGCACTGACGCAACGGCAATCTCATTCCTCAGCAGTCGCGTTTTACTTCCTTAATAACAACATTAAATCCTTGCCAATCTTGCACAGTAAAACCAACACTTGTTTCCTCTGGATATCTAATCGCCATCCTTTCCCAAGCTTCCTCGGCACTTGATGCTTGGATATAATAGCCTTGTCTAGCGGTTAAATCGTCTCGACCAATACAGTCATGAGTGTAAAGGGCGTTACGGGTGCAGCGATATTCTTGCATGGTTTGAGCTATAGTTGCATAGCACTAAGTTAAGGCGAATTATAAACTTCTGACTTTCAAAAATAAGTTTCGATAGATTGCACAGTAGTATACAGTTTCGAGCCAAATTTTGTCATTCAGTTGAGGTTATGCGCAGGGCAACCGCATAAAAATTATTGAGTTAAAAGTTTGATGAGATAGGTCTGGTCCCAAGCTGCCTTTTTGCGTCTGGCGGCAATGCCACGTTTGGATGAGGAGTCTTTGGAGAGAAGATTGAGAGCCAGATGCCTAAGCAAAGCCATGTTTTGAGGAGCAAAATCACGGTGAATGCGGCAGGCATCCTCATGGAAGGAAACATCCAGTACCCAGTGCAGAGAATTTTCAATTGACCAGTGGGTTCGGACGGCATTCATGAGCAAAGTCGCCTGACTGGGTAGACTACTAATAAAGAATCGATTTTCTGTTGTCATTTGACCGTTACAGCGCCGCTCACTTTGCACCAGCACAACGGTTTTTAGTCCTTGCCATAGAGGTTTTTGGATTAGATAGTCCAATTGTGAAAGCGTCCAACATCGGCGGATTTCAATTCGTCCATGACCCTTATCTATCGATTGGGCAAAGCTGTGAGCAACATCCTCAAATTTAGACTCTTGAGCCTGCTGAAATAACCACTGCACATCTTCAAACAGTCCACCTTGATTCCCCTTGAGCGCCAATACATAATCAGCACCACCTTCAATGATGGTACTAGCGATATCTCTTTGACAGCCCATTGCATCAATCGTTACGATACATCCCGTAATTTCCAGTACCTTCAGTAGTGCTGGAATCGCTGTTATTTCGTTAGATTTATCATCGACTTTGCATTGTCCTAGCACTAAGCGATTAGCACTTGCCCAAGCGCTAACCATATGAATTGCGGCTTTGCCGCATCCTTTCCCACCAGAATGACGCAGCGTTTTGCCGTCTATTCCTATAACCTCGGCTCCTAGCAGTTTGCTAATGGACTTCACCCAACTTACAAAACAGATTTGCATTTGGTCTGGGTCAAGACGCGCAAACACCCGTCCAAAGGTATCCGCACAGGGAATTCCACTTGGTAAAGCTAGAAACGTTGACAGCCAGTCTTGTTTTGCTCTACCGTACTCTGCCATATCCTCCCATCCCTCTGCCCCACTAATCACTGAACACAGGGCAATTGTAACGATATCCAATAGCAGATGCTCTTTTCCTCGGATATCACGGGGGTCTTTTAGGCTGGCAAAATGGGTCAGTATGCTGGCATCAATTATCTGACTCACTGGGGTGTTCCTACTTGCTTTACTTTACCTCACCCTACCGCATCTTTTTTATGCGGTTGCCCTGAGGTTATGCGATCGCGTAACACAACTATGACAACCCTGAAACCGATGTCTCAACCTCCGCTCATGACGATGTAGAATAATTCGTAATCTTACTGTAGAGATGTAGCACAGCTACATCTTTGCCACTCACGGACAACGACCAAAAGGGAAAAATATTTTGATGCGATCGCCAATTATTAGTTTTCTGCTGCTATTGGGTTTAATGATACCTCTGTCAGCCTGCGATTTTGGGGGAGGAGATGCTGAAGAAGCGCCTGAAAATACTGAACAAAAACAGGAGGAAGATGATGATGATTGAGCAAAAGTATGGCAGATTTCATTCCACTTGAGCATTTACTTATTTAGGAAATATGGATAGTGTTAAAACTTACGATTATCAATCATTAGATTTGCTCTAATGACGCTCTTGGTTAGTTCGCTCATCGGCTTAAGATGGTCTACCGCAAACTACCACCACGCTGTCATTACTGTCATTGGGTAAGTTTAATGTCTTGAAGAATATGAGTAAAAAACCTAAAGGCTGGTATGAGGCGCTTGTTATCCGTCCTGTGATGAATGTTGATGGCTATGAGAGCCATGAAAAGGTATGCGGTCATGTCGCTGATATCTACTTTTCTGTCAAAGAAAACGAGATTCGTCAGAAATTGGCAACTGATAGTAAAAATTCAATATACACGTCTATTTACACTCTCTACAAAGTAGGTGAAGCTAAATGTCCTGCTTATTGGGTGGGTAAAGATTTGCTAACAGCACTTATGCAATCAGATTTGACCATTGAAGCTGACAGCTTGCACTGGGCAATGAAAACTGGAATTTTTATACTGCCCAAAAATGTAGTTTTATCTCCAGAGAAACGTAGCATTGAGGCAATCTTTTGGCACTACGATCCGGGTGACGATTATCTTTACTGGACTGCAATTGATGGATCTAGTTTCTTCTGCCGCAGATTTAAGGTAAGCGATAACTTAAGACAATTAACTTATGCCGATGTCCAAGATGTCGATCCGCAAGCCGTTGTAGAGTTTAATAGTTATTTGCAATCAATATTCCTGCGACTAATTCTAATCATGGAATGCCGCCCTGAATTAGTAGATACAGAATCTCAAGTAATCAGAGTTAGTCTTGGATTCGCCAAGAATAAAGCCAAAGATTTCTACGAACCTCTGTGGATTGGGAAAAATTACCGCGTCAAGTCCGAAGACACATCAGAACGGGGTGGTACTCATGCTTCTCCCCGCGTTCATTGGCGCAGAGGATACTTGCGAAATCAACCCTATGGAGAAGGCAGACAGCACAGAAAATTAGTTTGGATTGAACCAGTTTTAATCATGGGCAAAGCTTAACAGACACTAGCTAGTTAATATTTCTCGATAATAAATCAATTAACGTATTTGTATCTACATCGTTTGCTATGTAGATATATTGGGTGCAAGCGATCGCAATTTAGCTTATGGATTAAGAAGCGTTCTTATTACACCTGTACTACTTAGTTGTTGAGTTCTCAATCTCAACAAAATTGGGCAAAACGCTATGAATGTGCTTTAGCCCCTGACGTAGTTCGTCGGCGGTGAAATCGTAACCTTTTGCTTTAGCTAGATTGATAATTGTTGGTGTGTCTTTGCTCCCTATGGCTTGTGTAAACTGCTCTCTCAAGATTTCGTCTTGGAGAACAGCCGTAAAAAAATCAAGAAAGGATTGAGATATTTGCATGATGTTATTTATTATCAAAAACTAGCAGGGTATTCAAAAGTAGGCTGCCATTGAATTAACCGCCCTCCTTCAGTTCCCGCTCTATTGTAATTGTTCTGCAAGAAGCTCCGTCTAGCTGTTTCTGTTCCTCCAGTTTGTTGCATTAACGTCTCTTTAAGAGGATTATCGCTCTTAATAAGAAATTCATTACGAGTATGCAGCCGCT
>Ga0115851_100426_pt1 | contig 18516 bp, 18 predicted proteins | sample InSIn2gowninarea_FD_83865 | JGI IMG/M metagenome (GOLD analysis project Ga0115851, IMG submission 83865)
CAACCCACCCACACCCTTAATCAGCGAATTACGAGAATCTGATGTTGTCAATGCTATGCCAGAAGAAAATCATGACCGTGCTTTGTCGGTGCAGTTCCCAGTATCAAAAGGCCTCGGCCGACGAGTGACAATTAGGCCAGCCGACCTTATCATCAACCGCCTAGACACAACCACGTCTTTCAGAGAATCAATCGTCACAACGCCTTACCCACAGCGCCGCGCTAGTGATCAGACTAGTGTCAATAGTGATTCGCACTGCGACCGCAACAACTCGAACTCCAGCTCTGATGACACGAAGAGAGCTAACCAGGCCAAAGACAGACGGTCGCGAGTGGTATCATTCACCCAGCTCTCTGCGCCTGATGGAGTGTCTCGAAGTATTGGAGAAAAGGATCGATTTCCATCCCCTGAACGTCCTGAAATCCTTTTCGTTGACCTTTCTCTCCTCAACCATCCACTGGCACGCACCACTATCGAGATCCAGATCACTGACAAAAGCACCTTCGATGACGAACTGCTCTTCCATGAGATTCGCAAAGCCTACTCTCGTCAACTCTTAGGTCTCCGCCGTCTTCTCTTTACTCTAGTCCGTCAAGTAGAGTACGCTACGGTCACCTCTCCAATCGACTACAATGATACCGACTTCGATAACATCAGCTTCGTGCAACATTTCCACAAACCATCCCTGGGTCGTAAGCGCAAAGAATGGGTAATTTGGCTCCGTAACAACAATCCACGACACGCAGCTCCGACAAAGCACGGTCATGATTTTCTTCTGGCATAGCATTGACAACATCAGATTCTCGTAATTCGCTGATTAAGGGTGTGGGTGGGTTGACAATAGTAGGATGAACAGACTGGATAGTGTTCAAGGTGTTTCCGGTGGAGGGATGGTGGGCGAAGCCTAGCTCGTTGTGGGTAGGCGAACCAATCCATTCTTGTTCAGTAGGTGGGCGTAGCGTGACGGATCTCGAGGATTGAGTTGAGCTTGTAAACTGTTGCTCGTTGTGTGGATCTTCGACGCCTATTGGAGCGATATCATCTTTGGATGGTTTCTGGGTATCCTCTTCTAGCATAATAGGAAGCATGTCCGTACTTAGTCCTGAGACACACTCAACCCTGGCGGAAGAATGGCTGTCGGGTTGTGTCAAACCATCGCCTTGTATTTTCGGTACTTGGGTATTGGAGTGAGACCTGTGCTGAACAATTCGGGGTTTGCCAACTCTTACACTGCTTGCACGGCCGACGATTGGACGGTCATGTTCCTCGAAAGAATATTCAGATTCAGACCTTGTGTCAAAAGTGGCCGATCGAGGACGATAGGTTGTTCTTGGCAGGATCTCGTCAGATAGTGAACCAGTATGTGACACCTCCTCATTCATGCCTACAGCGTGTATGCCGAGAAGACTGACTGCGTCTTGTCTAGACGTGTTGCTTTGGTTGCTACCATGATTCAGAGAGGCTTCGTTGTGAACAACTTGTACGCTCTTTTCATCTTGTAGTAAGGACTGCTGAGTAGAAAATTCCTCCTCACTCGGTATTACCTGCACCTTGTCTTTTGATGTAGAGTCACCAGCAACCGAACTGGTCATAGTCATGGGCTTGGTTAGGTTCTTCATCTTTCCTTCGGCTATCTCCTTTGTCGGAATGCCTCTTGATTTCAGTGGCAGAGATGTTGTCTTGCCTTTGTGGATGGAGTATATCCGAGTTGGACTTGAGGGTAGGAAAACCATGGCTGCAGTGTCTAAAGAAGTTTATGGAGTGGTGGTATTGTCGACTGGAGAGACTAACAACTTGATTGATGAATGTGAGGCTGTATGACAATCCCATCCGAGGTTTTCATGCATCACATCGAAGCACATGTTGAGGTTATCAACTCAAGGACTTTCCGAGCGCAGGTTTAGAACATACAAAGAAAGCATCCCAAATCCCAGAGGCCCACTGAGAGCTATACTGGTTTCAGGATTCGGCAGGTTCTGTGCCATGGTCTTCAGCTGAAAGCGTTATACTTGCATTCATCCACGAAACCTGCCTCTGCAGTATGGGCAGACGTCGAATTCGTCGAAGAGCTTCGAGGTTATGCACTGACCAGGGTGTGGCCTCAGCTTGGAGATATTGAGGAATTGCCTTTCGCACCCGGAACAGTATTTCGATATTCCTGGTTCTTGTATAGAGATAAATGAGAGGCTGCATCTTGAAAACACGTGACCGTTTACACAAACTGAATCATTGTCGTCCTTCATGTGAATGGGCACATCGCAGATGTCGCATGTTTCTAGAGCAGTTTGTGTTGAGCTTGCAGAATTGGAAGGGGTGGTCTGTGCGGACTGACCGTTTTGGGTCATGAGGTGGACATTGGTGACGGCTTCAGCTTTTCCGGACACAGCTGTTGCGAAGTTTCCTAGAATAGTTTGTTGACTGGATTGATTCAGATTGCGACTAGTCCAAGCATGGAGGACTTTAACGAGCATTTGATCAATGGTGGAGATGATATAAGTCTGTGAGCGAAGCTGACTAATAACGAAGTCGAGAACGGCAGTCGCAACCTCTATAGCAGTCTTCTGTTGCGACATGGCGTTCGCAAATTGGGATCGCAGAGGCCTAAATACAACATGGCACTTTTCCAGGACTGTCGAAGTGTACTCATACATATCCCAAGGATGTAGCGTTAAACAGGCAGCCTCGGTACTTTGGTCTGGTGAGGTAGCAAAGCCCCAGAATCGGATGCGGAAGAAGCCACCCAGACGACATCGTTGATCGTATCTTGCGACTATGTCCTTGAGTGCTTCTTGCCATTGAGGACTTTCCTCCAAGCTGTGGATGGTCCGAAGGCCCTGTCGGCCCAGAGATGGCACCTTTTCAACGCTCGTCTTCTGAAGCTCTTGTAGATTGACTTGTCGTGCAGTAATCTTAGAGCCATGATCTGAGAGATTAACCTCCAGCGCAATCGAGTACTGAGCATTTTGATGATGTCGCTGGTACACCAACGATGTTGTCACGACACTTTGTACAAGCGAGGTTGGCAAATTCACGGCATTCCATGGAAGGAACATCATACTTCTCACGGACGCATTGCACGTGAGCAAGTTTTGCAATCCGGTCATGCCTGTGATATGGCTGTGGGAAGTTTCAAGATGTGGCAAGGTGGTAGTGAAGACTGGATTCAAACACCATGTTCCATATTGGTCCCTGTTCTTCTTGTCAATTCGCAGGATGTGTAAAGTATCGTCATCATCGATGATAGCAAGGAGTTGTACGCCCCATTGCCCGCCATTTAGAAGACGCAGAGGATTCGACCATGCGAGGCATCGAATTCGCGTGTTTCGTCTGGTGGGTGCAGCCCGAATTGGCAGGTGGTGATTTACAACACAGGTCCTTTGCCAATTACGCTGCGAGCCATCAGTTTCCCAAATGGACAGTAATAGGTTCGAGGTCAAGACAGCAAGAACAGAGCGGTAGTGAATACCCGGACCTGGAGGAGACCAGGCAAGTGCAACAACGACAGAGTTGGATTGCTCCTCACCAATAGAAAGATCCTGGATCGTGGCCAGACTCTGTTCAGGCCATTGGCGGTAGTCAAATTGATCAACGCGAATAGTATTCACAGTCGACTGCTTCTCGCCATTGGCAAAGCCTCCGACAATGTGTACATTTTCACCACCAGCAACGGCAAGACCCTCTTCACACCAGGTCAGACAGTCCTCGCACGAAGGGTATGCGGTAAAGGCTAGCGATTCACGGTACCGGATGGGCGGTCGTGGTATTGTCATTCTCCGCTGACTGCAGGACACAACCAGATCGATGTCCCGAAAGTTTGTGGTTCATGCACCGTGCAGTAGTTGATTCGGTAGTGCAGATCACGCAGGGATATGACACGATAAGCGGAGCACTGATCTGGATGGTGTTTGAACAGCATCAGGTATTCTAACAAACAGGATCGACACGGACAAGGTTAGTGCCACGCGTGGACTTGACCTTGGGAATTGCGTTTGACTGCGCAAGCTTCAAATTTACGTTACAGTGCATTGGCAGTGCCGGATACTTGGTATGTCTGCTCTTCCGATGACGACTCGGAATTAGAGATTCGGGGCTTTCTCGGAAATGGTAATATTCCACTTGCACTGTGAGCAAAGGGTTATGTATGTACCCAGTTACAGTGCAGTAGGACCTAGGTAGTGCCAACACCAGGAATCGGGGAAACTAGCACCTAAATGATTTAGGTTTTAGCCGCATACCGAACGATATTAAGCAAGCCCTCGGCAGCCCAGAACAATGAGCAACCCACTTTGGACGGTTAGCCCGGCTCTCACTCCCCAGGGGGACCTATCCCAAGCCTTTTGACTTGTTGCTTGACTCAACACTTGCAGTGCCAATGCGGCCCAGCAGTTTGGCTCGGTCACACAAGCTAGCGGCTCTGACCTGTATCAGATGTGATCATGTCCAATTCCTTGGTATGACGCTCATAGCCAGACTTTCAGCTCCTTTTAGCTCCTTTCAGCTCTAATTTGGTCTCCGAGACGCCGCCGTTCAGGCTTCATTCAACTCCCCACCTTTCGCATTGGTCTGCATGTTGATTCCCTAGGTACAGAAATTACTAATCGCCCAAAAATCGAGCTTCGGACTTAACAAATTGGATGAATTGAGCTACTCAAGTAGCACAAGTGACACACTGGCACTAAGCTCCACTGCCATTACTAACTGGAAGCCGAACGTGGTGCCTGTCTAGTAAAACTATCGTCAACCTCTGATGTCTTCGTCTTTACTCCACCTCTCGACTACAACTACTCTACAGTGAAGACACGAGGAGCTGATAGGATTGACCTGCATTGGTCGTGCTCGGTTTTTTCTACTACAACAACTCTCGCCCCGCCGCGCTCACTTCCTTGCTGTCCGTGCTGTCCGTGCTGTCCGCTATTCTTGCTTTTCTCTGGGAATGAGATAGCGCTTGCCGGCACATCGAATCTCTCTGTACGCTCAGATGAAGCTCTATAGTGCCACATCGTGTGTCCACGTCTCGAGGAATGACCGCCAAAAAAGATGAGCCAAATCGTCGGAGGAAGTGGGCTCCCAAGGCGAGGACGGGCTGCCGTACTTGCAAGTTGGTTTGCAACTGCCAGTACTCAATCTTCCTTACTGACCAAATACAGAACTCGCCATGTCAAGTGCGATGAAACAAAACCGACCTGTCAACGGTATGTGACGTGACGATCTCTCTAATCGCTCGTGAACTAACTCAACAGTTGCCACCTTTCTGGATTTCGGTGTGATGGCTATCCTAATTCATCCAAACGAGGTGATGACGATATAGTCCCTGAAGTCTCCCCTGATCTCGCGCTGGAAGAGGGCAGCAACTCATCAGCGCTCATTTCGCTCAAGACAGAGTCGAGCTCGGACTCAAGTGGAAGCCCTACCACCCCCACGCCATTGGTCATCGCGCCGACGGGACCATACCTTGGCTATGAACATCATGGCCTCGATTTTTTTGTCAACATGACAGCTGTCTGTGTAGGTAGGTCGAGGACAGCGCCCCATTTCTGGAAGACTTTGGTGCCACAAGCCGCCTACACATACCCGTGCCTGCGTCATGCTTTGCTAGCAGCTGCTATAACCAATGAGTCACTCCTCAAAAGGGAAAGCACTACTGTTGGACGGACGAGTTCTGAACTACAGGTCTTTTCTCACACATCAAGAGCCATACGTTCGCTGCTCACCGAGAGTGTCCCGGTAGATGTCATCCTTCTCACCTCAGCCACACTTGGTATTATGGATGCGTTTAATGGCCGCTGGGACAGTGTGTGTACTCATGTCACAGCAGTTGCCAAACTCGCAAAGCAAGCTCGGCTGGATCAGAATAGTGATCCCTATATCCTATTCTACTGTGAAGCCTTTGCAAATGCACTTCCCTTAATCTTGAAACGAGCCCATAGTGGAAATGGTCAACGCCCCTCCGAGAAGAACTCAATTGTTCGGTTGAAAGAGGCAGTACAGAGCCTAGAGCTTGCCCGAATAAGCCTTGAGAATGTGATGCCGAAAGTGCAAAGTCGCGAAGCACACGAGTGTGATCGAATAACACGCGTGCTCAAGAATGCCGAAACAGAAACCATATGGTTGCTAGAGCGCTGGCATGCCTTGCTTAGAAAGGAGGCTGCAACATCACCGCCTGACGAGGAACCGGAGGTTAGCCTGCATCGAGTCGAGTGTCCATTCTCTACCATCATTACTGAGTTGAATGTCTACCTTGATCATGGCGGCAACTTCGACGTCGCCAAGTTCGAAGTGGCAATGGAGCGTACGATGCCTTTTTGGAGCTTTGCCAAAGCCGGTCCGAACCTCAAGATGAGAGAAGACGCTGCCGAGCTCATGTACCTTGGCTCTCAGATGCGCGGCAGAAATGCTACATTTCCTGCGAGCAGTCCCGATACACAGCAACTTGCAATAAGGTCAAACCTCGATAGTGGCTGAAAGTGCGATTCAACCACTGCTTCAATTTTTTAAATCATTCCAGAAACAACATGAGAGCTGTTCACTTTACTAGCATTGGTCGCGACGAGTCGTTGATGCTAAACACATATGGGGTCGCGATGTTCATCTTCCATGACCTTTCAAATCACACGCCGCGCCAGCTCTAATACCGCGGCCAACAGTGCCACCACGAACAGTCGCAGCCCTGCTTCCCAACCGGCTTACAGCAACATCCAAAGCTTCCCAGAATTCATTGCATCCAACCTCACGTACGTAGCAGTCTCTCTGAAGAACGCCACCGTGCAACCGCCTCTCCCAATCCTGCAGTACGAAGCCTCCTTCATCGAAAGAACAACTTCAACAACCAATGTATCAAATCCTTCAGTGCGCCTCGCAACAATGGAAACCTCTCCAAATCCCAAGAATGAAGGAGACAACTCGACACGTAACAACCAACAACAGGATAACCAGATTCAGCAGCAATACCTACAAACTAAACCACATACATGGCATAGTATCATGACAACAAGCCTTCTCACCCTATGGTTGGGAGCGGCCAATGTCGTCCTCTCTAACAACAGGCTTAAAATTCTACGGGACAAAACTTGACCATTATGATTATCTCAGTGCGGATCACTGAGATTCACGCGATCACTCAACTACAACATACCGTACATCGACAGAAAGAAAGGTAGGAGTTGGAAAACACAGTCCATTGATTCAGCCAGCCCAGCCCAAATCAAACCAAGCCAAGACGTTCCGGAATTAAGTGGGAGGTCCATTTGTTCTGACCTGGCGAGGATGCAGAATGAATGAGATGTGCTTGTGCCGCAAGTGTGGGACGGACAGAGAGGGATGCGCAAAGGGCAGCGCAGCGCAGATTTTCAGGAATCAACATGAGAGGAGTAGTAAACAATCACTACTATACATGCACAACCCAGTAGCACATGCCTGGGGTCTTACTTTCACATAAATAGGTACACAGCACTTTTCCGTAACAAAGCCGAATGTATTCCGAATGCAAGAACAAATTATTCAATTCTCATCTATTCTATTGTTTTCAAGATCAAGCAAGTCCTTGATTGCACACATGCCTGTCCAACTCACACGACTGACTCAATCCAATAAAACTCAACTTCTACAACTACAGAAACAACCATCCACCATCACATCTCCCACCCATCACCAGATCCATCTCCATCTCCAGCCCATCACAACATCTTCCCCAACGGACTAGCAACACCAACACCCAACCCCCCACTCCCTTTCTTTCTCACTCTCTTCTCCTGCTGCTGCTGATGCGTCTGGTTATCACCACCCATAAACCCCAACACAGCGGAAAAACTTCCGCTCAAAGGCGTCTGCATTCCGCCTGTTTGGGGCGTCTTCGCGTAGCCGTTGCCGGTAGCTGAACACCAGCATCTGTTGTCGCCTTCGCGCTCGTATTGGACTACGACGTCCATTTTGCGCGTGGTGAAGTAGGACGAGACGAGGTGTTGTACTTCAGAGAGGATGGCTGATTGGGAGATTTGGATGTGGACTGTGCCGAGGATTGTGGGGTCGGAGGTGGAGGTGGTGGAGTGGTCGTGATCGTGGTCGTAGTCGTGGTCGTGAGCGTGAGCATGAGCCTGTTTGTGAGTGTGGTCGCAATGAGAGTCGTGATGGTCGTGTGGATGTGTGTGTGAGTACGAATGTGAGTGTGAATGCGAATTTCCTTGGTCGTGCCCATGGTTGTGTCCATGATGATGATCATTGTCCTTCTTGATGTCTTCGAGCCAGAATTTGGGTACTGTGTAACCGACCACACCTCGTATCGAGGTTATGCCTCCGAGAATATCTCTGAGATTGTACTCGATATCTGAATTGAGCGACAGAAGCAGAATCTTGATTACTGGTGACCAAAGGAACAGTTGACGCGAAGATGAGGATGGCGATGATGCACGATGCTAGCGGGTCGAAGCCACTCCATCCAGTCAATTGTACAAGCAAAGTTGAAATCACCACTGCCACTGAACCGAGCGCGTCCGCCATGATGTGTAGATAGATACCCTGCATATTCTCTCCTCCATGGTGATGGTGACCGTGTCCTGCTGCTGCTTGCGCTTTCGTAGGGGATGCCGAAGCGGCGGTAGAGGGAGAACGATCGTGACTGGCCTCGTGAGAATGTCCGTGATCGTGTCCTCCATGGCTATGGTCGTGCCCATGGTGATGTCCGTGATGACCGTGAAAAACAAAGATGCCCACCATGTTCACAGCTAGACCTGCTAAGCTGACAACCAATAGCTCAGTGGTTCTGTGTATATCAGAACCGACAAAAAGTCGTTCAATTGCTTCATAGACTATCTCTACACTGATCAGCATTAAGAAAATGCCATTGCCCAAACCTGCCAGTGTATCGATTTTGCCGTAGCCATAAGGGAATTTTGCGCTTGGAGGCCACTTGCTCATGACTGCAGCACATACTCCAACCAGGAGTGCGACACAATCGAAGAACATGTGTATACTGTCACTAATCAGACCTAGCGAGCCAGTCAGGAAGCCATATGTTGACTGAACTCCCATGAAGGCCAAATTCAACAGCATGAAGTAGAATATTCTTCTCGACTCACGGTCGGCTAATATACCATAGAGGAGGGAGTAGTTCTCGGTCGCATGTAGGAGCACACCGGTGGGTTTTGAGACATGTTTGTGTTGATGCGACATTGCAGCCGGAGTATTCCTGATTTCGAACGATTGTTTTTCCTCTTGATGAGAGACGTATGAGTCGTGAAACTGCGCTTGGCTGTGGTTGCTCGCTTCGTAAGGTCGATGATAGTGTTCGCCTAAAACGTGTTCATGCTTTGGTGTTAGTTGGTCGACAGAAACAGCAGTGCCAGACGGTATCCGTGGTAGCACAAAAGGTGGTGCAAGCCGACTTTGGGTGTGTCGTTGATGCGATCGTGACTGTCGACGCTCATGCGAGAGGTTAAAGGAATCGGCGACTGTTACAGGCAATGTAAATGTCTGGCTCATGGTGTCTCTAGGTGAGTGGTGTTGTCTCTGTACAAGAATGCTAACAGTTGTCGACCCTGTCAATCACGTCTGCTTTGACGCTCGGATTAGTGCTGTGTCGGTTACAGATCTCGGGGTTTGAAGGAACGCCTGCGTTCCTTATGAAGGTAGTAAAGCCAGAGCTATGATGTGAAAGGAAGCACAAACAACAGACACTCCCTCTCGGACAGCAGTGGGGAAGCAACGAATATGGTGTTGACCCAGGCGCGGCCAGGCTGCTTGCTAGTACCAAAAAGCTGCACATGGTCGAGCACAACAGACTCGGATGCCCCTGACTTACGGCAACTAACCTGTTCGGGATAGCAGCTACTCGGCGGCACGTCATACTTGCAGAAGCCCGATCTGAGGATTCGGAGCATAACCTTGATAACCACATTTCCCGTCCCTGAGACACCAAACCTAATTGCAAACGTGTGTTCCTGTGAAGCAGTTATGGTTACGATTGAAACTTATGCAGTTGGTTGACCTACGAGCATGGCTTCTGTGGCTCAGCTTGTGGCAGTGTTTGCTGTCTTCTGCCTAATCGTACTGACTGCAACATTATCCCTCCTGCTACCACCAAGGTCTGAAGTACGGAAACGCTCAGTCCAAGTTGTTGTACTTGGAGATATTGGGCGCAGTCCTCGCATGCAGTATCATGCACTCAGCATTGCCAAGTATGGTGGCCATGTCGACCTGATCGGCTATCTAGGTACGACATACTGCTTGTCTTGACATTGTTAACCCGGCTGATCCTTATGCACAGAATCTGTTCCGCTGCCAGAGTTGGAGGCTCATCCCTCAGTCAATATCATCGCCTTGCCAAGCCCGCCTCAGAGTCTTCAAACAGGCAACAAGCTTATTTTCCTCGTTGCTGGACCACTCAAAGTCCTATTGCAAGTTTGGCAACTATGGTCTGTCCTTGCCTACCAGACTGGAGCCAGCGAGTGGATGCTTGTACAAAACCCTCCATCCATTCCGACTTTAATGCTAGCCGTGAGTATTTGCTATTTCAAAAGGACCAAGCTAGTCATCGATTGGCACAACTTTGGCTACAGTGTTCTCGCCTTGAAGCTTGGGCAAAACCACCCTCTAGTGCAGGTTTCAAAAGTGTATGAGCAGTTGTTGGGCAAATTCGCAACTGCTCACTTTGCCGTCACGGATGCCATGGGCCATGTCCTCAGGTCTGAATTTGCTATCACCTCCCCGGTGTTATCGTTACATGACCGACCAGCACCTTTGTTCATGCCGCTATCGCCTTCGGACCGTATTGCATTTCTCATACAACACGAATTGACTACTGCAAAGGCGAACGAAATCATTGATGGCAAGACCAGGCTTGTTGTGTCCTCAACCTCATGGACTCCAGACGAGGACTTTTCAGTATTGCTTAAAGCACTCTGCGACTACTCTACCAGCGCCATCACTGACTCCCCGCAGCTGCCTGAGCTTCTGGTCATCATCACTGGTAAGGGAGCACTAAGACAACATTACATTGATGCGGTAGAAGCTCTGGAGGCCAAACAGGAGCTTGAAATGGTTACCATCAAGACAGCGTGGCTATCCTACGAGGACTATGCATCCCTTCTTGGCGCTGCTGATCTCGGAGTTTCACTGCATACGAGTAGCAGTGGAGTAGATTTGCCCATGAAAGTTGTTGATATGTTTGGTGCTGGTACACCCGTGCTAGGCTACAACAATTTCAAGGCTTGGTCAGAATTAGTGCAAGAAGATGTCAATGGCAAAGGCTTTTCCAACGCTGAACAAATGGCCGGCCTTATGAAGTTGCTGTTCGATCCGGCGAACAAGCAGCTAGATGTCTTGAGGGACGGAGCGTTGAAGGCAAGCAAGCGTAGATGGGATTCTGAATGGAAACCTATTGCTGGCCGGCTATTTGGGCTTGCTACTTAACTCAGGCAAAACGAAGAGCAGCTAAGCTGGCGGCCGGTGCTCCCCACATCACAGTGAGTACTTCGTACGCTCCAACCTGCGCATATCTTATGCCGTACACAAAATGTGACACCAACAAGGTCCAGAATATGATCCTTTCTTCGGACGTCTGAGGGCCATTAGTGCGAGCCCATTGCCAACACAGCAGAGCTAGAACCGTTAGCAGCCAAGACTTTAAGGAGACTAGGATCAGGGGTATGAAAGCTTCAAAGGTTCGGTGTGCGCTCTTAACGTACCCACAACACCCAAGCTCACATTAACATAGTTGTAGCAGGTCTGAAGTGATCTTTGACCGACGCGTTCCTTGTTTGAGGTAATTGGAAGCTTCTTCAGCAGAGGATGTTGCAATTGAAGGCCGCCCGCCTGTCAGTCGTCTCAGTCATAGCACATCAAACTCCCGCTCCAGCCTTACGTACCACGTGGGCAGGAATAGCAATCGCATACAGGACGGCGGCAGTTTTCCATAAATTTGCTGGAATCGGCATGGTAAAAATGTTGCAGAAGCCTTCGGTGGCACACAATTCTATCGTCCAGGGAGGATGTGAGAATTAAAGATCACGGCAGGTCAGTCTTCACGCGCGAACTTCGTAGTATTTCAATGCTATCTGTATTGTTTCTGCTCCTCATTTCACGCATTCGCTCAAAGTTTATGCGGGCTGCACGTGAACCGAGGCTGAATCATCAAACCCAAAACCACGCGTACCTCGAAGACCTTTCTTGTACCAGACTCGCAACCCTTCCCCACGCGTTTTCCCTTACATACGTACGATTATGATGCTTAGCAGCACTAGGCAAGAAATTGGACAAGCTGTTCAAGCGCGACAAGTCCATGCGTATTTGTACCTAGGCAATACAATACATTACATACGAGCTGAGCAGGGATGCCATGGCTCAACTTTCACGTGCTTTCAAGCAGACTTCGCCGAGCTGACATCCAATAAACGTATAGGTCATTATCATTGCCTCTCCAGGCACGTACGCGCAACCATAAAATCAAACCACTCGTACCCATTGGCTCTTTTCATCGCATAGCCAGGGCTCAAAATACGAGTATTGATAAGGGTAGAAGGAAAGTTTCCGCCATGTGTTCGTCCGTTTGAAAGAAGTGGCGGTGCAAGGGTATGACGTAAGTTTGGGTGTGTGTCCCACTTCCATTCCTCTCGCATGAGTAACGACGAATATCATACCCGCAATAATGTTCAAACATTAAGAAAGCCAGGTAATGACAGCCCTATTAACCTCCATGACCTTGAATTCCACATCACTGGAACAAAACTTGCTGTCTCTGTTGGCTTAGGACCTAAGTTCTTGGGTTCAGTCACTATCGCTACAAGACATCCCAATTCATCTCCACTATTAATTTCCGGCTGGTATGGACTATATCAAATACATCAAGAGCAAAGCTCACATAGGTGTATCGACAAAGTCAGAGAAACCCGTCCTCTCTGACGAAGATGAAAAATTCCTCAACAAGGTTGTAACACAAGAAAACCCACCTCCATTACCTGTGGTTGAGCACCATGGTGATGCACAACTCGCGCTTATGAATGGTGCTCAGAACATTGCCCTGCCGCCTGAGACTCCCGGCGAACTTATCGAAGAGCCAAAAGACCTGATAGATGTTGCATCAAAGGTTAAGCCTAAGAGAAGTACTTGGAGCTGGATAAGACGCGACAGTCGAGACAGCAAGAGAAAAGACACTGCAGAAGGATTGCACAATATCGCCGAGAGTCTCAAATCAAATGATGATGCAGAAGAAGATTCCGAGGTAGCTGAGGCTAAGAAAGAAGAGGAGGAGATGACCATAGTGCTAGAACAGCTAAATCTGGCAGCTGTTAACAACACAGTTTTCTCAATCAGCGATGAAACCCAAGAACTTCTGCAAAACTTTAACCAAGTACTCAAAGACTTGATCAACGGTGTACCTACAGCTTACCGCGATCTCGAGAGTTTGCTCACCAACGGCGACAAACAAATTCAAAAGACGTACAACAGTCTACCTTCGTTTCTTCAGAAATTGGTTGAGAAATTTCCGGAAGCAATGACCAAAGGCATCGCTCCTGAGATGATGGCTGTTGCGGCATCACGAGCATCATCCTACGGCATCAACCTCGAAAAGACCGGCAAAGCAGCTGGCGTTGCGTCCAAGTTCATGAAGACGCCTTCGCTCAAAGACCTGGTCGGTAAGCCAGGGGCAGTAACAGGCATGCTAAGGTCGATCATGGAGTTCTTAAGAACAAGATTTCCAGCCTTTGCTGGCATCAACGTGTTGTGGTCCATGGCACTCTTCCTGCTATTGATTGTGTTCTGGTATTGCCACAAGCGGGGGAAAGAGGTCCGCCTCGAGAAGGAACGTAAATTGACCGAGCAGGAAATGCAGCAGCTCGAGACGGAGTGGAAGGATGTTCATTCTCAAGGAGAAGACACAACAACAGCCATCCCTCAAACAACCACAACCGCCCCTCCAGGTGCCAGTATGGAGGAGGTCAAAGCAGGAATCATTGCAGCCTCTCAAGCTCGAGAGGAGGCAGGAAAACAGGCTAGCGAGCCCACCGCGAGTGCTTCGGTTCCTTGAACACTAATTTCGCATCGATTATCTTTCAAGATTTTCTGCCTGGATATCCATTCCACCAGTAGCAAGTTATTGGCTTCAGCATTTCAAACAGTCTGTACACGAACACAAACCGTTCTATTTAATACAATCCTTTTCTCCTTCAAGATTTCCGTGCTCTTAGTTGCATGCCAGAGACGAGTGATCTTCCTTGTCGTCATAACTTTCAGTGGTAGTTGCAAGTGTTGCTCGCGTGCCAATCTTAGGAGAGGGGCATTTTTCCATCAGAACGCTATCCTCGAACTTTAACCGGCCTTCGTCTCGAACTCCGTAATATCTTCTTTTGATTGGTTGAACACCGTGAGTCAGTTTTGTGTCAAAAGAATTTTCTGACCTGATTCAGCGCTTGTGTTGCAGGGGATGTTTGAGTTGCATTCTGCTATTTTCCACCGAGGCGTAGATGGGAACGAGCAGGATGTGTATTCTCAGAAGACATAACTTTCGAGATGGTCGAGCTACCAGTCGTCTTCACTCAAGTTTCGAGGCACGAGAACGGTTGCTGTATACCGTAATAGCGTATGGCTAGTCCTTCATACAGTCAGATAACCATGCGAGAGGTGCATAAGTGCTGCAAATGACGACTGCGTTGCTGTCTATCGTGCTCGTTGATTAGTGGGGAGGCCGGAATATGCCCCACGGCTACTGTAACGGCGACGCTGGTCAAACCACCCATGCGCGAACTTTTTGCGGTGAGTCTCTTGGCTGCGCTACGAGAAAAGTTGTCCAGGTACTTCATTGCTCTCATTTCCTCCTCTTCCTTGATGCTCTACAAACCACATTCACAGCCTCAAAACACTCACATCCCAGTCTAAACCGTACTCAATACCTACCTACCTGATATCGTCGAGAAATTACTAGGCAATGGCCGTCGCTGGGCTCTAAAGGACTCGGGAGGGGACCGTCTACCAGAGCGGCCCCTCCTACTGTCTTCCTTCAGCCAGCGATATTTCAACTCGACCTTGACGATATCTTCTCTCTTTCGACTACTCGAGAGCTACTGAGAGCCTTGCTTTCGACTGCCGAAATTGCTCCAAAATAAATTCAGAAAGGCATTCGTTGTTGCTAGTCAACTTGAGTGCTTTACCCGCCAGAACCATCCGTTCCACTATTGGCTGTGTTGACAACTCGACCAGTCTACTTCTTACCTCCCACATCCTACCCCCGGTATTATTTGTTGAAGACATATATACATTACCAGAATATTCGCAAATATGTCACGAAGACTCAATACAAATGCTCGAGCTCGGCAACCACAAACAGCCACTACTCGCGCCCCTCATATCAAATTAACCTTCGACCGCAAGCTCGGTCAAAAGACTGGAGCTAAGAAGACTCTTTCTTCAACCAAGAAACCCACCAGAAAGCGGAAAACCACGAGCATCAGCGATGTTGAGTCTACCACCAGTGAAGAGATCTCGGAAAGTGACCTTGACGAAGAGTCCGAGCAAGCAGATGATGAATCCGACGAATTAGAGGAGCCAGAAGTACTTGCCCCGTCTCACCACACCTCTCTTCGTGGTGGGCCGGGGCCACAATATGACCAAGAACCTGACAATTTGTCCGAAGCCGGTGAGTGGGAAGGCTTTCCGGAGCCTGACCTCAATGATGATGTAAACGTTGAGCTTGTCGTTGATGAGGAGTTTGAAAGGAAGCTCTTTGATTCAGATGATGACTTGGTGTATGAGCGTGTGAATGAAGTGAGCGATTCAGAGCCAGAACATGACGATGCCACTCTCGAACAGGCCGAGACCAAAGCTCTGGAGGCTGAATTTGCAGATGATCTAATGTCTCATTTTGCCAACCAGATTGATGGCATGTCTGCTTATGGCTTCGGTGATGACAGTGATGATGCCAGTATCCTCTTGCCATTTTCAAGCGATGATGAAGGTTACGACTTTCAAGATCGTCATGTGCACTTCCAAGAACAACATCCGGTAGGTGTGACCAATGCATTTAGTATGCTTGCCGACTCGCCAACCATGACTCGTGCTTTACTACCATCTGCAATTCCTAATGTGCTTGGTGAGGCTGGACCAAGCCAACAAAGTGCTGATGATGTCGAAGACGATGACTATGATTGTATGTGTTTTGCCAAACGATCTCTTCTGACTGCGATGCTAACCTGCAAACAGCCGATGCTACTGAAGAGCTCGACGCGCCTGCTCAGGTTTGGCAGCTGACCTCTGCCAGAAGAACAAGCACCGTGGAGGAGTCTACATGTGCATCTTCTGCCAAGAGGATACTAGGCCAAAAGGGTCCTGTTCGAGGGACCTTTGAAGACAATGGAGACAAAGTTACAGCTATCCTGGACCCTACAGGCAAGAAACTTGTTCTCTCAGACCCTCACCTGCTTGGCGGAGTTTTCGCAAAACGCTTTGGTCCATCTGCTCCGGCAAGTCCAAGTGTTGGTTTTGAGGAAGCTATGTTTGGTAGTACCGAGTCTTCACAGGCATCGGATAGTCCACGCCTGCAAAATGGACAGCCGCTCAATATCGATCTGATGTTGTCAGGATTGACATCCGGTCTTCATGCCTCAACAGATGGTCAAGCTATTGGCTTACCTGAAGCGTTCATGCCGACTCTCCATCAAAACAGCTTCCTCAACGACCTTGCCCCTGACGTCTTTGACTACGACAGTGGCGATGCTGAATTGAACCTCAACGTTGATGATTTGATTGCTTTCGACGACGACTTTGACAGCGACGACATCAACTCACCTATCAATACGACTTTGCCAAACAGCTTCTCTGCACCGAACACCCCGCTATCGCACCTCACCCACTTGAACGTTTCTGCTTTCCGTAGAAACGCCGACCCAACCTATTTCAATGCTGCACCACAACCGACACCTCTTAGAAATAAATTTACGACTCCTCTGAAGAGGAAGAGGCGCTTCGATAAGCAAGACTCTCCATACAACGACGCGCATTACAAGGGCGTCACCCCTGTCCAACGAATTACATACCAGGAGCATGCAAGCTCTCCTGCCCCAGCTTTCTCGCCAATGCATAAGCGAAGAAGGACGATGTTCTAATTCAATGATTTACGATGTCTACGACCACGAAGTTCTTTTCATTTATGCAAGGAGTTCTAGGCGTTGTGAACCACAACAATCACCATATTCACTTGCTTGAATGACAGTAGGCTTTGAGATTACTCGAACCTCCCCCAAAATGTTGCAATTTTATGTTCAGTTACTGCGATATCCTGTTTTCTTGGTTGTGCAAGTTATGCAAATTTCACTATTACTCGAAGGCTTCATTGCCAGCAGGTGAGTTATTGGGGCAGGAGACCAAATTCGAGGGATCAAGTCGACGTTGTGGGTGGCTACCTACTCGATTTGTTCTTCCTTGTTCGGGTTTTGTTGCCCTTCTATACCACGACTGCATGTCAGCGTTCATATTCCGGTCACCACAGATCGATCATGTTACTGTCGTTTAGGAGTGTACTCATATGCACGAGTTCGGTGTTTTCAACAGCAAAGCAGCAGACTTACACAATGCTGCTGCTGCGCAAAAGTTCAAGACAGCTAGTCGGTTGATTAGATAGATTTGATCTAGTTCCTCCTTCGCTAGACTGCTAGAATATGAAAAAATCGAGATTGTTCTTGTTCCTGCTTTACTCTGTTCTTCCTACTCGACCTTGATTCATTATCCCTGTGTAAGTACTGGGACTGTTGAGGACTCGTCTGACTCGACTTAACCAGAAAGCATTTCGTGCCCAGCCACTTAGTACTTCCGAATATAAATTTGTCAATGCCAAACAAACACTCTTGACCATTACTCCGAATTATCCTTCCATTATCAGACTGATGTAAATACGACCTGAGTCAGCCCTGCGAGTTGATCTGGCTGTACGCTGCTCAAAGTCGTCTGCAGGTCAGACTATGGAAACGTTCTCGGCAATTTGAAATCCCCGCCGTAATCCCTGTTCATCAGATCCATTTCTTGAGGGGTTTCTGAGGAGAAATAACAACACAACATGCATAGCGTCGTCAATCCAGCAGATCGGACGTTAGAATGGAAGAATATGGAATTCATTGGCTGGGGTTGGAGATGGAGGTAGAGGTACAAGAAGTCGCCATTAGCATTGTTGAGTAATAAATCAGCACTTTTGGTTCAATGTCAGCTATTGAGCATGATACATGAACAATACAGTCGAAAGTGACCTTGCAACCCATCAGTAAAGCACATATCAGCACACAGCGTTGTCACATCCTGTCCAACATTAATCGCAAATCACAGAGCTTGACTTTCTCCCTCTCAACTGAGGAGTCCATTACCGTGAACCAAACCTGCCACAACATACAACACCATCGATTCAACTCTCCAATCCATCATAACCCGACATCCTCTCCTCCAGTAGAGCAAACCCCATCAATCCTCCAGCAAACCCGAAACCAAGCAAAAAAGAACCTCTACACCACCACCACCACCACCAAACCATGGCAGCCCCATCCACCT
>Ga0115851_100259_pt2 | contig 18510 bp, 19 predicted proteins | sample InSIn2gowninarea_FD_83865 | JGI IMG/M metagenome (GOLD analysis project Ga0115851, IMG submission 83865)
AGATGATTGATGAAATCATTTTGGATACGGAACCAGATTTGCAGCCACCACACACAATTCAAGGTCAGATTACAGATGAAGGTGAGGCAACCGAAATACATGATTCAATGATGCAGGAGGATTTTGTACCCTTGTGTTATGAAGCATTTCAGTTTATAAGGCAGAATCTTCATAATATCTCTAAGGAAAAAGATGAACAGCCAATAGGATGTCATACAGTTTCAATAGATACATCTCAACATTCTCCTCAAGTTTTTGATGATCCTTTTGCTCATGTGTTAGATTCGGTTTGCTATAAAAATTCTTCTCCATCAACCAACCATGTGACAAAAGAGAAACTAGAGGAGTCCCATCAAGATGCTCAAGAAACGTTCAGCAGAATCAAGATCTTTGTACAGTGGAAAAAGAAGGAATTTTGCATCTTGACAGTCAACATGAATTACATGAAATAGATCAGCAGGCTGAAGATTTCCATATGGCTGAGAATGAGGAAAGAAGGAGTTTTATTTCAGATTTGGTTGAAATAAATGAGGATACGCAGGAAAATGATGTTCCAATCTCAAAAAATGATGATGATAAACCAGATCGAGAGACAGATTGTGATGAGGAAAAACATGTTGTTTCGGATCTCATAGAAGAAGACAGATTTACAGACCTAACTACCCTCATCTCATCAAAACACAACCTTCCTAACAAGGAACATAGTCTTATTTGTGAAAAGAGATCAGCACCACAAGAAATGGGCACCTTGTTTCTCCAGCAGGAGGTCAATTTTCATGTTTTTCATGATCCAATGGCAAATCTGTTACAGTCAGTAGTGAAGGTCATTATTGCAGCATTCAGTGATGAAGGAGATCATGGTCAATTATGTTTTTGGAGGCCTAGTTACCAGTATCTGTTGTTGACCAGAAGATCTGATCCAGAGAATCAATCAAGGGGACATCTACTTGATTGGTTACATTGGAAGACACATTATACATGATTGTACATAGTGCATTAGTACGCAGGTGGTTGTCATCATGATTTGAAACCCTCGAATCTTGATGGACTACTGACATTGAATAAGTTTTGTCAGTTCTTGTTTTAGTTAAGTCAGTCATGAGTCATTTCCTTTTGCATGGAGTCAAGTTTTTCAGTCATTATAGTTTGCATTGAGTCAATTTCAGTCAAGTTTCAGTCAATAAATTGAGTCATGTTGGTTTGTCGGAATAATGGACTCCATAGCCTAATGGACGAAGGCACTGTCTGCTCACCCAAAGATCTGCAGTTCTTGGTACCTCCAAGGAGTTGCCATCCCTATTGGAGCCAATGTTAGTGTCAGTCTTTGTATCCTTCCTCCAGTGATCAAACATGCTCTTACAAAGTGGTTTTAAGGTGTGAAGGTCAAATTTTGTCATTTCAGTAAGTCTTCAAAACAAAATTTGGTCATTAGGTACTAGGTCTAGGGTTTGCTTTCACTCCTTCCAAAGTCATCCAAATGTCGGTCTATGTCACTATTTAGCTGAGTCTACCATCATGCATAGGGTTTTCATTATCATGTTAGGTTCCAATGGGTCATTTTACACCTTTTTCATGCTTAAGTTGTGCCTAGCTACGGTCATTTCCCTCTCCTAGGGTTTCGAGGGAAATTTCTCTTGGACGGTCAAATCATCGGCAAAACTTGTATCCTGATGTTCATACACCTTCCCTTATCCTTAAAGTACCTTATCAAACACTTCCTATCACTAAGATTCCCCAAATTCCTCATTTTCGCACAAACCCTAGTTTCTTGCTACAACTTGGCAGTTTTCTAGGTTGGGCCTATGTTTTTCCTTTTTGGACCCTTTCCCCTCACTTAATTTCAAATATTCCACTTTCCCCTACTTCCTCATATTCCTCCCTACTTCCCAAAATTCCCTCAAGAATTTAGAAGCTCCCTATCCCCTTCATTTCACTTCATTTCGACAAATCCCCTGTTCCACACATTGGGATAGGTTTCACTCAAATGATGTTTCTGAGCAATAAAAGATGAATTTGGAAAAACTGAGAGAGGTTTTTGTCCACAACAGGCCAAGGAAGAAAAAAATCATTCACTTTTTACACAGGTTTCATGGTTTTGAAGAAATGTCAAAAATACAATTGCCTCGGGAGAATTGATGCACCTCTAAAGTTACCTTGGGAAAATCAAGTTTTCTCCTAGCTCAGTTGGCCAAATGACTTTCTTTATGATTAAAATGATAACTAGACACAAAGATATTTCCAATGAGATATCATGAGCTCAATTTGGAGTTGAGGAAGGCATTCAAAAGTTGACAGTAACAAACCTCTGCCTTGAGGCAACCTCACTTGGCACATTTTGACCAGTCTTGGGAGATTTGATTTTTGACAGGGTAAATGAACTCCAAATTGAAAAATTCTAGTTGAATTGGAAATTAAACTCAAATAACTTTCCAACGAGCTATCTTGCAGCCAATTTGGACACTAGGAAGGCCTCCAAAAGTTGCCTAGAAAAGAGCATGATGCACAGAGAGAGTGCGGCGCATTGGGAGAGAGTTTCCAGTGTAAAATTTACACTGGCGCGACGCACATAGAGAGCGCGGCACACAGGGAAAAAAGGCCTAAACTTGTGCCAAATTGCCTCCAATTTCTTGTGAAGCCCATCAAATTTCAAGGTAGGCCTTATGACATCACTTGTCCATCAAATTTTATCAATGATATGGTGTTTATAGAGATGTTTGAATGTCACCAAAATGGATGAAGTCAACCATAAGAAATAACCAAGAAAAACGGTTGATGGGGTTGAAAAATTGTGATGATGCCACCAAGGTCCTGCTCCCCTCCCCTCGTCCCCTCACCCTTCATCATTCTCACCTCCCCTCCATCATGTTTCCTTAGAAAATCATCCTAAATTCACCACTAAACCCTCCCCCTGGTCTTTCAAGCAAAATTGAGTGATTTTGCAGTGCGCGGTGCATACACGAGGTGGCGCAGTGCACTCAGGGTGCATGGCACACTGGGAGCCTGACCACAGTGTTAATATTACACTGCTGCGATGCATACCCGGCGCACGGCGCACTGGGCCAAGCACGCGGTGCACAGGCCTGTGAGCCTGAAAAACCACCCAAATCACTCAAATTTTCGTGAATGGCTCCCAAAACTGCAAAGGTGGCCCTAGATACTTTCACGATTGATCCCTAACTCAAAGAGAAATATGATTTGATGACAGTGAAATAAAATGCAATTTTTTTTTTAAGTGAACCCAAAATGACACAAAGAAGGTTAAAAAGCTAGGGTTTTGCTACAGTAGCATCATTGCTAAAAAAATGCTCATACCCTACCCCTATCAAACTAATCCCTCTGTAGCATTTTCCCCTAAATATCACCCTACTTCCACTTTGGTCATATTCATTTAAGTTCCCTTGATTCCTATGGCTAAACACCCAAACCCTACCTCACAAAAGCCAAACCCTATCCCATCAAATCTATACCCAATATACTCCTAAATCCCTGATAACTTTCTCCTCCTAAATCCCTCTTCCCCTTTCATCATTCCCCTCTTAACACCCCTATTTTATTGTCCCCTTGGTGCCAGATTCTCAGGGCAACCACTAGTTTCATTAGATTCAGAGGGCAGCATAAAGCTCAAGGTACAAGCAGCAGTAATGGCATTAGGAGTTTCATCAGATTATGAGGGAGAGACCCACAGTGACACAACTTCAGGAGAAAGATGCTAAGATCAAAGAGCTTAGGGACAATGTTTCTAAGGCCAATTTCATGGTTTGATTCCTAGAGCAGGATAATAAGCAATTGAAGGTGATTTAGATGAGCATCGAGAGCAAGTGACAAGGAAGAATCCAAAGACTAGAGGACTCAAAAGGGAACTTCAGCAACAAAGGGAGTAGATGTCTTCAGTTGACCTAATTGCAGGAGAAATCAATGAAAATAGGGAGTTTTGGCTTGACAAAGTAAATTTCCATTTAAACAATCTTCTTAAGAAGGCCAAAAGAGACAACAAATTTCAAAGACATATGGCTACTCATTGCTACACAAGGATTCAGGTCTCCAAAATCAAAATCAAGCAGTTGAAGAAAATACTCCAGGAAACCCTAATCAAGAAAAAAGAGAAGGTTAAGTTGGATTTGCTTGCTGATGCTTCCCTCAGAGCAATACAAGACAAGGACAAGAAACCTATGCATGATGAGGGGCCATCAGATGAACAGGAGGCCGATTTCATCCTCATTCAGGTTGATGATCCAAGACTTGTCACTCAATGTGGAGAGGGCCAAATGGATCATCAAGTAGTTGGAGCAGAGAAACAAGTAGCTTGAGGACCAACATGAGATCATGGAGCTGCAAAACATCTGTGAAGACCAGCAGGCTGCCCAAAGAAGCCTAAATGAGAAGACACCTATTCAGTAGTAGATAGAGGCTGATTGAGAGATTTGGCTCGAAAGGATCCACATCCACTTAGAGAAGCTATTGGTGAAATCAAACAAGGACAGGTACATGCTCAGGAACATGAAAAACCACTACTGGGCACGGAACAAGGTTTGCAAGACACGAATAAGGAATTTGAAGGCAAACCCAAGGAAGGCATCAAAAAGGCAAAAGAGGCAAAAAGATCATGATTGACTCTAGATATTGGCTGAGGAAATCCTTGGCCCACCATAACACTTAATGAAGAAGCCCCAGACCAAATTTCAAGAAATTTGGAGCACATTTTTGCATTTTGAATTTTTTTTGTGCAAAAAACAGGGTTTTTCTCCCTGTGCGTTGCGCCATTAGCGCGACCCTAAAATTCTAGAGCTCCAAATGAAGAATGGCTTGCAATTTTGGATTCAGAATGGAAAATCACTACTACTGGTGTCCAAACAAGAAATTTTGACAATATTTGGATCTCCTAAAGGTCAAGAAACACCCAAAAATGGCCTCTCTGCCACTTTTTTGACACACAGAAAGCAGTCTTGGGAGAATGAAGATTTGGAGGGGAAAATGAGCACCAAATTCAAAAATTCAAGTTGCGTTGGAAAGTAGATAGGACAAGCTTTCAAACAAGCCCATTTGGGCACATTTTGGACACCTGAAAGTTCCCCAAAATAGGCCCCAAATTGGCGCGATGCACAGAAAATTTGGCGCGGCACACAGAGGAAAAAGTGCCAGTTTGCTCCCGTTTCGCGAAATTTTGGTTCGCGACTTCTCCAAGTGGGCCTGGTCATCTACACTTCGGTTTTTTGGCACCCAAGGTGGAATTTAAATATCTTTTTCTCCAGATTGGAATCCATCCATGTGGCAAAGGAATACAAAGGGTCACCCCAGCCAAATGTCATGTTTGTGAGAATTGCACCTGTAGCTGATGATTGGCTCTCCAACTCCATTTTGTGATCATTCGAGTAACTCCCCAACCCTTGGGTATTCTATCTATTCCTCACTCATTCTATATATTGTAAGCAAGCTATTTACAAAGGGTTGGTTGGCTTATAACTTCTGGGAGACTGTGGGAGAGAAACTCTGTTTCTCCACTATGTAAATTTGACAGAGAATTAATGAAAGGCAGCGGCTCTGTTTCATGAGATTCTTGTGGTTGTGAGTGTAGAAAATGTGTTCTTATGTTTCATATGTATTATGTTATGTTTCATATTACATTTCATGCTTCATTTCTGTGAAATTTTCTAAGTGAGATTAGGTAGAATTCAATTTTTATTGCTCTGCCTGTGGGAAAATTTCATGTACAGTGTCATTTCTTCTGTTGAAAAGGATTCATACCACTATGCCCTTTTCACTTTCTTCGACAATCTATTCATGCCATGGTGACTTTAACTAAATTGATACATTTCCTGCCTACCTCGCCTCACGGAATAATCTGTGCCTTTATATTAAGTTCTATGTTCACTGTTGAGCGCCAGTCCCATATGTCCCAGAAGCTCGGCCATTCAGTAAAATTCTTTCACAAATCCCTACTCCCTTACTAGCCTAAGATAAACACTGCATTTCAAGTCACCTCAGATCATTCCCAAGCATTTATTCAGTGAGCGTTACCCGGAGAGAGCCCTCTCCTGTTCTGGTAGGGCTAGCTACCAGACTGAGCGTGGTTTGTGGTTACCCTAATTTTTGCCCTCTTTCAGCCTAGGGGCGGATTTAGGTGATAACAGAAGGTTTCAGGCAATTCCAAAGGAAACTCATCTTCAAGCAGTTAATAGAATTTTCAAGTATCTTCAAGGAACTCAAAACTATGGCTTATGGTATCCTAGAGGTACAAATTTCACACTTCATGCATACACAGATGCGGATTGGGCAAGAAGCATGGATGATAGGAAAAGCACTAGTGGTGGTGCATTCTTCATGGGTCCTAGATTAGTATCTTGGTTCAGCAAGAAACAAAGCTCTATTGCATTATCTACAGTTGAAGCAGAATATGTAGCTGTTGCATCTTGCTGCACACAACTCCTTTGGATCATGCAAACATTGCAAGATCTTCAAATCACTTGTACTCCACCGATCTCCATTTTTTGTGATAATACAAGTGCAATCAGTATTTCAAAGAATCTTGTCATTCATTCAAAGACTAAGGACATACCGATCAAGTATCATTTTCTCCGAGAACAAGTACTTGAACAAAAGGTCAAATTGGAGTATGTTCCCTCTAAGGAACAAGTTGCTGATATTCTCACCAAACCACTACCCAGGGAGACCTTTAAATACCTCAGACAAAAGCTGGGGGTAGTTGATGCATCATCTTGTTGTTGAATCTTGTCTATTTCAGAGATTGTTGGTTGTACGTGAGTTTCATATGGGGTATACGCGTACATACACTGGTTTATGTGAGTACAATCGACTTGAAGAAAAGCAAGGATGAAAAGAGTCCGATATGGGTCTGTCAGAGACCATCTAGCACAGATTTAGGGGGAGCATATATTCTTCTAATAATGCATTGTTGGAATTATCATAGAAGATCTTGGTTCAATTCATCAGTTGTTTTGATTTCAAGAGGATCAAGTGCAGAAGGAGAACATGGATACTAATCTAAATGATGATTGACAAATGCTGCTGATATTTTGTCTCTATTTTTATTTCATCAAGGTCATGTAACGGTCTATCTTGGTTGCCCCACTATGCCTGGGATGGATAATGTAATATTCTTATTATATCATGTATCCCCACTTGGTTGGGAGTTGTATGTATGAGACTTTGGTGATAGGAAGGTCAGATATGATGTATAAATTCATATTTCTTTTGTAGAACATCTTCTTGTAGATATTGCCTATATGTCGGGGGGAGCTTGGACAACACAGCAGAGCAGAGATTTCAACATGTACTCAGCGGGAGCATAACCCTTTGCCCTTGATGTAAAAGTGGGAGGAAAGACTTTGAGTGACTTTGGGTTGCCATCAAGTCCAAAGGGGGAGATTGTTGGCATTATGACACAGGTTTGGAATAGGTTTGGCTCAATGACATAAGTGTTGTCCTTGATGGCCACTCACTCAAATAGCAGATCACAAGTTCAGGCTCTCAAAATAGTAGAAAATGAGAGACCCGCAGGTTCCCGTTCACAAAGCCACGTACATACGCAGGTGCACCAAACAAAAGGTGCATACATACGTAGGTGCACCAAACAAAAGGTGCATACATATACGTAGGCGTACTGAAAAAAAAGTGCGTACGTAAAGTACACATACTTTCATGCAGAGAAAAGTGTGCACGCAGGAAATCTTATGGTTGGTCCATGGTATTTAGTCCGACATTTTTGAACCTATGGTTTTGGTCCATGGTTTTGCATCTAAAGTATTGAAACCAGGTATTGGGTCCCTAGTATTGGATATCCATGGCTTTGGACCATGGTTTGAGTAAGGCCTAGGCTATAAAAAGGAAAGGAGATCATTTGGCTGGGAGGTGACTGATGTGTTGAATATCTCGAGAATAGCAAAATTTAATATACTGGTGATCAGTTGGTGAGTTATAGCTGGACCTGAATCAAGGAGGAACCAAAGCATTACAAGATGGTTAAGATCTACTGATGGGTTGAGATCTCCTTAACACATGATCAGATCTATAAATCTGATAATCTAAAGTCTGATTAAGAAAAAGGATAAATTATCTATACCTGCAGGTTTGACACAGCTGAGGTGCGGATATACATAGGTTGAACATAGTGTAGGCACGTATTCTGCAGGAGTGACACAGCAGAGGTGCGGATACCCACAGGATAGACATGGCAGAAGTGCGGATAGTGACTGTCGCTGCAATTTTTGATTCATCATCTGAGTCAGAAATCAATTCTTGTTTTACAACAACGTTTGTCCTCTATTTCCATTTATTGTTGGATTTCCTCAGTCTTAATTCAGGATGAAGCTTCCAGCAATGTGCTTCATCATGACCCTCCTTGGACCAATTCTTGCACATGGGTTTCTCCCCTTCTTTATTAAAAAAGCATTTTTTTTCTACTTTCCTTTAAATTTCTTCCCTTTTTCACCACTTTGGAGTGGCTTACTCTTACCTTCTTCTTGTACATTTTTCCCTCTTTCTTCTAGGTGTGTAACTTGAACACAGACCTCATCAAGATTCATGGGAATAAACATAAGACTGGTGTGTCGAAGATAGCTATGAAACCCTCCTATGTATTTCAACAAGGTATCTTGTGATTGTAAGTCTACTCCTAGCATAAGAGCTCTTCTCCTAAACTCTTGAGTATACTCTTGCACATTTTAAGCTTTTAACAATCTGAAATTTTTTGAATTCACGATAGATTTTTTCATATGGGTATAATTGTCTTTTTATAGAAAAAACGAAATCATACCAAGTAATAGAGATCTTACCATGTTTTCTGATCTCGTCTTGATTCCTTGCTTCCCACCAAATGAATGTTGCACCTTCCATTCTCAATGAAGCAAACTAAATTTTGATATCATCCTCTTGAAGGCTCTGAATTGTACAATACACCTCCAACTAATGAATCCAATTATTCAACTTTTCTTCATTAACTTCTCCATTGTACATTGGCAACTTGAATTTAACATCAAGCTTTAGAAAAGGTGAATTACTAGTTCCTTTTGAAGAATGATGATGAGCATGAGTAAGGGTTGTATTAGTGGAAGAGTGTAAAGATACTTGTGAAGAAGAAGATGAAGAATATGGTGGAGAGGGTGGAGGGTTGTCTCCATTCCCATTACCTCCTCCTGAAGAGCGTTTTCCTTTGGGAGGTTTGGAACTTTCTCCTTGCAATCCAATATTCCTCTCTTCATAGAGGACCTTTCACCATCTCTGTCATATCACAGAAATACTTTCTAAAGGTCTTCTCATCTTCTGTCATGATAGGTTATCCTTCATGAGACATGGTATCTGAATAATCAACTACAACTTCTACAACTTGAGGATGTACTGGTCTAGAATACTTTGGAAAACTTGCTCTTCTTCCCCTTGATCCAACTATAGGGCTTTCATCTAGCTTCCCTTCCCTTTTGAGTTTTAACCTCGTTAGCATGACATAAACTTGCAAACAATTAAATCCTTCTTTCACAAAGAAAATATAGAAATAAAAATCCAATACTATGATACCAAATTGATCTAAAATGGAGTAGATTATTAATGTTGTGCTAATTCTCCATTCATAATAAAACCCAAGATTCTTATCATTTTCTTATCAAGTGCTTAAGGATTCAATAAATTTTTTTTAATTAACTGATTCCCATGAGATTTTCTTATGTAAATATTATAAAAAAATTTAACATAATACATATGTTGAACAAAAGCAAAATAACAACAAAGAACATCAAAATAAAACACACATCACAAATATTTGATGAGGAGTTCACCCCTCCTAGGCTACATCTCCTTGGTCCAGCTTCTAATGCTTGGGCCTCTCTATTATGCTAAAAATTACAAAAAACAATGTGCTTACGATGCTCAAATGCCTCTAAAACCTGTCTCAATGAGTTCAAAATTGCCGAAACTGTTAGAATTGACTCTTTTTGCAACCAAATTGGATAATAACTGAAGAATTTATGACTTCTCCTAGTTCTCCCACTATTCGTTCCACAAAATGCTCCAAAACCAATAGAAAACCACATTTTCTCTCCAAAATCTACTAACTGAGCAAAATATTTGCCACGCTGTGTGCCATAACTTGTTGACCAGTTCACAAATCACAATTGACGATGTCTGGTGGTAATAAACTACGAGCTTGTTCTCTGTATGATTGCGATATGCGATATGCAATTTGGTTTATTGCATCACAATCTGGGCTGATGTCACATCAAAATCTAGGATGATCTCACATCACAACATCTGAGGGCCTATTCTTACTGCCACTGCAATTGTGATATGCAATCGGATCGCATTGCTACTCCCAACCTCATTGGGGCCGATTACCTTAACTCCTCCTTGCCTTCAATTGTGATATTTGATATTGTAAATCGCAATCGGCATTGCCTGGGAGCCAATTCTTAACCTGATCCACCTGTTTCCTACGATAAGGCCAATGGCAGCCTGGCACTTGTGCCTCTTCATTAGCTAAGGGTTTTTCCACGTCATTCAATCTTGCCATGTAGACAAGTCAAACTTAAACTTTGACTTGCTCTAACTTCTGCATACAAACTCAGATTTGAGTCCATTCGCACTGTTGGATTCAAAATGACAAGCTGTTTGATTTGAAGCTAAAATTATTAAGATTCTAACACTTAGATTTTTGAGCATAAATTTGAGCACTTGATCACTTTTTGAAGCAAGAAAGCAAAGTGATATTGTTTTTAAATTTGTGCTCAAATCCATAATAGTGGAAAATCCTAGAAGTGTAGATTCTAAGACAGAAAAGATAACATATGGATGTGGTTTCCATAGGATTTAGTATTACTCATAATTAGCTTCATGTCTCACATGTTCAACAATTATCATCATCCATTATTTTACAAGACTCTAAGCTTTGGATAATTGCTGACATTCCTATATGTCTTGGCGACTTATTTCTAGGTTGTACCAACTTTAGCTGCTACATATTCTATATCAAGAGCTATCAGAATTCTAGTTATGTGTGCATATGGAGTCAGTAATATAACAACGCCAATGACTATTGTAGTAGAAGCTACAAATGTTGTAATTCAGAACTTATTTATTGATTCTACTTCCCATGCTCTATCAACTTTGTATCTAAGGAGATCTAATTTTATTAGAATTCCATTGAATGCAGGGTGTTGGCTCAGTAGTGAACAAGCTGAATAATCAAGTTGCAATGATCGCAGAAGTCATAAGTATTGAAAATCCTTTGGGCTTTCCTTCTCATGATTCAATGACAAACATGGTTGCTGCTTTTGTATAAAGTTAATGCCCTTAATGTTTCAGTTTTATTCTATATTTCAGGAGTATTTTTGGTTTAATAAAATATCTTCATTGCTCAACGTGTATGATTTTAATGATATATTTTTGTCTGTAAAGCTTTACTCAACAAGAGGGATGTGTTTCCCCCTTCTGTATGTGTTAAGGTCTTCAATCTTCCAGTTAAGCATTCAAATGGATCCAATGCATGCTCAAGTTACTACATAACTCATTCTAATTTTGGATGCATTTATTTTATCAGAAATTAAGTGGTCTTTGCTTCATTAAAGTTTTATGAGTTAAGTGATCTTTTTATCCCACATTCTTATGCTCAAGTTTATGCTCAAAATTTTGGATGCCCTATAATGTAAATTGTATTTATAATATGCAACTAGACAAGTACTTCGTTCATATTTATGGCCTATTGTTTGATTGAAATTGTACATCATGAAGCATGTTTGGAGACTTCATAAACATCAATAAAGAAGTTTTAGTTGTTTTTTGAATTGCTAGTATGCTTTAAAGGATTTCATTGACCAAAATTTGCATAAGAGGATTTCATATAAGCCAATTCGAATGTCTTAGGGTTTGAGATGAATAATTTCTTGAGGGAAGAATGGGCACCAATTGGTTAGGATTCCATTAAGAAACATAATAATGTTACAGTGTTGAAAAATAGTTGTGTTAGGTGGTTCAACAAACAAGAGGAAAAAATCCATAGTTCATTTTCAACCTAACTTTATTGCCTTCTCTACACAATTTTTCTTATGTTGGTTATGGCCTGTGGTTAGCTCAGACCATGTTTCCCCAATTTCTAAACTGATTTGTCTTGAAAGAGTGGTAATATTGGTTGTCTTCCCTTTCAAAAGAGATATGCCCGAAGGTCGTGGCTCCCTTGCAAAGGGAGCATAGCACCACAGGGGCAGCACACAGCTAGAGGGCTAGCCACATTGCAGAAGAGCCAGACTCAAAGGTTGTAGTTTTTTGCAAAGGAACTTGGAGGCCTGGGTTCAACCCTCATTTCAAAGAAAGAAAACTGCCACAAACCATTCCTTTGAACCCAAAAAGAAAAACAAATGTAGCCTCAAACAAATTGGTAGACCCCAGTTTCCCTCTAAACTCTCACTTATCTTTTATTGGATGTTTTGCAACAGAAAATAACCACCAGTGGGGTTAGTATTGGTTGTTCGATTATAAGAGCATTTAATAAATAAAAAATTGATTGATTGCATGTGGTGAGATAGAAAATTTCTCTAATTTTAGAGTTTTCATTGTAGCTCATGTTGCAAATAAGAATGAAATGTAATTATAACAAGTGCTACAGAGTATCTAGTATCTACGACTGGAAATTTGATAAATAAATAAATGAATGATATTTTAACGTCCATGAGACTAAAAATAGTCTATGGGACTACCAGTGTTATCACAAAAAAATTGATCTTCTAGCCTAATTTAGTAGATAGATGGAAGTACACTATGCAAAGCCAATTTTACCATAGTAAAATTTCTTTCACTGTGTAAAATTACTTAATAAACTACCTTTGTTAAGTAATTTATAGTTAAATCCATGAAGAATAATTAAATAAATCATTATATATTTGATTTTATTCTAGGAATAATTAATTAAACCATTATTCAATTATTATTCCTTATCATATTTGACCCTGGAAGCATGAAAAATAAACAGATAAATCATTAATTATCTTATTTTTCTCTAAGAATAATTACTTAATCACTAATTAATTATTATTCTTTGTTAAATTTGACTAAATCCCTTAGGAATAATTAAATAAATCATTATTTGTTTATTATTCCTTAACTGATTCCTTGAGTTGGCATTCTTGTTTAAGTTTAGATCAATGATGATATTGGAGAATGGAAACCCTAGCACTGGCAGTCACTCCAAGTAGGGGATACGAATAGGGTTTCTCCATTTTGTAATTACCACATGACCTTTGTAGACACGTGTTGTCACTTTTTGTTAACAGTTGGCTACCTTGTGTGATCACTGTTGTCACCATTACCTATCATTTTTATCGAGATGCTGCAGAATGTCGGACATGGAGTTAGAGGAAGTGGATTACTCCGCCAACCCTAACCCCTATGCCCCTATCTAGTGAAGTTGTAACCCTACACCGGATTTATTGATTGTTGATCAATAGGAATTGCCAGCTCTGCTCCTTTCCATCCCCCCCCTGCTATTACCCTCCCCATACCATCTTCTTCTGGTCTCCCCTTGGCTACCCTCTCCATTGATTCCTCGGAGCTCGATTGTCCTATGCTCTGATTAGCAAGTCTCCACCTACTAACTACCTAGTCGCTATCCTCCCCACCTTTTCAACCATCGCCTTCAAGGGATTTGCCTCATCCCCCTCCTTTCGTGCCTCCCTCCTCGGATGGTTTCAATTCTATTCCTGGACTCAACCTACCTGAGCCATCGACTCCTTCCACCTATACAGTGGCGACAAACCCCTCTTCCATCCCCTCCTACTGCTTTGAAACCCCTGTCATAAAAGTTCGACACACAACACAATACTCCCAACAGGAGCACCAGGGCTCTTCGGACCCATTGCAGGTTCATCCAACTGTGCCACGATAGGGTAAGAGGAAAATCAAGTGCGTGAAGGCCACGAGCAAGGACCTGGCCCTCAAATTTGGAGAAGGGTTGAACATGGGGGAACTTGTCGACATTGTTGGTAAGGTACTTCTTGGTAGGGTTCAAGCCCATGCCTATTCAACTGAGAGTCTCATACTCTGGGTCAAGGACATATGGGGAAATATCTTCAAGGATCTCCCTGAGGTGCAAACATTGGTTCGAGGATTGTTTGCGCTCCACTTTCTGCAAGAGGATTATACCAACTGTGCTCTTGCCAGATATTGGCACATTGAAATGGAACCAATCATGCTAAATTATTGGAACCCACTTTTCGATCCAGAGAGGGAATAGACAAGTGCAGGACCATTATGGGTTAGGCTGCCCAAGCTCCCCTTACAATACTAGTCCGAAGACATTTTCATTCCTATAGGAAATGCGCTCGACACCTACCTGGACTACGACAGGTCTTATATCAAATATGGAAACTAGTCTCTGACATGTATCCTGGTCCATCTAGACACTAGAGAAGTATTAGAGGAATAAATCACTCTGCAATGGAAAAATTTCACCAAAATTCAAATTCTAGACTATGAAGGAGTATCGTTCAGATGTCGTAGATGCCAGAAGGTTAGCACCTCCACAAGGAATTCCCTTTGGTTTGTAAGAACATGGATCCTATAAAGGAAGAAGAGTGTGCTGTAGCTAGGGCATATGCAACTGTACTAGGGCAGACACCTTCAGTTAATTAATGTTTTCAAATAAGGGAGGAACGACTCATCTACCTACTTCGAGCACTCCTCACCCTCCCTCCCTATCGATGACTAATTCAAGGGCTGTTGTCAAGGATGCTCAAACCTCAGGTACTCCTCTCCCTAACTTTGTTTTTCAATATATTCTTGAATGTTCTTCACTACATATTCATACTACATCTGCATCTTTTCCGGATTTCACTCCACTCTCCATCCCTTACCCCCTCATCTCATACCTTTCGTTTATTTTGACTACTCCTCCCTCCTTCCCTCCCTCAGTTCATTCCTCTCATGTTTCTTCATCATCCATCCCTGGACCCCCACACCCTTACAACCTCCACCCCCATTTCACGTAGCCTCCTGAGTGCTCTGTTTCCTTTGGGTTGGGCCTAATATCCCATTTCTGCTCTCCCAAATCCACCAGAGGGCATAAATCCCATATGTTGAAGGCCATTCTACTAGTCGGGGTAGAAGTGGCATCAGGAAAACAATTGTCTCTTGATCGGGTACTTAGAGCACTAGCTACCCTCCCAAAGTCTCCCCCATGAAGTGGCTCTCTTTTAATTGTCGAGGTCTGGCTATCTCTCCCAAAAATCTAGCCCTCAGAATACTTTTTGAATCTGAGCCTGTAGAAATTATCATTCTACAAGAAATGTTGGGGTTGGTGGACCATATTTATTGTGTGCTTCAATCACTGAAACCAGAATGGAACTTCCAGTCACTTGATGTCATGGGTCGATCGGGTGGGTTAGCCCTGGGGTTTAACCCCTGCACTATTCACCTTAAGGCCTGCTGGGGTGGTGCTGGATTCATCGGCATGGATAATTTTTCCATATATTTTGGAATGGATCTTAGGATTGTCAATATATATGGTCCTTTTCACAACAAAGAGGCTTTTTGGAACCATCTCCTAAATCTGTCCATTATCAATTCTGATAATATCATTTTGGGTGGCGATCTAAACTTCTCCATTGGATTTGGGGAATCTTGGGGGACAAATTCTGAGGTGGATCCTCTTTCATATATTATAGAGAAGTTCCTAGAAGAGCATCATTTAATGTAAATTTTGATGGTTAATCCATAGCCCACCTGACGCAATCATAGAATTGTGGAGGTAACCCTAGCCAGGCACTTGGATCGCTTCCTCATCAAGGATACCTTGTTGCACAAACTATCTCTTTACAGACAATGGATTGGCACTGGGCGTATATCAAACCACTCCCCCATATTGATGGAGATTCTTGGCCCCACTCAGAAGCCAATGGAACCTTTTAAAGTCAACTCTACTTGGCTATCAGACCCCTCATATATTCAATTAGTCACTGGTTTCTAGTTATCACACCCACCACCCTTGGGGAGAACCTTGGTAGAAGGCTTATGTGCCAATCTCAGAGAGATCAAGAGACTATCCATTTTATAGGCCAAAGAAAAAAGAGACTGGGATGACCAAACCATTTTCACTATTGAATAGTCTTTGGCCAACTTACTAGATGAACAGGGTCAGGTTTTCAAATCAATGGAGGCTAAGTCCCACCTCATTGAGTTGGAAGAGCAGCGGTCAAAGATCTTGAGGGAGAGGAAAGAAACCTGGTGCCTCCAAAGTTGGGCTATATGGTTAAAAGTAGGAGATGAGAATAAAAAGTTCTCTTAAAATTTTCCAAAGGGAAGAAAAGTAAGCAATACTATTTGGAATATTCCCATGGAAGATGGAGAATTGGCAAGCTCCTTTAATTAGATGTCCCACCTTGGAAACTCTCACTTTTGAAAACTATTCAAGGCCCCTCTTAGTTCCTCTCAGGCTGAAATTATTTAGATTGCTGAACATTTTCCCAGTTTTTTTGACCTGGATGAGGCTAAGGAACTCACCTCGCTTGTCTCTATGGGGGAACTGGAAAGCACTGTAAAATGGTCTAAAAAGATAAAAGTCTAGGGCCTGATGGCTGGACTATTGAATTCTATCTTTCCTTTCATGAGACCATTAGACATGACCTACTCAAGGTGGTGGAAGAATGCATAACATCTAGGCATATGTATGAGGCCATCAATTCCACTTTCATAGCTCTTGTCCCCAAATCTTACTCCTCATCTTCCTTCAATGACTTCCAGCCTATATCGCTTTGAAACTGCATTTACAAGATCATAGCCAATGGCCTTAAGCCCATTCTATCCAGTCACATATCCCCTGAGCAATTCACTTTCCTCCATAACAAAGAAATCCATAAGGCTATTAGCTCTGCACAAGAAGCCATTCATTCCCTGAAAACTAAAAAGCTAAAAGGGGCCATCCTCAAGATTGATCTTTCTAAAGATTTTGACCTAGTTAGTTGGCTCTACATTAAAATTATTATCACACACTTTGCTTCCCTCCTCTCTTCATTGATTGGATAATGTGTTGCATCACCTCAACCTCCTTCAATGTCCTCATAAATGGCTCAACATCACATTTCTTTCATGCTGAGCGGGACCTTCGAAAAGGTTGTCCACTCTCACCTCTCCTCTTTATGATCGTCATGGAAGGCCTTAGCAGACTCATTGCATTTGTCAAGCAGGATGGGAAACTTTAGGGACTCAAAATAACTTATCAGTCCTTCCTCACTCACATACTCTTCATAGATGATGTGCTCGTTTCCCTCAATGGAAGTATAAGGGACACCTCTACCTTCTATGATTTACTCACACTTTTCACCAAGGCCATAGGTATGGAAGAAAACCACACAAAATCTACCATTACTCTCTCTAATGCATCTATTCATGAAGTAAGGTTTGCACAACAAAGAAATTCTTTCCCGAGCCATCATCTCGAGGATGGACTCAAATATATGGGTTTCTGGATCAAACCTCATTGCTACAGGATTTCTGACTAGATCTAGCTCGTGGTTAAAATTAAAAAATGTTCGCACAATTGGAACCATAGCTTCCTCTCCAAAGTTGGTCGGTTAGTCCTCATTAAATTTGTTTTGGAGGCTAGGCTAGTTTACTAGATGTTGATGGCTTGGATTCCTAAAGGAATCTTATCCCGAATATAAAATATTTGCTACAAATTCCTTTGGAATGGATATAAGGAGGGAAAACCATTCTTCTGAGTGAGTTGGAAGCATATTCCTATACCCAAGAAATGGGGTGGATGGGGACTTAAGGACTTATGTGCCTTCACACATGCACTTGCTGCCAATATGGGATGGATCATACTCACATCGAAAAATATCTGGACTGAAGTCCCTTATCATAAATATATATGGCCTCATCACCTTATGGATTGGATTCGTTTACCCTTCTGGTCACGAACTGGAATATCCATGGTCTGGCAATCCATTTTATACACCTTTCCTACTATCAAAAATAGGTTAGCATGGTGAATCAATGATGGTACAATGGTGCGCATTGTTTTGGACCCTTGAACGGGAGGTGGGAATATGTTTCGATTACCTCCTAACCTTATTCTGTTTCTCAATCATAGGAATATTAAGGTAATTTCATAGGTGGCTGATCTGGAGAATAGTTCCATTTTTTAGCAAGCTTGGTTATCAATGATGCAATTAGGTATTCCCAACCAATGGTAGATGGAATAGGAAAATTACGTCACTGCCCTGACTGAATCCCATGTTCGTATAAAAGAAGGTATCGACGAGCTCATTTGGACACTGACTGATCATGGCTTATACTCCCCGAAAGTTAGTTATCCCATCATCCACTCTACGCAAAGACAACTTGTAATTTTGGTTTGGTGGGGAAAGATTTGGAAGCTCAAAGCACCACTGAGAATGAAACTATCGATGTGGAATGTGATTCGGAACAAGACCCCAACTGGAGACAACCAGATTTGGAAGCTCAAAGCACCACTGAGAATGAAACTATCGATGTGGAATGTGATTCGGAACAAGACCC
>Ga0115851_100429_pt1 | contig 18477 bp, 16 predicted proteins | sample InSIn2gowninarea_FD_83865 | JGI IMG/M metagenome (GOLD analysis project Ga0115851, IMG submission 83865)
GGGGGCGGTGGAGCCGTTTAGGTGGAGGGTTAGGGAGGTGAAGATTTGGGGGAGGGGTGGTTCGTTATCTGGGGTGGAGGGTTGTATTGGCGGAGGGGGCTTCAGAGTGCCGGTGGACTGTGGTGGTGGTGGTGGTTTGGTGGACGAGTTTGAGGGGGGTAGTGCTGGAGTGATACGTGCCTTCTTTGCGGCGGTGGTATTGGTGGTGCTGTTGGTGCTAGTAGTATCGTCCACGCTGTCGGTAGATCGTTTCTTCGAATTACCTATCATCTCTCTTATGTCTTGCCATCCACTTTCTCGCAGACCTGGAGCACCGACTTCCCAACCTCCATTTTCTTTCCGGCCATCTCGGCCAAAGTTCTCGCTGCCAGCGCCAACGAGATCGGATACGTGTTGTGGTCCGCCTGCTCCCGTCCTATCTTTGTGTTGACGGGTGAGTTTGTGTTGTCTTGAATCGCGCCATGATGTGCTGCCGGATACTCTGTTCTCGGCACGTTGATGTCCGGTTGAAGAAGAATTGAATGGGTCGAAGAGGGTTCGTGTTGGTTGTGGTGGTGCCGGTAGCGTAGGTTTATGAGTAGGCATGGGGGTTGGATAGAGCCATTCGTGACTTCTGTTTATGAGTCTGAGAATGGGGAATGCAAGGGGTTAACAACGATAAATGCATGACGAGTGAGCACTATGATCGCAATTTGTATACATGTAAAGAGTGAATAGCCCCACTGTTTGCATATCTGTTGACGGGTCATCTGCACTCAATTTACGCGCCTGCAAACGCATAATCACGTCATCACGTGCACAATTTTAGAACTACCTGGCAGTTATTGTAAAGGAGTTGACAACAGAATCTCCCTCAATTGATTGATGCTTGCGAGAACCAGGGGTAAGACACACTCTTCAGTGCCCGTACTACGCTTTCTGTGTTGATGTGCGGGCAATACTTTGCCCGAAGTCGAGATAGCCTGTCTTGCTGGCTTTCGTGATGAAACATAGTGTAGCCCTCCCAAGACTGTAGACATTGTGTTATGGAACACCAGCTGCTACACTATCATACCAGACATTTCAGTACAAATCATCAAACCAACTTGGACTGCTCTTCTATCCCTCGCCATTCTCAACTTATTTCTCTTCACCTTGATATATGCCGTGCAGACTGTGAGTATCGATCAGAAAATTAGGACACAAAACGCATGTCCAACAGCACCCAGAAAAAAAGCCAAACCATGGTAGAGGCAAAAACTTGAAGCACTGGTATACATGTGATTCGACCGTTACTCTCACGTTTCCGAGATCTGATGCTGGAAGTTTTGACGAGTAGATCGTTGGTTTGGTCTTTCACAAATTTCAACACAGCTGGGTTGTTTTATGCTTATTGCATGTGGCTCTCGTCATCCAATGATAAACTTTCGGCAGGTCATTGGAAGCCATCGAGGTTAGTACCTTACAGAAACGTAATAAAAGGTAGGTCCAATCGTGTTTGCAGTCTTGAGGAGGCGATTTCCAATGTTGAGTAAGTCCAGGTAAGGCGGCTCTCCTGCTTCGAGCTCATTTGGTGATGAGAACCCCATCTTATAACGTCGGTGCAAGCGATAATCCAATGAAACCAGCAATGCTTGCATGATAATTTAGTGCTCTTGAAAACCGGGTGGAAAACAAGGCACTCCTTTTAAGCTCGTCGTAGTCTCAATTGAAGTATGTGCCACTAACTGTAATCGCATAGGGTTACGTTTAGGATAAGCAACAACAGTAGTTGTGCTACCGTTCCGACTATTGTTGACACTGGATTCGAATTTTGGAAACCATGGGACTAACCACCGTGACGACCCAGAAGCTGTGGTTACGAGACTCTGCAAGCTTGCATTGGAATTCTGACGAATAAGAGACTTGGTGGGTTCTGTGAGAGATGCCTCGGATCGGCGTCGTCTAATTGAAGTTATGTTGGAGATCGAGCCTCGTGAGATTAGACTAGCGTTGTCCATGCTTGCAGCTTGGTTGTCGTAGTGACTTTCTTCTCTCGAAGACAGTGGAGCGTTGCCCTGTAGAGAATGTCGATCGGCTGATGTTGTACCTTCCTCGGAAAGTTGGACATCTCTGAGCATATCTCTAGTCACTTCATCGAGACGTCGACTCTCGTTCTCAGCAGTTGATGGCAGCCTGCTGCTCGTATGCGAAGTTTTGAACCTGCCTCACTTGTCAGCGGCTTCTGCTGATGTAACACAAAACAACCTTCATACACGCTGATCATATGCAGATGCAGATTAATACCATCCTTGTAGTTCTTGATCTTGAATATGCAAAACTGGATATCATCTTTTGTGGACACGGGCCAGGATCTCTTTACCAATTTACCCAGCATCAAACTGTGAGTTGTGGAAGTTTCAATTAATCTGTAGAGTGACCTTGCCAGTTCTGTCAACCGCATCTGGTATATCGAGATTTGTAGTTCTATAGCTCTCCAAAATGCGTCGCCATTGTCAAGCTGTACCTCGGGAGTAAGTAGAACGTCAATCATGCATTCCAAAGCGTCTTGAAAGTCGACGACTACTCTGCATAATTCCTGAAGCGATCGATTTGTGTTCTGAGCTCGTGTGATCAGAGTATTCAAGATCTCGGAAATGTTCTTCGTGGTCGTGATGGTCTAGCCCAGCACTGACAAGATCGAAGAGGGTTCCATCATGTATTGCTACTGTACTTTGTCCTCTTGACACGTAATAACGACTTATTGAACAGGAGTTCATTGTTATCGGAAGTCTTCTAAAAGGCGGCTGAGTTTGCCGTGCTGAGCTGAGGCTATATGTACCTTGCGCACCACCCACCAGGATACACCGTTGAATCGAGAACGCCTCGTATCCAGACCTGAGCCTGGCCAAGAACAGGGCTTAGATCCATGTTCTTGGTCCAAATGAAAGACCAATGAGAATTGGTATGGAAGTGACATGACTTTCAAGTAGCTAGAGTTAAGCTCAATTAAGCAACTGAGCTTCTCAGCCTGTCCAGAACAACATACTGGTCCGTTCGGTCAGTGAGCTATTCTCGTTTAGTATGCGTCTACAGCGAACATCAACTTCTTCGTTCACCGCCCAGTGCATGATGGGATTCTGTTGATTGATGAGAGGGAAAACCACGGATATGGACATAAAACATTTTTAAGGTAGTCAATGGCAAGCTGGTACAGGACGTAACGGCGGTGAAGTACCTAATTTATTCATCTCTTTTTTCTGGCAATCTAGTAGGTCATCAGCTAAGCAATACCCTGCTCTCAGAACAACAAGTGTTTTTAAGCTAGTATTTGAGCATTTTATCACCTGCCCAAGTAGCAATATGCGATAGTTGTCACCTACTCGCATTTAATGTTACATTCTGAAACTCCTCCGATCTCGCGTTTTCTCCTTGCTTCCAACGCTCGACCTCAATTTTGCGAATCGATTTCAACCCATGTAAGTCGAACTGTCGATTCCCTCCTTAGGATATTCCGGCACCTTGGCATCAAATCTCTTCTCGACCTCACCCAAAACCTTCTGATCATCTTCAGATGCCACAAAACTAATACTCAACCCTTTGGTTCCAAAGCGTCCAGCACGACCAACACGATGAAGGTACGAATCAGCATCGATTGGCAAGTCATAGTTGATAGCCAAGTTGATACGCTCAACATCGATACCTCTGCCGAAAATGTCGGTCGCAACACAGATACGCTTGCCAAATTCCTTGAATTCTTTGAATCGTTTGATACTGTGAAAACACGTCAGTGGTTGTGGATTGGAAGAGGAAGTATGCTGACTTACCGTTCTTCTTGAGTAAGATCTGAGTGAACTGCAAGAGATGGGAAGTTGCATTCACGAAGAAGCTTGTCCAGTTCAGTGGCCCGCTTAGTGCTCTTGACGAAGATGATGACTTGGTTGAATTCGAGGCTGTCAAGAAGATTGTTCAACTTGCGGTTCTTCTCGGCTTCGGAAAGCTTGATGTAATATTGCAAAAGTCCGTGAAGGGTAAGTCGAGTATCATCGGCATCAGCATAGATTTCGAGAGGGTTACGCATGAATTTCTTGCAAATTGGGCGGATCTCCTTGGAAAGAGTGGCGCTGAACATCATGACTTGCTTCTCGGTTGGTGTGGCTCGGAAGACCTCCTGGACATCTCGTCGCATGTCTGTATACGGTGTTAGTCGATGGTCTTGACGATCTAGTATTCGTATCTCTTACCAATTTGGTCAAGCATCTTGTCACATTCGTCGAGGACGAAAGCCTTGATGTTTCGTAGCGAGAGATGCTTGTCTCGGACCAGCGCGTTCAATCGACCAGGTGTACCAACAATGATGTTAGGGAATGTATCCTTGTTCTTCAAGACTTCAATGTCCTTGCTGATGTGAACACCACCATAGAAGACAGCTGTTTTGACATCAGGGAGGTATTTGCTGAATCGAGCGTATTCATTTCTGATCTGGTAGGCCAGTTCTCGCGTGTGACACATGACAAGGACCGAGCATTCTCCCGGAACTGGTTCCAACTGGTGTAGAGTGGTGAGGACGAAGACGGCAGTCTTACCAAGACCAGATTTGGCCTGGCAGAGAACATCGACGTTAAGGAGAGCCTGAGGGATACACTGCTGCTGGACTGTATGGCGCATGATGTTAGACTTGGTTCGCAACAAAAGTGTGATGAAGTAATCGCAGTACAGGATCGTCCGCCCATCTCTCAAAGTCTGTCAAGAAGTCCAATTTTCACGCAATATGCCTTCTTGCTGCATGCCAACAATTAAATACCCCTCTTGACGGACAATGTGATGAGTATTACCTCAATCACTTTGTGGGCTATCTTTCGCATGCTATGCAGCCATTCTTAGCTGGCTTCAGCTGCGCTCCAGCCTTGCAGAACCGACGTCTCCTATCGTAGGAACGTCTGTGCTTTCGCTTCGATAGCACAAAGCGTTGCCTTGCATGAGCTCTCGTATTTAGAGAATCGTGTTTGCTTCATTCAAGAAGCAACAGTTCTTGTTTGTTTTTCTATCTTTTCATTCTTGACATAATTTGCAGTCGACTTATTCCTCTTGCTTGACTTTTTTTGAGATGGACGGACTCTCCTTCAAAGGACAGATTGATGGAAATAGACTGCTAGAATGAATGGACTAACCCTCGGATGGATGTTCGAAACCGCAGTCCGTGATGGCGCGAATGAGCTCGGCCTTGAGCAGGAAATCTCTGAAACTGGTGGATGATACACCGACATAACTACCCTTGGCCTTGTCGGCGGTCTTGGTTGCTGCTACATCGCCCTTTTTCGCTGCGCCATTGGTCGCTGCTGCTGTAGTGGCTGGAGCCTTGGTGGTCTCGAGTTCCTCGTCAGAGTAGTCGATGAGATCTTCCTCGGCCGACATGTTTTTGATAGGAGATGATCTAGGTTAGATGATAGACGATTGCTTGGCTGCGAATGCGCAAGGTGGTCGTTAGTCCTTGAGTCGGAAGGATCGTCAGAGATTAATTTAAGGAAGATGATACAAGTGATATCGGGGGGAAAGAGGTTGTCGTGATCGAGACCAACAACGAAATACTCGAAGCAGGCTACAGAAGGTAGAAACGAAAGGGCAGGAACTTTCCATCAAAGAATGTAGACAGTTTACGACACAACAATAGGCAGCCAATAGCAAATGAACAGCCACTAAGCTAATCTAAACTCGACTAGTGTCTTGGCAACCAGGCATATCAGATTGTTGTACGGAGTATGCCCTCAAGTTATCATTTCGAGGTTGCTCTACCTCCATCACTACCAATTCAATGTCCTCCAGCAGTCAAAGAGTACGAACGTGTCGCTGCTGTGCGACAGATACTGCATGGCCAAGTCGAAGAAGTCTCAACCATCAATACCCAACAAAAACATTCACTTGAGGCTATCATTCCTACATCAAGCTGCCACATTCTTGGCAGACCACGATGTTTCAAAGCCAAAAGAAGACACCAACAAGGGTGACAATTCTCTAACCACGGAGAAAGTCATTCCGAATCTTGGTTCCGCTCAGTCAAGGTATCTCATCAGTCACATGAAGGGTGTTAGTCGAAAATCAGTTATTCGCTTGAAGAAGGATGTCAAGCGCTCTGTCTGTAAAGGCTGCGACCAAGTCTTGGTATCAGGACAAACCAGCTCGACAATCACAGAGAACAAAAGTAAGAATCAAAGAAAGCCATGGGCAGATGTTCGAGTGGTTAGGTGCCGAATTTGTGGCATTTCGAAGCGTTTCCCTGTTGGCGATGGTCTGCAGAGAAGCAAAAATGTCACGAGGTCGGTGGACAAGCCTAGAGACTCGAACGGCTTCAACCATGACAACGTTGATATGGGTTAGGATATTGAAAGCTGTGTCCATTGACAGCCGCAGCGTTCGTGACTGTAGAATGAGCAGTTGGCAAATGTGGTTACCAGCCTCGAAATCCAAAAACATTTGAACATCAGAGGCTGTGTAAGTATTGGCTTCGGCATGATTCGATGTATCATTTGAGCTCGCACGAGCTTCAACTACGCCCAACAAAGACATTTTCTCCTCCTAGCTGCTAGATTTATCAACAAAAGCGCAGTAAAGACTGTGCAAGAATCACATTTCGCATCTTAGGTAACCAACGCCACAACTCCTGCTTTTGACACAAACCACACTACCACATTACACATGCACATATCGTACATCATAGTTCATAATAAACAAATGTCCTGCCGTGAGGCATCACCTTTAATTTCGCCAGTAATACAATGCGTTAATCAAATGTATCAGACATCTTTCGGTCCGGGTTTGACAGGGTGGGTTGCTGCCTCTTTATGATGGGGGTCGGGCCACAAAGTAATGTTCGTGAGCAAAGGGAATGTTAACGTGCTCGTGCTGTAGGTCGTGGTGCCGAGACTTGTATGGTGATGGCTCGGTCTAGCCGATCGCTGGCTGCGTCGACTCTTGCTCTTAATCCCCTGATAACGGCGCATACACGTTTTACTTTGTCCATCTCTTCGTCGAGCCGTTCAAGTTCACGAAAGAGTTTTTTCGTCCTCTCTATTTCTCGATCTGCGGCCGCAGCGGTATTTGCATATCCATCTCTATCTTCGGCGACTCCTTGTTCCAGGAGTTGCTCAATCTACCAGCAATGTTAGTACGGAACTAGTTACATAGGTGGTAGATCATGAAACGAACCTGCTGGTATCTGGTCTGCATCTGTCGCGCCACATTATCCATAGATTGCGTTATGCGACTTAGATCAGTGGATCCCAAGGTGATTCGTCCTTGCATGCTGCCATGACTACTGGCAGCGCTGGCGGCTCTCGAGCTGGGCTGAGAGTGCCGACTAGTGCCACGACCTCTTTCAGCCATGGTGGTCCCTTGACTTCGGCTTTGTAAAGCGACTTCAGTTTGTTGTCTCAATAATAATAGTTCGGATTGTGTGAGTCCCAACTGGCTTTCTGATATTGTTGATCCGGCTGCGGACATGGACAAGCCGATCCAGTCGTGAGCACGATAGCCAATATGATAGAACTAAGGCTGATGTGATATTGCCCAATTGGAGATCTTGACATAACAATGTAGAATCTGAGCGCTGATAGGTCCGCTGCTACTCGGCTTTCCAGAAGTGATTGGAACAGATCTGAAAGGCGATAGGGCTACGTGATATGGATGTGAAGATGAGCCTGGTCATGGTAGCAAGCACAGCAAGGAAGCGCATTCGACGATTCAGTTGGCGCTGGCGATTTGCACAGTGTTAGGTCGATCTTGAGGCTCGAAACGACTAACGGAAGGGTAGTGAGTGTTTAGGCGTTTGATGGGCGATTCGCGGGCGGGTATAGATGAACGTCTCGGGAGTGAAAGGCTCAAACGAGGATGGGTAGGACGGAGAAGCCGTATGAACCGGAGAGAGTGTGAAGTAGCCCACGGGGCTGTTTCATCGCTCGCGACAAGTAAGGACAGATGCAGTGAGGGAGTCCTCCTCGAACGGGACACATAAGTGTTTGATGAAATGAAGGTGATGGAAGCCTTGCAGAGGTCTTCAAGCGAATAAAGAGGGTGCATATGCAAGCTTGAAGCCTAAGTTGTTGGCGTGCGCCGCTCGTCTCATTGGCACCAACGAGAGTGCAAAGGGCGGGGTTGATTGCAGCAACATTGGTGCTGCAGGAAGCAACATCAGTAACATTGAATGTTGAATATCGTCGAGGACGAGTGTGATGACCAGCGACCTCTGCAAGAAGTCATGCAGCGCACAAACAAAAAGCAAGTTGTTTGATATGCTCCGTGCCATCCCGTGAGCTATCGGTCTCCGTTGCCATCTGTCAGGCTGATGCTGTACTGAAGTCTCTATCATTCGCTGCTTCGTTATACAGTGCTTGTAACATGCAACACCCTTTTCATCTGCCATCTCCAGCTAATCATTGATACTCAGCAGTTGACAGCATCCAGGAAGTCATCATTTCATCCTGCATGAGATCCATACCTGCAGTTTGACAGGCGGAGATTTTGCTTTCGTCTGCAGCATTCGCACACTAATGCTGCCTCGACACCTGTCATCACCTTTAATCTATATCACAGCACGACCACAAACTCGACGATCGCGTTTCTATTTAAGGGCGATTGGACCTAAGTACTCATCTCTGGGGTGTGCGATTCGTTGTTTGGTCGCGGTCATTGGGACACTGTTCGAATCTAAAAAGATAGTTGCATTGATCGCCTGCAGTTCATGGGATGGCCAAGGATAAAGAGCGTTCAGTCAACCCGGCGCAGCAGCAGAGGAAGCTCGAAAAGGCTAAGGCACTGAAAAAAAGCAAGGCTGATTTGCAGGCCAAACGGAATGAGAAGCTAGCACGTAGAAATCCCGACCGTATCCAAAGGCAAATCGATGATCTGAAAGCTCTCGAGGCAGGTGGAGACATCAAGCCCCGTGAGAAGGCTATCCTGGCAGATCTGGAAAGAGATCTGAAGGCCATTAGAAAAGCAAAAGAATCACTCGGCGAGAAGCTGCCTCAGCAAACATCAAGACCTCTACATTCCCGCGACACCCGTGACGATACGCAAGGTGTTCTAGGCAAGAGGAGGCACGATGGTCAGAGGAAGTCCGACAATAGGCGTGAACCGTCAGGAAGCGACACCGACGAATCAGTCCGCAACATTCCATGGCCACGCGATACTCCCCCTCCGATACCGAGGGAGTTCAGACACAACAAGAACTCCAACATGACACCGCTAGGTGAAGGACGATCATATCCGTTGCCTGCGAAGCCAGTCGAGCAGAAAACGACATATGAGAGTGCACCACAGATCCGCGACTTGAAAAGAGAAGCTATCAGCAGGTTTGTTCCAAACGTGGTAAAACGAAAGCAAGACGCTGTTAAAGGCGCAAGTGGACAGTTGTTAGAACCAGAAGAGCTAGATCGTTTAGAGAGCGAAGGTTATCTACAGTCGAGCAAGCCGACAGAAGAGGATAGCAGCCAGCAGAAGCCTGCTTCCATCGACACGGAAGAGGCTCGGCGACTCAAAGCGGAGGAAGAGGCTTTCGAGCGTGAGCTGGCCATGCAAGATGTAGAAGATGCTGGAAGAGAAGATCAAGAACCCGCTTCCCATAATTCTATTGAGACCGTGAAGCCGGGAGCACGACTGCTACCCTCAAGACATGTCGAGCTTGAAGAAGTGGAAGATGAAGATTTGTAGGAAATCAAGTAGGTTCAGAACTGGTTGATGCAGATAAAAATTCCCTCTATCTTATGCACGCACTGAAGGGGACATACATGGGCGCTAAGTAAGCTCACAGCAGCCATCGTGAACTCATTATGTCATGCTTCACGTTGACCACGAACCGCTCTACTCAAGACCTGTCCAGCGTACTGGGGGTTATCACAAAAGAGACGCTCCTCCTCCCCTGCTTTCTTTCGCTCTGCTTTGAGCGCTTCCTCGTATGTTCAATGTTCAACCTCTCCAAGCGATAAAAGTAAAATCTTCAAATCTGACAAGCCTTCTAGAACTCCAAACGCCTCGCCATGCATGCTTCCAAATGCTGAAGCCAGGCACACCAATTCTATAATGGGACAAATGTCCTCATGTGGAGAAGTCTCAGTAGAGTCGGTTAATCGTGGCATCGTGGTTCCTGGCATTAGTCCTTCACCATTTCCACTTGCTTATCGTAGTCCTGTAATGATCCGGTAATCCCTCTTCAAGAATGGACTAGGCATGGCGTCCTCTCCAAGGACTTCAGGATCCCATACCGGCACAGGTGGCAGTTCCTTTTCGACCACTCTAATCCCGGCATAATTTGGTTCGCAATCAGCACTCATGGGTCGGCCACCAGCTCTCGCCTGTGCAAGCTCAACTCGTGTCCGACCAGCAACCATGTTCACTTGCTGCGTGCCATCACTCAAGCCACCTCGTCCGCCACCAAGCTTAGTCTGCAACTTAGTTATAGCGCTTGTAGCAGCTGTCGTTGTGGCGGCTCGGCGAAGAGGTGACGTACTCCCAGCAGCAGTTGCGTGAAGTGCAGACTCGAGGGCGAGGTCGCCCCGTGATGGAATCTTGGTGAGTTGGCGCTTAGGTTGCGTAGGACTTGATACCTTGCGCAAGAAGTCAGACTCTGTGGCACTTCGTGGGATTTGACTTGGCTGTTGAGCTTGTTGTGCACCTGCAAATCCAGCGCGTAGCTGAGCTGCTGTCGACGAGCTGTTGCCTGCCGTTGGGAAGAGATTAGGTTTTGTTACTAGCTTATTTGTGGTAGCAATTGTGTGCTGTCGCTGTAAGTTCGGTCGAGCTTTCGATGGTAAAGGATTGGTGGGAAGTGGCAACTTAAACGGATCCGTGTTGTGCATTTTGGGACGAGTCGGACTGGGAAGATCTGGTATGCAGTCCTCGTCGTCCGATCCCGAAAGTTCATTCTCCTTGTCCTCGTCCAGATCGTCAGTAATGGTTAGTCGAGCTTTGTTAGTCGCGATTTTGTTGAAGAGGTGCTTGCCGATAAGCGGGTTTGCATTAACGGCTTGTCGTCTCGGTGACAGATTCAGTGACGTGATCGACATTGGTGACGGTTCAGCCATGCAAATGTCAGCCGGTGAGTCAAAAGTCGTCTTTGACCGCGTGAATGGAGTCTTCGTCTTCTTGGGCAGCGGCTTCGAAGAGATCGACGTGGATGGAGAATGAATGGACAGCTCAGAAAGATCCGTCAAGTCGGTGCTGTTTGTCCACTCGGACTCTTCAGCAGTGATGGTGGAGGATTGATGGTTGGAAGTATCGTTCGGCAAATTGGAGGCTGCACTGCAGATATGTCTGGACATTTGCTCCTTCACCTTTCTCGAAACCTCTTCGTCGAATTGTGCTTGTAGTGTACCCAACCTAGCCTGATACTCCATCTCGACTTGACGATCGATCTCGAGACGAGCTTTGACTTCCCACTCTCGGCGGATTTGATTCTCTAGGTCAACTTTCAAGGTGATCTTGCTGGCCTCCAAGCTAGCGATTCGATCTTCAGCTGCTTTGAGCTTCAACAATAAAATTTCGTTATCGAAGGAAATAGATTTCGAAAGTCGCGTGCATTCTTGCTGCTTTCGAGCGACCCAGACAAAAGGATGATTCAGCAGTGCCTCTGTATCTGGTCTCAACATAGGGTTTGTGACAAGACAACTTTTGACCAGGTCACCTAACTCTTTTGAATACTCCCTTGGCAAAGGAGCAATTTCGCCCTTCCGAATCTTGTTCACAAGCTGTAGATGTGTCTGAGCGTTGAATGGGGGCTCCTTGGTACAGAGCTCGTAAATTATGCAGCCCAATGCCCATATATCTGACTTCAGTGTATACCTCTCGGCAGCACAAATTTCAGGTGACATGTAGAATGGTGTACCAACATACGTGGATGCGAAGTCGTGAGATTGCATGATCTTCGACAGGCCGAAGTCACCCAATTTGACTGCCTTTTCTCCATCGAGGAAGATATTCTCTGGTTTCAAATCTCGGTGTAGGATCATCGGGTTTGTTCGGTTGGAAGTAAGCTTCGACTCCTTTGGCCGAGCGGATTCGCCGGGCTCGGGAGGATCAATGCCATAGTGACAACGGTAGAGCGCGGCCAGTAGTTGACTAAGTATTCTCCACACGAATTCTTCTTTAGCTAGCTTCTTGGTGTTCTTCAATTCACGAATGACTGTGCCGAGGTCTCCTCCGCCGCAATACTCCATGTACATGTACAGCTCTTGACTTTGCCTGACGTGCTCGCGATGGTAGTATTGGACGATGTGAGGGTTTTTGAGAGAAGAGAGAATACTGAACTCTGCTTGCAGCTGATCTCGTTCCTTGGTCGACATCTTAATGTAGTTGATTTCTTTTCGACATAGAATCTATTTGTGGTCAGTCACTCCAATGTCTGATCCGTGAAGCTGCAATCATCCTACCTGGCCATCCGCCTTCCTACGAACTTTCCGAATTATACCGAAGGCACCTCGACCTGCTTCTTGTTAGCTTGTCGCAGACCGAGAGCTTGGTTGCTTACCAATGACCTCAAGTACCTCGTACTTCTCGTTGTCCCCTTGTACTAACGCCATGATGCTAGGGTATCGAAGCCAGCAGCTACAATGTTAGTATGTTGTAATTGAAAAGACAAGAATCTGTCATAGCAATTGAAAGAGGTTACAGATATTGAGAATCGACAGTAAGCCTTGGTGTCAAGGTATTGGTGGAGGTTGCAGTGCGGTCGGCCTGCGTTGTCCATTGCCAAGGTGTTGACACTATGCTGGTTTGGGCGGAGGTCGCCGTTGGCTCGGTAACCTGGATTTCACTTCCCGCCAGGTATGACGCATAGTGATTTCAAGAGTATGCATGCATGCTTCGTGACTCTAGGTCGTGTTTGTGTGCAAGCAAGTGTCGAAAGCATCAACGCGTAGACAAAATGAGACAGCTTGTCCGTCAAAGGTTTTGTCATCTCGCAGTCAGCTCAAAGGTAGATCTTTGTTGTTGTGCAACATGTTTGTTCGAGCTCACCGAATAAAATTAGCCGTTTACATTCATGCTATCCCGGCGTCCACGCTCACAACACCAAAGGCTGGGGAACGTGTGATCATTGGACGTCTCAACCTGCGATACAACTACCAGCGGCAGTCATCTGATCTCCACAAGGCAGAACGACTTTCAACCTTGATAGTATGTGGTCAGAAACTCGATTTCACAATACAAGATCAAATGATATGGTCATAACACGCGGGACCAGAGAGTAATTGAGTCAGGAAATGAAGTCTTTTTGAGAGAATCCCCAATAACCGGCTCCTCTCATGTGTCCGTGATCAAGTGTAAAAGGTTCGATGCATCTTGCGTAGGCAGGAACGAGGCAGTGAAGTACCTTCCAAAGGTTGGTGATTCGTGGGGAACAACAATCACGACACATCAAAGTTGTGATGGAAACCAGATGGCATGCCTTGACTGCGAAACCGATCAGCGCAACACTGGATTGCGAGTAGCAGACTTGGGGGTCTGCTAAATGGCGTTACACAGGCGTATAGGTGTAGGCGAAGGAGTGTTATCAACACTAAACTGATTCGTGTGCAATGTTGATTCTACAATAGTATCGAGTGTCCTTCCAAAACATTGGGTTCAGCGCTCATGTCTACGTGATCGTTTTCCTGTGGACTCAGATCCGCCAACGCACGAATTCCTGAGAGAAATCTCGAATTCCTACCGTGGGAAGATTACACAAGCATTCGTTTAAGACGAGGGGTCGCTCCTTAGCAGCTGCTCTGAGCCCTTCTGAAGCCGAACTTAGCCACATGTACTGTATCGGATCCTTTGCCAGATAGTGTTTGAGATCGCGAGCTTTCTCGGGTGCCATTAGCCTACATTACACGTATCTAGCAGTGGGTAGAAAACGTTCTTGCATACCTGCGAGTACTGAGCAAATCGACGAAAAAGTTCTTGATTAGTCCACTTTCATGTATGTACTGCTAGTAGTACGTTCAGATCATGCAGTAATGGTGATCATTACCACGTTCGTTGCTCAGCTCTATAACATCTCGGAGCTACAAGTTGAGAAGGCAGCTTCCGAAGTGATGTGAGTTGACCATTGCATACTGTAGACAGGCGTGTTGTGACTTCAGTTAGAGATCTTTGAAATGAGATCAGGCCATTGCCGAACTGCATGTTATCGGTATGTGATCCCGAAGGTGCGAAGCGACTGCAAGTACTCCGTATTGGCGACAAAATGCCGATAACCTTGAAGTGGACGGTAGCCCTCTACCAACTCAGAGAGTCTTACTTGTAGAAAACAAATGGCATTGATCAGGTACAAGGTAAGGTGGATGAATGAGCTCTCTCTACAATACGGTATAGTATATGTCGTTGCAGATGAATGGTCGGTAGCGTAACTGGAGAACGACTCAAAGCATTGTCGCTCGTCCAAACACACCGACAAGTCCGGACCGGCAATGGTGTCTACAAATGAGCCGATAACAAGGATTCAGGTTGGACTTCTCAGATGTCGCGCGGAATGATACTGGATAAGTGATCTCCAACAAGCGAGGTCGCTTGGCATCGGTTGTACCGTAGGTTCAAGAACTGTCATAAAAGGATAATTGAATGTTCCCGTCACTATGGTCAATGACGTTACCTATTGTTTTAGAGTACTGGATACAAGTACAAGCTACGCGTTAAGCGAGGGGTGTCTGTATGCCACGTGGAGATCTTGGAGATGCAACTGATGGTGGCACTGGGGAATCGATTGGAAAAGGGTTTTGGGCCAAAGCTTCTAGCCCAAAGTCTAGAAGAATGCCTCCTCAGCCTCTGAATGGGTCCTTGGTGATGTGTCCCGCCTTCACCTTTGCATATGTGGCTAAACTAAATTAAATCATCTGCTTCTACGTGCGTGCCGATCTCGCTCCCAATATGTGACAAGAGGGGCCAATTGCGGCTGATGATGCTTGAGACAGCGTCACTAGTGGAAACATAAATGTTATGAAGTGGTGTGACTTACGGCGACGCCGATGCTAGCAAACGATGAGTTTACGCTTGTTCGACTTGGTTCTTGGATGATCCTTTCCTCTGGGTCAGCGTTGCGAGGTCTTAGCGGCAAGCTGCCGCTGTCAAGAGATCCGTGCAAGACGGTACTGGGTAGGAAAAAGAGTGCTAGCGCCCAAGCAGGGTGCTGTGTTCTGAGGTATTGTATATCCGCATCCGCCAATTCGTCTTCGTGGCTCTCAAGGAACAAGGTGAGTGTTTGTGTGCTTCATGTCCATGCAATGATCTGTGAAGATACAAATACGTACCGTACCTATGCCTCATTGAAACAGCAAAGTCAAATCAGAAGTACGTACCGGATGGTCACGGCTCTCGCCCGACCAGAATCAACTCACCAAGTGCAAACACACGATGCCAAAGTAGGTTCATCCAATACCGTACGCTTTCTCTATACCGTCTAGTCCCATACGCGCGGAAAATGATGAGCACTCTTGCCAATGTGCTTGTCGATCATTATGTCACAGCGGCCATGTGGTTGAATTCAAGGTATGTTCCCCAAAGCGAGCAGTTCGTGCGTTAGCCCCAGGCTAAAGGCATTAGTAGCAACTCCTTAACCCACATACGGACGACTAGTGACATTTCTGGATACGAAACGAGAAGTTGCTCCGTTGAAGCAAAAGCTTGATATTTTGCAACTCGTGCATCTGCGCGGCAAGGTTCTTGGCTTGACGATACGCACACTCATACCCTGGCGTGCTAGACGAAGACAAGAATATTGTAAAACCGAACAAGAACATGCACAGTCAGCGAGGATCTCGTCGTAAATCTACTTGGATATTTGGCCATCGGCAGGATCAGACCCCTTTTTCAGATAACCGTGGTGCATATCTGACGATGAGATATGCAACTGCAAGCGAAATTGGTGTTGGTGAAATGATATCAGGAGGGGAAGGATGATCTGCTGATCGGCCGCTAACCTTGTCTTTCCCACGTGGCCCATCAATACTAGATCCTTGCGCCTTTAGCCGATCCGTAAACGCCTCTACTAATCTTGGATATGGTCAAAAAGAATTTCGACTTCCAGCCAATGACAGATACGTGGGCAACTTTTCAACGTCTGTGCCGGAACATTGCACCATCGAGTTTGACGACACTTGCAATACATGCGGCCAGTTGCAGGGTCAAGCAGTTGTATTCAAGGTTACGATAGAGTTACTGACGCATTGTTGACCGCTTGCAATACTGTACAGTACAGTGTGTACTGTAATGTGGGACATCTGATTGTGGTAGTCTCTGCTGGTGTGTGCAGATCTTGCGGCAGATCGACAAGGATAAGCGAGCTTATTCGATTGATTCATTCTCCGTACGGAAATTATTAGGCAGCTTGTACTGCCAATGCCAGGCGTTCTTGTTCGTCTTGTGGTCCTGATGTGACGGTCACTGTGCTCATACTGGACACATAGCTCGGGAAGCACCGTGTAGTAATGCAGGGGATGTACAGTACTGTAGGTCTTCGTACTTGAGCATCTGTCACTCAGCCTGCGCCTGTGCAGCCACTACCGAAAGTATTGGACCATTTTGCACACAGCCAGTTAGCCCGATCCGTGGGATGACCAGCAAAACCCCGCCAAGATGACTGTAGGGACCACATGTCAAACAGGTAGGATGACTGCTGGACTCCCTGCTATTTGTTGGGTACTGTAGATCTAATGCTTCGTCTCTTCGCTTAAGTGGTTTACAGTACAGTAAAGCATACAAGTAGAAGCTTAGAATGAGCCTCTAGACAGAAGCAGACGGGAGAGTGTGGCATCCCCAAAACAAGAACCATGCGTCCACGAGGGGATCCCTTTCAAGCAAATTGATGCATGAAAACATGGTCCAGTGCTACCCATTTTGTGCCTGTATTCTGCGAATTACGACGATTCAGGCTTACCAAGGCTGGATTGATAAATCACTGCACGTTTCGTCTGCTTTCGAAGACGTTCAGTAACAGCGGTGGTTGACAGCACTCGAGTACAGTACAGGCGAGGATAGGAGCGGCATCCAAGCCTGCTCGTTCTGAATGGATACAGTACTGTAGATCAAGGAAAGGTTCGTGCAGCAGGACTTTGGCCCTGATGGCGCTTAATGCTGCCGGAAGTGATGTTAGCCGTTTTCTCTCGATCTGGGTAGTGGAGATATACGCCAATCAGCAAAAGGACTGGCCGTTGTGTTGTCGCATGGCATGATCCTGATTTTCACGATATGCATGGGTGGCGCTGTGCCTGCCGAGCTCCAAAGACGCCGTCGCTAGTCGGTCATTATGCAGCATCAGTAAGCTTTCTTCCCTTGTTTTCCTCCTCCATCCTCTATCCACATTGATCGTCCTCTTGTCTGCACATCACTTCAGACTTCATTTGTTCCACTTCCACTACCAGCCCATCATGTGGCACAGTTTCCCGTGTCGACCCACGCCTTGCCGTACTTGTCGCTCGCGACCTCCTCCAAGAACCAAACCCGGAGATGGCTTGCTCTAGGGGATCGTCCTGTATCCGTAATGAGCAATAGTTTGTGGAAGTAGACCTTCTTTAACGCTGCTGCATCATTGTCCCTCCATTTGCATGACTAGTCCCATGCTCTCCTTGTCGTCTTGAGCACCTACAGTATTTTGAAGCAAACACTCCCAGAAAGCAGTATACCGGTGCCTACTTATCAGTTGACTCGGTTGATTTCAACATCTGGACGGCCATCAATCGCTACAATCACCAATCACATCTTCACTCATCCTCACCGGCATTGCTCGTTAAGCAGATTGAGGTCACGCAAAACTCGGAAAACCCTCCACAAATCCTTTCAAGCTCAACAAGAATACACCGCAAACACGGGCCAACCTGCCTCTTGTCTCATACTGCATTCCAGCATCAGGGAGCGAAGCTATATATTACCAATTGAAGTCGACGACGGCTGTGTCGTGTGCTTGCTATGGCAGCCGTGCTGATTCCAAAATCGTCTGCTTTTCTGTTCCCCCACAATATACTACACGAAACCCGGCAGTATCACATGTACCGGAAAATGGAGAAGACCACACCTACCAAGCCTTTGCTTCCTTCAATTTCTAGTCTTATAGAGGATGTAGATAGACAAGTTGAGAGTGGTGAGTTGTGATTCGCCTTTGCACTAATTGTGCTCTAACGTTTTTATGACAGCCTCTACATCTCCTACCTTCAAACGACAGCGGAAAATTTCTGCAGAATCGCAATCAACAAGTCCAGACAGGCTATCTACCGCAGGTAGTCCACGGAATGGTCTACCACCTACACCACCTCTACCAGGCGCCTCTAGCTTCGACTTCGGCCCAAGGCCTGCGAGTGTTGCAGGAACGCCCAGTATTAGTGGCAGCACGCAAGCTGGATACTTTGGCACAAGTCCAACAAGCACAAACCCGGAGCACTACGCTCAACAACGATCAGCTCTTCTGGTTCTAACAACTGTCCACTTGCGCCTTTAACAGCGTCTTGCTTTCGTTTTACCACGTTTGGAACAAACCTGCTGATAGCTTCTCTTTTCAAGTCGCGG
>Ga0115851_100430_pt1 | contig 18473 bp, 10 predicted proteins | sample InSIn2gowninarea_FD_83865 | JGI IMG/M metagenome (GOLD analysis project Ga0115851, IMG submission 83865)
TAATCATACAAGATCGAAGTACCATATGTGTGAAGTTCTTCCAATTTGACTAATGACATAGATCAACTCCTTTCTTCAGATCAAATTATCTTCCAAGTATACAATAGTGCATCAAAAAAGGAAGGTAGTATGATATTTAGATGAAATGACCATGTTCCATAATTTCATCAAGGCATTCAAAAACTTACAGAAGTGCATTCTTTGCAAATGTTTTTGATAAAATTATGGACCCTTCTCTAAATTCATGAGAAGGGTATAAATACTATTCTAACTAATGTTCAAAAATAGATTATACAAAAATTTGAGGAGGTTTCAAACAACCTTCCTCCTAACTAGTTAACTAACTCTAAAAATAAGAGTGACTTGATGAGCAGAGGTTATAATGATGAATTGTTTTTTGCCAGCCTCTCTTTTAAATCACATATATCAGCCATCAGTTTGACTTCAGGAGGTGCCCCAAACTATGTTATGACCTGTCTTGCAAAAATAGCATCTGTGAGAGGTGGAAACATCCGCTGAGTTGAATGGAGTGAGTAGTTAAGGGTCATGATTTGGATGTGTGGCTTGACAAGGTATTGCCAATACGCCTCCCAGTCAATATTTTCTAACTTTGCAATCACTTCCCTATGGATTTTCGATCTTTCCTTCTAGCTTTTATGCAAGTCATTTAGATTGGGCAGTATTTTCGGGTTGCCTTCTTTCACCAAGTTGGTGGCATACAAAGTATGGTTTACCACTTTTACTATGTTCTTCAACACCCTTGCTGCTTTTGCCATTGCTAATTCATCTTGTTTGATCCTCACATCCCAATCCGTGAATAGAATATCCTTATGTGTCTCCTTGATCTCAGGAAGATTAGCCCTCCTTCCCTCTTCTATTTCTTGCCACTCGATGAATTTTGAGATTCTTTTGTTTAGAACAGTAAATTCAGTTCTTTGGTCAATCGCCTTATCCTTTAGCTGGTCACTAGTGATCAGATAAGGAGCGATATGTGACATCATTTGGAAAAATTGTTCTTGCTGTTTTAATAGGAGGGAATTTAGCTCTAGTGCCTCTTTGATGAATTCCTCGACAGTGGGGACATCTTCATATTTTTCCATGGCCTCTTGCAATTCTTGAACTTGCACGTTCTTCGCAAAAATGTTTGCTTTATGGCTTATCTTTAACAGTTCCATATTTTGTTGCAATTGAAAAATTTGTTCAGCAGCTTGCTGGTTCAAATTTGCTTTTTCAACTTGCAGCTGTTGCTCGAGCTGTGCTATCTTCTCATCCTTTTCCCTTAACAAAATAGATATCTCAGTAGCTATCCATGGTGGCAGTTGCATATGCCCCTATAAACTGGGATAGTCTCGTCAAGTTTTCAGTTGGATTGGAAGGAATATCCTTCCAGACTATGTTCGTCGGCTCATTCCTAGGTGGGATCTCGGGTGTCTCTACCCTCCTTCTGTTCCTCTATCTCCTTACTATAGCCTTGTGAAGTGGGATGTAGAATACATCTAAAGGAGGAATTTCAGTCACCTTTAGGCCAATTTCTGATGTGGGTAAAGCAGGAATGATTTCTGTTTGCTACGAACTTGTCCCTTGCTCATCCATTGACTCAGGTTCTGTAATTTTCTTGGTATGTAGAGAAGTGTGATATTCCGTGGTTTCCCGGGCATCTGTTGTCTTAGGAGTGTCTTGTAGTTTTTTATTGAATTGGTCCCACTCTTACTCTAAACTATTGCTTTTGATCTTAGAACCAGTATCTTTAGTTGGGTTACCCATAACCTACTTTTCGGCTGACCTCCTGCTAGATTCCGTTGTATTCTCAGTGTCTTGGGCCTTCCCTGTATCCAGTGCTTTCCCTGTATCCACTTGATACTTTATACGAGAATTTGGTCCTTCGTTATTGATGGTCACACTGCGTGTAGGTTTGTCCTCGGTTTTTAACAAATGCAGCGGAATTATTTCGAGCCTTTTGTTTTTGAATTCCTGAAAGATTTAAAAATCATCAGGACTCAAATTTTCCTTTGCCCACATGAACGATTGTCAAAGGATTTAGCTGAATGTAAAAGGTATTCAAAATTATTAGCCTCATAGTTAAAGGGCTTGATATTCACTGCAGTAGTAATATTATGTGTGATTTTGTTTGGATCAAATTGCCTTTTTGGCAGAGTATGGGGCCTGAGGCTCTCTAGGCTAACTGATTCCTTGGTCGCATGGTTAAAATTTTCTAATGAAAAGGAACTACACCAAATGGGAAAATATGGCCACAATGAATTTTTTTGTCTTTTAGGGTCTTGTTCAAGCCTTTTCCCACAGTCTGGTGGGCTATTTCTCTTGCTAATAGTTTATCAGAGACATACTGCCAAAAACCCTGATGTATGTAAACCATTATTCAACAAAATACTTTCCTACTACGAGAAGGTCTGCAGTGGCTTCTTTGTAAAACCTGAGGGCTTTCTTATTAAAAATTAATTGATGCAATGGAAAAATAATAACGTGGCATATTTTATAAAAATGGGGTATATACTGGGATTCCCAAATCTATTTATGGCTGAGATCGATAGGGTAGGGGTCCTGCAAGGTCGTTTTCCATCCCACAATTGGAAATTTAGTGCAGAAATAGATGGAATTCATGATGTAGGCACTGAAATAGAATGGAGGAAGGTTCTCTATGGAGGAGGATCTCTTCTGACGATAGTCAGAAATGGCAGTGGCTAGGTTATTAGATAGGATAATGGCCCAATTAATTATATGGGAATTGACACAGGCATCAATTAAAGGAATACATTCTATGCAAAAATTAGCATTGTTAGGTAATCCATATAGCCTACATAACATAACGGCTACATATTTGTAGGGGTTTGCTAAGGAGGCTACAGGATACATGCCCGTTTTATCAAATTTGAACTTGTTCTCCAGTACCTTCTAGCCTTGGATCATCTTGAAAGGTTCTTTGTTTTTCTTTGCAAAGTTGGCGAGGTATGAGTTGTCATATATGTCCTAAGGGTCAGGTATATGGTACATTTGCTTCAGGTCTTTAGCTTTGAATGACCCTATGAGATCCATCCTCGAATTCCTGAATTTCCCATCTTCAATAGTGGGATTTTCCACCACGCACCTAACCATATCAGTATATGGGAGTATTTTTTCTCTCGCTCCTATTTTGTGAAGGAAAGAACCGATAGCATCTTTGAATTGGACTCCCGAAGGTTTTATTCAGCCAGTCGTTGCCTTTACAATAGTAATTTTGGGATGCTCATCCTCAAGCCTATTTTAGATGACTTCCCATTCTGTCGCTTCCCCATCAGCGCTACAAACTGTATCAGAGAATATAGGAGACATTTTTGATACCTCAGACTTTTTAATGCTCTGCTTTTTCTACTTTTTCATCACCTTCCACAATAATATGTCTTTTGAAGGTTGCCTGAAATGGAAAATATATATCAGCGTAGACGATATAGGGAAATTAAGGCTGAAATCTCTCTAAAATGACTTTGAATAATGGGAGGATTTCGAATGATATATTCAACATTAACTAGCCATAAATTGAAACATCATTACCTCTCCTCAAGCTGCTAAACATTAATTAACCTGTCAAACCGTTCATTATTGTATTAAAAAACAGTAACTTCCCACGCTTTGTGCTTTATTCACGCATCACAAGTTTTAAACATTGTAATATAGCGTTGCTTGTATATAATGCGAAATTCGTTTGCGAAAATCGCAATATCACTTTTCACAAATCGTTAAAGGATGACAAAATGGCATGCCTTATTTATTTGTGACTTTGCGAAGTGTGATCGCGTTTTCTCAAGGCGTTCCGATTAGAATATCATAGCGAGGGGTTTCATCGCATATCGCATTTCAGGATTTACTTAAATATTTTTATAATTATCACATGGAAAAAAATGTGAAATGCAATTTGCGACAAAGATCCTAAATTTGGGTTGTTTTCTAAGAGTTTTGAAGGCAATGTCTTAGAGTTAGGATTCATTTTTCAAAGACTAAAAAATTTAAAAATGGTCCCCATTTATATGTTAAATATCAACTATTATTCGTATAAATGGGAGGGTTGTTACAAAGTACAACAGACGTCAACAAATTTCTCTTCGTAGAAATCAATAGTGATTGGAGGGCACTTCTAGTAGTGGAGTACTCAAAGAATAAGTTCACATGTGAGTTGATGGATGGGATAATTCAGGATGATAGGTATTAGGTTGTCAATGGTATTATTTATTACGAGGGTAAAATATTATTGGTCCATGTTTCACAACTTAAGGAGAAAATCATGAGGTCCATGCATGACTCGCCCCTAGCCAAACACTAAGGGTTGTTCAAAACATATAGGTAGATTAAGGAAATATTTGCATGAAAGGGCCTTAAGGGTGGAATTTGGAGACATGTAGCTAAGTGAATTATCTAGTAGTAGAATAACGTTGAACAATCCCATCTAGTTATATTACTTCAGCCTCTATCAATCAACAATAAAAAATGGGCATCTCTATGGATTTTATCACTCGATTTCTGAAGGTGCAAGGGAGAGAATACATTTTTGTGGTGGTTGATTGATTGAATTTTTTTTCCCATTTCATGGCCACAACCTCCAATTATTCAGTAGCATAGGTGGTAGAGATATTTTTCTAGGAGGTCCTCAAATTTCATGGTATTCCCAAGCACATTGTCAATGATCGAGATAGCATATTTCTCAGTACGCGTTGCCAGGATATTTTTAGAATGACACGTCCAGAGTTAACCCTAAGCACTAGTTATCACCCACAGACAAATGGCCAGACAGAGATTGTTAACAAGTGGGTGGAAGGATATTTAAGGAATTATGTGGCGGGGAAAAAGTCTTGGATCAGCTCATTTCATCTAGGGTAGTATTGTTATAACACCACCTACCATATGTCTATTAGGATGACTCCATTTAAAGAATTGTATGGATATGATGCTACCATATTTTATAGATAATTTTAGGAGATAGTAGGAAAGCAATGGCTAGGGATTGGTTGCAAGAGAGTTGGGATATTCCGAGACTCCTTAAAGAAAAATATAGAGGTAGCTCATAATCAACAAAAGATCTATATGGATTGCCAGAGGGTCAAGCATAGTTTTTAGGAAGGAGATCTTATATTTCTAGGGATCCAACCATACAAACAATCATTCTTGAAGAATAATAGTTTTGAGAAATTAAAGGCATGTTTCTATAGGCCCTAAAAGGTGGTTAGGAAATTTGAGGAGGTGGCTTATGTGTTGGATTTTCCTAAAGATAACAAAATCCACAATTTGTTTCCATGTATTCTATCTCAAGAAGGTAATTGGATAATAAGTTGAGGAAACAAAGGAGCTACCACCATTGGATGAGGAAGGAAAACTGAATCACATCCTAGAAGAAGTGATGGGCACAAGGGAAAAAAAGTTAAGGAGCAAGGTCATCCCGGAATATTTGATTCAATGGAAAGTCTTGATGATAGAAGATGCTACATGGGAAGGAGAGAAGGTGATGTAGTTTCTTGAGGACAAGGAAACTCGGGAAGGGAGGATTTTAATGTCCTATTTTTATCCTTATGAATAAGGGAGATGGAGTCATATATTTTCTAGATCTCAAGGGATATTGAAAAGAAAAATAAAGGGGTAACTATAATAAGATAAATAATAATTAAATAAAAAGGGGGAAAGGTCAATTTGGGAAATAAAGTGACCCATGGTATTTCCATGGTATTACGCATGATTTTTAAGAGAGGAAGACAATATTAAAAGATACAGAAGAGTTGAAGGGTTGTGTAAATGATTATCAATGAAATTGTTTTAATATTTAGCTGACAAAGAGTGTTAGCTCACATTTGGGATCTAGTTTTAGTGTTGAGATATACACCCTAGCTAGTGGATTTGATTTTGGTAGTTGCAAAACCATCCTAGCCAATTATTTCATCTTTGCATATTGATCCTACAAGGGTAGAATTGATGGCAATGAAGAGTAGGTGAAAATCAATATAGATAATTCTAACATTCATAGGTCAAACTCCACCAATCAAAGTGCATTTCTGAAGTCTGATATTTTTACCATAAGGGAAGAAATTCTCCCATCACTCAGGGGTCAAATGGATTATTGTAAGGGGGTCAATTTTAAGCTTAAATTGTTGACTTGTGAGGAAAACATTGTTAGATTTCAGGTGGCCAAAATTTTGTATGAGTAGGGGCGAAATTCAATCTCATTCAAAAGGTTCAAGCTTATTGTTCGATAAGGGATGGGTTCACTTGATTCCTAGGATGATTTACTTACTCATAAGTAAATCAAATGAATGGAATAAGGGACAAATCCATGTGTGGGTGAAATCGAGTCTAGTTTAGTGTGAGTTAGTTGTTTTAGAGCTTAAGGGCCAAGACATGAAACTGATGTACAATCCCGAGTTCCCATTTTCTAGGAAATGAAGTGAAATTGTAATTTTTTTAGAGGCCAAGTTGGTAGATGTATTGAGGCTGAATTTTTTGAGTCGACTGGTGGATGAATTGTGGGAAAAAGAAGCAAAGTTAGAGGCAAAGAGGGAAAATTTACGGTCGCATTACTTGGTTGAGATTCTTAGTAAAATGGGTGCATGGATTCAACATATCTTGCAATCAATATTTTTGGAGCACACCATCCGGTTCCATCTCAAAATAATTTGTAAAATTCCTCCTATGATTTCTTGCAATAAAATAATGTTGGAATTGCAGTGTTTATTTTTGGGGTTTACACATTTTAATTAAATTGCAAGTTTTTTTCCATTCATGAATTTTGTGCATATTGATGGATTTTTGATATTAAATTCTCATGTCATAATTTTCTAAAAGAAAAACCCTTGGAAATTCTTGCAAATTAAATAAGGTACATTACATAATTAGTTGTAGTAGTAGTTGGAGTAAGGTGTAATTCAACCAAGAACTTCAACTTGTAGGTCACTCATCATAATTTTATCAATGATGGATGAGACTTGGTGAATTTTCACCAATTACAAAGCATTAAACAAAGCTATGCTCAAGAACCAATACCCTCTACCAAGAATTAATGATCTACTATATTAGTTGTAGTAGGAAAGATGCTTCACCAAGATGGACATAAAAATTAGGATATCACCAAATTTGAGACAAAGAATAAGTCACCTTGAAGACTTCATTTAAACTAGAAAATATTTGTATGAATGGTTGATCATTCCATTTGGTTTACACAATGTACTAGCTATGTTTACAAGGCTAGTGACTAACACACTACACCCCTATCTAGATTCATTTGTTATAGATTATATGGATGATATATTGGTTCACACTGCTACTTGGGAGTAGCACATATCACACTTTATGTGAGTGCTAGATACTTTGAAGAAGCACCAAATACTAGAAAACCCTAAGAAATGTCAGTTTTCCAAACAATATTTCTTGAATTTTAGGTATGCGATTAGTGGAGGGGAGCACTAAATAGATCTTACAAAGATGAAGGGAATCACGAAGTGGTTAGTTCCTACAAATATATTTGAAGTTAGGATTTTTTTTGGGGTAGGACATTACCTGTGGTAGTTCGTAACTTTATTTGCAAATTTTTTTACACCACTCTATACCATAACAATGAGTGGAAAGAGTTTCCAATGGGGGAGGTATAAGAAAAGGCGTTTAATGAGCTAGAATTAAAAATTAGTCAAGCACGAGTTTTCATGTTACCAAACTTGTAGAAGTCATTCAAAGTGGAGATGAATGCAAGTATGTAAACTATGGGAGTGGTCTTGATGCAATGAGGAAGGCCTACATGCTATCATTCTAAAGTATTTTATAGGGTAGATATCAACTACCCTAACCGTGATAACGACCTTTATGACCTGCCAAAAGTTTTCAAAAATTAGAAACAACATATCATGTGAAAGGATGCCATCACCCACATAGATCACTAGCCACATTAGTGATTCTAGTCCAAGAGTAAGGCACAACAGACTAGACACTCTAAGAAGATGGGATTATTTTATTATTTTCATATAGTAATAAAGTTGAACAAGGGAAGACATTATTTCACTTCCATCTGCATAAAAAATTACAACTTTTGGAACTCTAATGCATAGGGATCCTTTCACCCATGATGCATATAGAAAGGCATAAATAGAATATGAGGACTTCAAGGAGGTGTTTCAATGGGTATAGGGCTAGATTCATACAAAAGCTGGTGAAAATAAAAGCTAGCTATAATCTCTAAAATGGGCTACTGTATGGGGTGGACTAGCCATTTTTTCATAAGGGTGAGAAGATTCAACATATCAGAGAGGCTCATAATGCCAAGGTTGTAGGGAATTTTGGTTTTTGGAAGATATTTTCTAGATTACAAAGGTAAATGCAAGGGCTTATAATGTAATAATATGTAGCACAATACATTAGAGGGTGCACACTTCTTTGTCCTAGCAAGCCTAGTAAAAAGAGGCGTGGTCTATACCATTCCTTATCTATACCCACCCATCCTTGGGAGAGAATTTCCATGGATTTTATTGCAGGTTTACTAACCAAGAAGGAATATGACTACTTGTTTGTGGTAGTTGACAAGTTCAACAACATGTGCATTGAATAGATCTAGTTGCACTTTGGAATACAATGGAGCACCAATTTAGATCAGGATGCCATATTTATCAATGATTTTTTAAATATACTTTGAGGGATGATGGAGATAAACTTGAAGAGGTAAACAACATTCCATCCATAAATATATGGGAAAATAGAAGTAGTTAACAAGATTTTGTTGCAACTTTTGAGGGGTTACGATCAAAATTAAAACTAGAATGAAACGTTGATATATCTATCTAAATATTATAATAAAGTTGTCCATAATTCTACTAGTAAGTTCATTTTTAAATTTTCTTTAGATATTTTCGATCTTCACCCCTAGGTGTTGTCTGTGGCACTACTATATTTGGGCAGAAATTCTGACAATGGAATTCGAAGGAATGGCTAAAATCGAAAAAAGTGTCAGAAGTTAAATGATTTTTTTTTGTTTTTGTTTTTGTTTTCTAAAAGCCCGACTACCGTTGAATATATGACGACAATTCTTCACCCATTGAATATACGAAATTTCCTATCTCGTCGATTATCAAATGTTTTCATATATTCCCAACTGTCATCAAATAACTGATGGTAGTGCTTTTACCGTCAGATATTTGACGCTCTATCCAATATGAAATGTGTTGTCCAATTTCCTACAAATGGTAAATAACCATTGCTAAACGCTCAATTCCACCATTAATGGCTTTTTGCACTGACAACATCTAATATGGAACCATTTGATTAGTTTGACTAATTAAAATAAATATAACATTAATATTATAATTAAATATAATATTATTTATACATATATTCAAATTAATATCTATAATATATTAATATTAATACCAATGTCATATTATATGATTATAATGTAAATTATATACATAAAGTTATTAAATATATTATAATAATTATAATATATATATATGTGTGTGTGTGTGTGTATAGAGGCCCTAACATCATATATATTTGAAATAGTTGCTATATATATTAGTTGCGATTGTTTTGAAAGGTTGTAGGCTTATTTTGAGGTTAATTTTTGAACAAAATCATCATTGAAAGTTTGGTGACCAAAAATGTCACATAACATTCCTCAAGGAGACCAAGGATATGAAGGATTGACATCAAGGGCTTAGGAGGATGGAATATGTTATTTCCCTTGTAAAAATTGCAGGGGCTTGAGGCCAAGGAGAATTCTAATAACATCATCTAAAAAGAATTGTAGAGACTATGGACATGCTGAAGGCGGACATGAATATCATCCATTTATAAGATATTTATTATATGTATTTGTATTGTAGATTGTTTTTGGAAATGTTTATATGTATATTGTATTTTAGATTGTATGTATTTGTTTTGTAAATTGTATTATATTTATACTGTAAATGAATTTTATAATATTCTTTTGCAAGGTGTTTGAACTATGTCGTCATCTTGATGTGGACTAGAAATATTATTTGATTATTTTTGTTAGGGTCGATTAAGGGGTTAGGTTGAGTTAGGGGTTAATTAATTTATGGGCTTAGGGATAAGGGGTTACTGTTTAGGATTTTATGGGTTAGGAGTTAGGGGATTAAGGGCTTAGAGGAATGAGGTTAAAATGTTAGGGGGTTATTGTATATTATTTAGGGGGTTAATTTGGAGCTAGAGGATATAGATGTTAATCATGGGTTTTTATGGAGAATTATTAATATGTTTTTAAAATAAATTATGAAAAATATGACATTAAGAAACAATATGACATTACAATGATGAATGCAAAATAATATCAATATGTTTTTTATTATAGACATGATTATATATCTTAGAAAGTGTCTCACTTTGAGAAAACTAGTCTCTTATGCATTGACGATGATGCTATCATTCTCTTTAATGCCCCCATGCCCTTGGGGGCATGAAGAGCTGGGCACACTAGGATGTCCGCCCGGTAGGGGCGTCCATGTGACGTGTTGGTGGGACGAACCAACTTACCAAGGGGATCCCACATAAAATAAGGTTGGCCCATGAATTCCATAAATAGAGTTCCCATCAAGTGGTATCATAATGATTTTTAGAAAATTGACTAAAGTAATGTTTGGGTGTTAAAAGCTGGTTTATAATTGATTTATTATGCGATGTGGTACTAACAAATTATAATATTTTGTTGTCATTGATGAGTAAATGAATGCAGGGCGCCTGGGCGCCCATGGGGGCATCACATGCTAGGCATGCCAGGGTGCTTGATGCCCATGGGGGCATCATATGTAGGGCACGTGAGGGTTCTCGATGCCCATGGGGGGTGTCCAATGCTAGGAATGCCAAGGCACCTGTGCGATGAGTTAGTGGGTCGACCTGACTTGGAAATGGGAACCAACACAAAGAAAGTAATGTCTGCCCATGACTTCCCATGAACAAAGTTCCTACAAGGGGGTCTCATAATATGATTTTTACAAAATTAAGTAAATTAATGTTTAGGTGTTAAAATTCGGTTTATAATTGAATATTGATCATGCAACATGGAAATAACAAAACATAATATTTTGTTTTCATTGATGAGGTAATGATTTGTGTTTAATTTTCACAACAAAGCGAATGCTCGCACCTTGGGTGCACTCGGGCACCCATGGGGGCATCGCATGGAGGGCACTTGTCCGACAAGGGTGCCCATGCGATGATTTTGGAGGTCAGCCTAACTTGGCAAAGTGCCCACATATATTAATTAAGGTCAGAACATGACTGCCCCTAGACAGAGTTCCCACTAAGGGATCTCATAATGAATTTCAAAAAGTTCACTAAAGTAATGTTTGGGTGTTAAAAGTTGGTTTACAATTGATTGATTATGCAACATGGTACTAAAAAATAATAATATTGTGTTTCCATTGATGAGTGAATAAAGGCGGGGCACTGGGGTGTCCATGGGGGCATCGTATATTGGGCATGCCAGGGCACCCGACACCCATGGGGGCGTCACGTGTTGGGCATGCTAGGGTACTCTCCCGAGAGGGGTGCCCGTGCGACGAGTTGTTGGGTTTGCCCGACTTGGAAAGGGGTGTCTGCAAAAAAGAAGTAATTTCAGCCCATGACTTCCCATGAACAAAATTCCCACAAGGGGGTCTCATAAATATGATTTTTGGAAAATTAAGTAAATCAATGTTTAGGTGTTAAAAGCCAGTTTATGATTAAATATTGATCATGCAACATGGAAATAATAAATGAAAATGTTTTGATTTGATTGATGAGCTAATGATTTGTGTTCACTGATTTGCACAACAGGGTGAACGCTCGTGCCCGAGTTGTGCTCTCTTGAAGTTGGAGCACCCGGGCGCCCATGGGGGCGCCCCGTGCTAGGCATGCTAGAGTGCCTAGCATCCATAAGAGCATCGTGTGTTGAGCACTCTAGGGCGCCTGTGTGATGAGTTGGTGGGTCAGGCCGACTTGGCAAGGGGATCCTGCATAAAATAAGTAAGGTCAACCCATGACTACCCATGAACAAAGTTCCCACCAAGGGGCCTCATAATGATTTTTAGAAAATTCACTAAAGTAATGTTTGGTTGTTAAAAGTTAGTTTACAATTGAGTGATTATGGTAAATGGTATTAACAAATTATAATATTTTGTTGTCATTGATGAGTAAACTAAATTGGGCATCTGGGCGCCCATGGGGGCATTGCGTGTTGGGAATTCCAGGGCACCCGACGCCCATGGGGGTGTCACGTGCTGGGCATGCCAAGGCACCTCCCGACTAGGGCGCCCCTGCAATGAGTTGGTCGGTTGACCTAACTTAGCAAGGGGAGCCTACACAAAAGAAATAATGTCATCCCATGACTTCCCATGAATAGAGTTCCCACAAAGGGCTATCATAATGATTTTTTTAAATTTAAGTAAATTAATGTTTAGGTGTTAAAAGTTGGTTTGTAATTGAATATTGATAATGTAACATGGAAATAAAAAATGATAATATTTTATTTTCATTGATGACCTAATCATTTGTGTTTACTGATTTGGACAACAAGGTGAACTCTTATGCCCTAGGTGCTCCCGCATGAAAGCGGGGCACCCAAGTGCCCATGGGGGTGTCATGTGCTAGCCATGCCAGGGCAGCCAACGCCCATGTGGGCGTCACATGTTGGGCACACTAGGGCACCTGCCTGACAGGGACGCTTATGCGATGAGTTGGTGGGCTAGCCTGACTTTGCAAGGGATTTGTGCATAAAAGAAGTAAGGTCATCCCATGACTACCCATGGACAGAGTTCCCACCAAGGGGTCTTATAATGATTTTTAGAAAATTCACTAAAGTAATGTTTGGGTGTTTAAAGTCGGTTTACGATTACTTGATTATGCAACATGGTACTAACAAATCATAATATTTTGTTGTCATTGATAAGCGAACAAATGTAGGTTGCCTAAGTGCCCATAAGGGCGTCATGTGTTGGGCACACTAGGGAACCCGACACCCATGGGTGTGTCATGTGCTGGGTACGCCAGGTCGTCCGTGCAACAGGTTGGTGGGTTGGACCGACTTGGAAAGGAGCACCCACACAAAAGAAGTAATGTTGGCTCATGACTTCCCATCAATAGAGTTCCCAGAAGGGGGTCCCATAGATATGTTTTTTAGAAAATTAAGTAAATTAATTTTTAGGTGTTAAAAGTCGGTTTACAATTGAATATTGATCATGCAACATGGAAATAACAAATGATAATATTTTGTTTTCATTGATGAGCTAATAATTTGTGTTCACCAATTTGCACAACTGGGCGAATGATCGTTCCCTGGGTGCACCCGCACGAAGGTGGGGCACCTGGGTGCCCATGGGGGCTTCATGTGTTGGGCACGCTAGGGTGCTTAGCACCCATGGGGGTGTCATGTGTTGGTCATACTAGGGCACCTATCGATGAGTTAGTGGGTTGGCCCGACTTGGAAAGGAGTGCCTGCATAAAAGAAGTAAGGTCGACCCATGAGTGCATATGAACAAAGTTACCAATAAGGGGTCTCATAATGATTTTTAGAAAATCCACTAAAGTAATGCTTGGGTGTTAAAATTCGGTTTACAAGTGATTGATTAGGCAACATGGTACGAAAAAATTATAATATTTTGTTGTCATTGATGAGAAAACGAAGGCGGGGTGCCCGAGTGCCCATGGTGGAATCACATTTTGGGCATGTCAGGGTGCCCGACGCCCATGTGGGCATCACGTGTTGGGAATGCCAAGGCGCCCATCCAATAGGTGCACCTATGCGATGAGATGGTTGGTCGACTCAACTTGGAACGAGGCGCCTACACAAAAGAATTAATGTCAGCCCATGATTGTCGTTCCCACAATGGGGTCTCATAATTATTTTTAGAAAAATAATTAAATTAATGTTTAGGTGTTAAAGGTTGATTTATAATTGAATATTGATGATGCAACATTGAAACAAAAAATGATAATATTTTTCTTTCATCGATGAGCTAATGATTTATGTTCACTGATTTTCATAGCATGGCAAATACGTGCACCCTGGGTGCACTTGCACTAAGGCGAGGCACCCGGGTACCCATGGGGGTGTCCCGTGTTGGGCACGTTAGGGATCCAGTGTGACAATTTGGTGGGTCAACCCTACTTGGCATGGGGTGCCCACACAAAAGAAGTACTCTTAGTGCATGACTACCCATGACTTGAGAATGGGGCCAAAATTGATTTTTTTTTAGTTTATGCTTGTATGCATTTAAATTTGACATGGTTATGGTAGATGCATGTGTTGACAATATGGGAGGATTTTGGTACTCAAATATGACTCACAAAAAGAATTCGACAATCAAACGATCAAATTATAACATATATAAATGTCGAGGAGATGGAATTATTTATTAATATTTATCAGTTGGAGGCTTATTGGTGCTAATTGTCCTTCTTCTCATCTAGCGAGTCGTGAGGCTAGTTAGTCCTGATCTTATGGAAGTCCTAGTTTGATAGGAAAATCTCTAAGGTAAGGCTCTGAGCTATCTCCTACGATATCTGTCAGTCTCCTCAAGTCCAATAAAAATATCCAGTAGAAAGGCTCCTCAAGCTAGGCCGATTAGCTTAGGGTTAATATACTATGGTAGAATAAGCCTATAAAGTCTTTTGTTCAAGTTGGCCTAGATCCTCTCCTAGGCATCTTCTTCTAAATGACACATAGAACTATATATATACATTTGTCCCTTCAATATATCCATAATATGCCTTTCAAACATGTCTTACGGTGGACTGCTATTTCCCTTCTGATGATAATGATACATTTTTTCACGAGCTTGATACTTCCTATAATATTGTCTGTAATAGAAGCTTCCAAGGCTCGAAGTCAAGAAGTTCTACTCAAGCCGATACAATGATCCTCTTATTGAGATTAGGTCAAAGTTCTATAGTTGCTCAACACTTACATATAATTTCTCCTCTTGTTGCCTTTAACAATAGGTCTAGTCCCTTTAGATATTTGTAGTGTTATATTGAAAGTTTGTCCCTTTAGGGCTTTCAATAGTCCCAAAATGATGATAATTTGATCTTCGTTCAAAGTGTCACAACTCGATGGTGTGAAAGGTTTCTATTTGGTAAGACTTGTATAAGTATCATAATTTTTGAAGATAATTATGGTCCTTTAGGGTGACTAAGCTTTGGATTAGACTTTCCAAATGATCCTACAATTCCTCTATACAGTTTCGTCCTGGTCCTTCTTAAAAGTAGTTTCCTTGCTGCCTATTAGGACTACCTCTAGTCCACAAAATATGAGTTTAACTAGTAACTTGATCACCTTCATAGAATTTCACAGAACCTTATGATTTTTGGATATTTAAAATGTATTACAAGACCGTTGAATTTAAGCACAAGTCTTCGATATTTCTCCTAGTATTCTTAGCCTTGTAATGAATCAAATCTACTCAAGGTGATAAAATAATCCTCTTCTTGAGTTCATGTCAGAGTTTTTTAGTTGCTCAACACTTAATATAATTTATCCTTTTTCTACCTTTAACAATAGGGCTAGTCCCTTGAGATATATATAGAATTCTATTGAAAATTTTCCCCTTTAGGGATTTTAATAGTCCCAAAAGGATTTGAAATTAATCTTCCTTCAAAGTGTCACAACTTGATTTAGTGAGAGGTTTCTGATTGGAAATACTTGTATAAATCACATAATTTTTAAAGATAATTGTGGTACTTAAGGATGACTGAGCTTTAGATTAGACCTTCCAAACAAGACTCCAATTCCTCTATATAGTTCGGTCTTGGTCCTTCTTAAAAGTAGTTTCCTTGTTGTCTATTAGAACTACCTCTAGTCCATAAAACATGAATTTAACTAGTAACTTGATCACCTTCACATAATTCCACAAAACCTTATGATTTTCGTTTCTTTGAAATGTGTTACAAGACCTTTGAATTTGAGCACATGTCTTCAATATTTCTCCTAGTATTCTCAGCCTCCTGATGATTCCAAATCTACAGGTTTGTATTGCATATAATTTGTATTGAGCTCCTTACTAAATTTGAAGATGACAGATCTCTTATGTGTCTATTGTAGTCATCAAGCCATCTAGTCTGCTCAATGAATATTATTATTGAGAAATTGTAATATCTGTAAATTACAATGGATTTTTCATATAACTCTTTCATATACAACGTAGATAGTAGACTGTATCTGTGACGTTCACAATCAACCAAAGGGAAATGTCATAAGAAAGTGCTTGAAGCTTCATATATTGTCCAATAATCAACCTTGTTTTTTTGTTTGTTTGTTTGTCAAGTGGTCTAAATTATCTAGAGATTACATTAGGTTTGACTTGTGGCTTCAGAAAATGCGATCTAGGGGCATCTAAGATGTTAAAATCACCCAGGGATCACACCCAGCTTGGGGCACACCAGACTTTAACATGACTAGACGTTTAACCACAGAGTTTCAAATCGGTGACCTTCACATCACAGGGTGACTTAACAGTCCACCCTATAACCTTCTATTATACGCCCTGTGGGCAACCAACCTTGTGATTGAATGGGAAGTGTTAATTTAGTGGAATTTCAAGGAGTTTTAGGATGATTGGTAAATGCATTGTAAGGCTCAACTGTAACATATTTTTGAGGGATACTATGCTTATCTTTGCAAGCCAATGTCGAGGTTGATAGATCAGATCAGAAGACAATACATGAAGATTATCATCTTATGATTCATGAATGCTTATATTCTTAAATAAAAAACATATTGTATTAATTATTTTATTATTAAATCAAAACCATATTATATTAATTATTATATTATTAAATCAAAGAAATATCATATTAATTATTATTATTAATTTGCTATTAATAATTCCTAGCTCCTATATATGTTTTTGGCATGTCATTATATATGGTTTTCACATAGAATATGAGTTTTCTCAGTGGATCCACTCCCTTATATGTTTTTGGCATGTCATTGCATATGGTTTTCACAAATACTGTGAGATTTCTCATTGGCCCCACTCCCTTATATGTTTTTGGCATGTATTTGCATATGGTTTTCGCATAGAATGTGAGTTTTATCAGTGGCTCTGCTCCCTTATACATTCGATTCTTGTAATAGACCTGAGGGTTTCACGGTGGCTTCACTCCCCACATCCGATTCTTGCAGCAGACCTCAGGGTTTCTCAGTTTCTCTGCTCCCTAAACTTGATTCTTGCAGAAGATTTAAGGGTTTCTCAATGGCTCCTCTCCTTAAATTCAATTTAGCATTACCTTGACTGTTTCTTGGTGGATCCCCCCTACATTTGATTCAAAATTGCCTTCCCTATGCAAACTCCTTCAAGAATCCATAATAGATGGCGGGGGTGTCAAGTTTAAGCAATGGTAAGTCAACGTTCCTTCTTGAACACCTATAATTTTAGGGTTTTCAAAAAATTGTCACAATCCTAAGGCTAGGAACAATTAATACCATTTATGCCCTAAAACAAAAACATATTTTATTAATGTGAGCATTAATAAGAGAGTAGTATCATGGTTATCAATTAATTAATTAGTTCATTCTTTATTGAGTACTTTATTTAGTCATGGGATACACTTATTCATCCATCTGTGAATATCTTATTTAGTCATGGGTGACCAGAGGTGGTGAATCGAGCAACCCATCAATAGTAACATGAGACCAATAAGTTCATGCATGGTGCACAGAAGATGATATGTGGTATCCAAAAGAATTGATAAGGAAATTTAGGGTGAAGATTCAATATACTACCCTAGATCATGGTGTCCAGATGACGAGAACCCCTTCTAACTGATGGGCTTAGTCATGTGGAGGGTGCTTGAGGTCACATGGATCTAGCCCAACGTATTTACTCCATGCACCATATTATCTCAGTTTACGACGACCACCTTATGTTTTCTCCAGGCTTCCTAAACTACCGTGACCTATACTCCATGTCGTTCATTTTCTGGTTGTTTTCCCTTTTGTCGAGCACCAGCTTTCCTAGCCTTGCTGCTAGACCCACCAACTCCTATAATCTAACCATGAGTGGGGAAAGAGGGCATGGACATCATCCTAGATGTGGATGAGGTAGAGGGAAACCCCCCACCACCCTGGATGACCACTCCATTTCCACCATGTTCGACCATGCCATTCTAGAGAGTATCTACAGGAAATTCGTGGCTATGGAGGAAGAGGAGATGTGCCATGGGTGCTCAGCCCTCTGGGCCATGTGCAACCTTCTAGCCCAACAATTGAAATAATAGGCAGCAATTAAGGATAAAGAAACTCATCAGTTTGTTGAAATCTCTGCACTCCTCAAGCACTCTTCTACCTCCTTGAAGTGGCTAGCCTATAGGGGCCTAAGCATTAATTACCCTCCCATCGTTCCCTCCCTGGTTCGGTCTCCTACACACTCCCATCCTGTAAGCTCCTCCTCCCTCCTTATCTTAGATCTCCCCCACCTCTAATTGCCCCCAATGCTCCCCCTTCTTCTTCACCTCGGCCCCTTATG
>Ga0115851_100431_pt1 | contig 18468 bp, 14 predicted proteins | sample InSIn2gowninarea_FD_83865 | JGI IMG/M metagenome (GOLD analysis project Ga0115851, IMG submission 83865)
ATATATATCTTTTATGTGTATATATGTATTTTTTTTTTATATATATTCCACGTTATCTCTCTCTCTCTCTCTCTCTCTCTATATATATATATATATATATATATATATATATATATATATATATATATATATATATCCATTAAAAATCCATTTTTTATGTGTTTCGCATATTGCAGTTGAAACACCACAACACTATGTGGTACGATGGTCATAAGTTTCACACCAAAAGATTGGATGAAAAGAGGAAAGCTTATGACTGTAGGATAACTATAGTCTTCTAGGTCACTAATGTTTCCTTTAAAAGTTACTCACATCCACAAGTCTCTAAAAATTGATATTATGGGTATTTGGGTGACATACTTGAGTGTGACTTTGATTCCTTCAAATTGGTTGTATTCAACGTGAAATGGTATAGGCTAGGAATGAATGGAAATGATCCAAATATAAATCTTATTTATCATGCTAATGGATTTAATATGGCTAATAGAATATCATTTGAGCCAGGATCAAATCACTATGTTCTTCCAATTCAATGAAAGCAGGTCTTTTACTCAGAGCTTCCAGGTAGAGAGGGTTGGTCATATGTTGTTAGATATGATCAAAGAGGAAGGATGGTGAAGTGCAATGTACCACAAGAAGATGATAATGTTGAAGAGGATGATGGTGTATAGGAGTAGTTCATTGATGGTCATGCGTCAAATCACAAACATGTTGAAGAAGTTAAAGGAAATGTTTTATACAATGTTTTTGGTGAAGATGATATTGATAATGTACTATTAGATGAAGAACCTGAAAAAGTTGAACCAAATGTAGGAGATAATGTTTTTCATGATGATATGATTATGTAACAACCCCTGGATGATTTCCTATGTAAATAAATGTTGGGCGCGGGATCCCCCTAAGGAAATTTTTGGGGATTAAAGCCCAAGTTTTGACTAAATCTAATGTAAAGATTGTGCAATTTGTGGGCTTAAAACGCGGAGATGGTAAATGACTTAGAGGGTTGTCCGCCCTCTATTTTGTAATGTAATTTCAGTTTTAGATATCTACCCATGGTCCGTAGACCATGGGATTGTACAAATAGAGTGAGGCTCTAAGTGTAAAGAGACATCACCTAAGGAATGGAAGGAAATAAATCCATGAAGCATTCAGTCGAAGTGTAGAGTCATGTCTTTGGATCATAGAGTAGGAGAAGGCTCTGTAGCTGAGTGTGCAGAGGCCTAGTAGTCCGCAGTTGAGTGTGCAGATCCCTGCAGCTGAGTGCGCGGAGGCCTAGTAGTCCGCAGCTGAGTGCGAATATCCCTTCAGCTGAGTGCACAGGGCAGGTCCAGTCTGTAATGATTGGAAGCATTAATAAAGAGAAGTTTTACCATATTTCTCTGTATCTTATCCTATTTTATGCATTGAAATATATTGGGTATGAATTGTAAGTCTATTATTTATTTACTGTGTGAACTTTATATTAATGTGCTGAATAAGTAAACATGATAAAAGGTATCTGTTTACCTGAAGATAACTAATTGTTATAAGAAGATAAGTAAGATCCATGGTGTGATTTGGGGAAATAGTGTAGATCATTTCCCTAGCAACGCAAAAGCCCTACAATGCCTAGTTAGGGCTGCATGATGGTGAATATAACAGGGTGCAAAGGCCTCGCAGGTTAGGGAAGTGCACGAAGGCATTCACAGTTGGACTAAATACACCCCTCAGACATCTCAAGGGTGTGGAATGTTGGTTCTAGCATCCCCCGATACCACTTCAGGTGAGACCTCAGTCTGCGCTTCACGAACTCTTGCTAAAAGGGCCAGTAGTACAACAATTTGTCTAGATAATTAATTCCAAACCTGGGTCAAGCCCCACAAGCCAACAAATGGTTCCATTTCTAGGACGGAAATCTGCATAGAGATGTTTGATGTCATATCATTGGAATCCAACTAAGAAATAAATTGAAGATTGGTTGGATAGGAAAATTCACGAGTTCGTGCTGAAAGAGAATAGGAATTCATCACTATCAAATGAAAAGTGGTTATATTGCTACCTGTATATGGAAACCCATGAAATTTTCTTCACATCTTTCCCTACAGAGTTGTACAAGTGGATCAGGAAGCTAGTAGATAGCCAAGGAAGGTGGAAACCCAATAATTTTATTGTGTGGATTCCAGAGTTGGTGCACAGATTGGAAGCATTGGAGGATAAGATCACGCACATTGTTGATCACTGGCTCGATTAGATTATAAGAGGATTCACTACTGAGTTTGTGGTAGACACTTCAGTCAGGTATGGCGAGGCAGAGCAATGCTTTCTCAAAGGAGTGCAAGGTAAGTACATTAAGTCTCTGAACATTGGATTAAAATGTTACTACTTAAAAAGAAAATTATGTGAATACATTGATGTTCAGGGCTATGCAAAGTGGGATAATTTACATAAACAAAGGTAGTACAGAACTAGAAACTAGCCCCTTAATTTCTCCTCTGTGAGGGGATGAGAAAGAGCTCACGAAGGTATCACCAAGAAGTTCGATCAATTTGATAAGGCAGAGGATTCCGCGCATACCACCCCCACCCACCCCACCACCAGTTTCACTGCCTTCACCCCCATCTTCGCCTGTACCACCTCCGCCACCATCGCGAGTCAATATGGCAAGCGAGATAAAGTTGTCAGTGTTCAAGGGAGTAGGAAATGAAAATCTAGACCAGTTTTGGTTCATGATAAAATCTGTATGGGAAGTGCAGGGAGTTATAGATGATAACATAAAGAAATAAACATTGGTCAGTGCTTCACAGGATCGCATGTTGACAAGAATTCTAGTGACAATCCGAATGTGGGGATCACAGATATCCAAATCCTGTTGAAAAAAGAATTTGGTAGACTAAAGTTAGAGGTGCAATCAATCATTCAGTTCAGAGAGATCACAATGCTGGTAGGTGAGACTCGTTAGGAGTTGGATCAGAGACTGAAATGCACAATTCGTGAAACCAATATGACTTCGATGGATGGACGAACTGTGAATGGTTTGTAGCATCACTAATGCCACATTTGAGGAACACGTTTTCATAACAAAGGTTAAAGACTCCGGCAAAGGACCTGGAGATCGTGATGAGACTACATGAGACCTCGATATAGCATCCTGACCTAGGAGTTCAGTAGATCCACGTGTAGTTGAAAAACTTATGCCTTGAGATGAAAAGTCTGAAACAAGATAAGATAGCTCACCTGGAAGTGTGTGGAGAAGTATGGTTTGTAAAGTGCAAGGTTTAGGGACATGACAAGGACCACTGCTCAGTGTTCACAAATTACCTCGTGATAGGAGGATCGATGCCATTAAGACCAAAGGCACAAGCAGGACCTAGCATAGCACTTGCTTTGTGGTTCACGATTTGTCAGATAGGAGAAAAGCATATTATGGACAACTATCATCTGTTGTAGAAGTACATGCAGAATTCGCAACAACTGTTCTATAATTTATGTAGATCAGTGGGACATGATGAGCGTACATGTAGAAGCTATGAACTAATGATGGATAGGAAGCTTTAAGAACTGGTTCGAATGTAGGAAAATGATGTGCATGCATTTTGGGAAGCCTTATATTTGATTAACAGACAAGAACGCTGGACGGAACGTCCACACGGGTGCCTATTGAGGTGGGTACAGGCATATGTTAAACAACCTACATGGATGCACATGAACTTTGTGTTAGGGGACATGGTCAATAAGCATGTGTAAGTGAGGCAACTCTGAGAGAGACCCATCCAGTTGGGACAATGAAGTGTGGAAAGAATGAGTGTGTAGAAGGTCATCCACACAGAATCCTTTAACAAAGTGTATGAAGCATTGAACAAGGTATATGATGCGTAATAGAGTGATTGGGACCTATGTGTACTAGCAATTTTATGGGCTTATAGGACAACATGAAACAGGCTAACAGGACAGATGCATCTGAGGCTAGCCTATGGAGCGAACTATGTAGTCCCAATAGAGTATAATATGTCTAGTCTGTGCATAGCAACATCGGTGGATATGATGGCTTTTGAAGCTTTGGAAGAAGGAATAGCACAGCTGAACGAAGAAGAACACTTGGGACCTGAAGAAGAAATATGGCAGGGTGATCTTAGACTCCAATAACTCATGAAAGAAAGTGTGTGGTTATGGGAGAAGAGCGCTCTGGTAGAAATAGAAGTCAAGAAGCTTAAAGAAGAAATAAATAAGGATTTTCTTGATCAAAAAATCAGGGTGATAAAACAAGGTGTGCACGACTACGGTGAAAATTTTGGGGACTACTGCCAAGAGTTTATTAGCTTAATGCCTCAGGTTGGACCAAATATTACTATAGGGATTAGCCATGATGGCATGATGTATATGGTGAAGTGCACGACACAGACAGTAAAAACAACAGGCAGATTTGTTCCAGGAAAAGTGATGGATGACTAGATGGAAGCCTATACAAGTGGCACGGCAACTTGACTAGCTATGAGAAGTATAGTCTTGGTGCTCTAGGTAGTTGAAAGGAGGCACGGAACTATAAAATACTCTTCCTGTGAGCTGCATGGTGTTGGGGTTGTGTGGAGGAGCACCATGTCACAAGGTCCGTGACTATGCAAGTGGGGTTGCGCTTCTGCACATGTTGGCTAGAAAGTGACCATTGTAGTCATTATTCACGATGTGATGCTTGAATTGAGACCAAATGAAGTGGGCAGAAGGCATTTAAGATGAGCTTTACGAGAAAGATTTTGGAAAATCTACCGCCAAGGGAGAATTAATGGACCATATTTGTGGGGAACAGTTGGATTCAAATTCAAAAGGCACTATAAATTACAAAGGGTTCCCTAGAAAACAACACTTGGTCATTTGCAAGTTGAGCTGTGGTGCACCCTGAGTATTCAAAACTGAGGCACATTTGTCCTGTGGAGAGTGTTGGTTGAGAACCTGAGTGAATGGTTGAGAGCTTTCTAGACGAAGAAGATGGCAATGTCTGAAGAAGCCACAAAAATTGCCAAGATGACCGTTAAAGAAGCCGCGCAGGACATGACTATAGAGGATGCCACTGATGGCACCAATATTGTTGTGTAAATCCCTCAATCACTACGGATGCTAAGACCAAAGAAATATAAACAACCAATAATTCCGGTATGTGTGTCCCCTAGAAACCTGCTGCGAACCAAATTAACAATGGAGGAAAAAGGGAAAGCGGTTAACTTGGAAACCAATGAGGAGGAAGAAGACCTGGAGGATCTCATAATTGAAGAGGATGAGGATAAGAGCATGGAGGAAGAAACCGAGGCTGCACACCCTCTAATAAAGTTTCCCATGTATGTCCCCCCATGGAAGGGTAAGGCAAAGGTGCCCAAGGACCTCGATGAGAGCAAGAACTCTCTACAGACTCCACTCCTCCTGGACGATATCATTTTTGAAGGAATGCACTTGGGACGAGTGAAAATTTCAAGTTTGAAGATTGATATCTTGCTGACCACAAGAAATTCCCTCACTCAGAAACCGCAGAGCTCATGAAGCCAAAGCAAAAAATTGTAGTGAGAGTTATAAAATTGGAGCCGCGTAAGTGGTTATGCAGAGTCGAGAAGGCAAGGTTGTTGAACCTGCTCTGGGTGCCACATTACCATCGCACCACAGTAACTTTCTTTGTCATCATGGAGCTACTCTACTTGGTGTATGGTGGGTGTCTATGGCTGGAGGAGCTCATCCCCATCACGGACCACCTAATCCATCGAATTTCCTGGCTCCCACATAAAGGAGAGCCCCACAGACATTTCTAAGGCTAAGAGTAGTGATTTCACCATTGTGAAGGCCATGAAAAAGAAATACAAGCTCAAGAAGAAAAAGAAGGGCTACACAATTTCCAGTAGCAACAACAAAGCAGTGAGAGTTGTGACTCAGATACTGGTAGGTAAGCTCATGCAAAAGTGCCACATGAATGAGGTGCCCACATTGGTGGTTGCACTTGCTGAATAGTGGACGGAGGGGGTCCAGTTTAACTGGTCTGAATTTTTGTGCAAGGATTTCCTAAAAAATTGCCGCGATGCACAGAAACAAGGGAAAACCTTCCACTATGCATGGCTTCTTCTATCCATAGTGTTGGTGGCTAGGGAATTGCATGAAGACATCCAGTTCCCCACAATTGCAAGGGATCTCTAGGAGGCTGCGAAGTATGCTTCACTGTGGGCCACTAAATATGTGAATCAAATCCTTAACAGTAGAGCTGGTACTTTCTTGACCAACCTTGCAGTAGGGACATTCACAACCAAGGAAACGATGCACGCTCGTACGACCAATAGAATAGTACTTCTGGAAGGGGCACTGGTTACAACAAATGAGGTCAACAAGCCTACGATTAGTACATTGAAAGGTATAGGGATCAACATGTTTGCACTCCCATAGGAGACACTATATGTTCTGCAGGATGGGATTACTATAAAACTGCGGGCTAGGGAGAGTCACGTGTTCTAGGTGCCGAGTGAGCAGAAGATCAACATGGAGTAGTTGAGCTTGTAGCATGATGAGGTCGTGTCTCAGAATAGGAAAATGGTGCAAGTATTTGAAGAATCCTGCCAGATGGTCCCTGAGCTAGTTGTCCCAGGAGAAGCACTAGCAGAGGTGCACATCCAAAGATTAGTAGTGGGGATGCGTGAGGCACGAAAAGAAATGGCCAAGGTTCAGCTAGAGCTGAACCTTTAGATAGCAGAGCTACAGTTGAAGGCACAACCTTCAAATCCTCTAGAGGTAAGGGAACAATGTGCTAGCGCCATTACATCAGGGATGGGGGAGATCAACAGTGTAGTAAGGGACTGTGCCAGAATGTTGCAAGAATCATTCGAGTTCCTCGCTAGTCTACAAGAGGACTCGAACATACAACACTTGGAAATAGAGGTGCATGAGCTATAGTAGTAGTATGACAGCATCAAAGGGACTACACAGACGGTGGCCCTCACATAGAGGCTCTCCCAAATGCAACACGTGAAAGTGTTTAAGGAGCAAGTAGACGCAACATGACACAGAGAAGCGATTTTGAATACATGTGTTCATCCTTGCATCGACGAGGCCTTTCTCATCACAGAAAAAATTGAAGGCAATCTCGCACAGATGTAGGGGATGCAGGAACAAATCTAGGATGAAGTTTTGACACCGCGGTCTTAGAAAAACGAGTACATGAGATTCAACATACAATCACTCAGTGCGCTACCAACCTTACAACTGTCCGAGCAGAGTTGGGAGTTATTCGTGTGAAGATCTCTACACCAAAAGAGTGACTCGAGGGTGAGTCACGATGTTTGTGTTGGGGACCTGTTGGATGTGGCATTCACCCAAGGCAAGTTATGGGGCTTAAAGCCTAAGTTTTGACTAAGCCTGATGTAAAGACTCCTCAATTTGTGGGCGCATAGCCCGAATATGGTAAATGAGTCAGAGGGTTGTCGACCCTCATTTTTGTAATGTAATGTTGGTTTGAGATATCTACCCATGGTCCGCGAACCATGGGATTGTATAAATAGAGCGAGGCTCTAAGTGTAAAGGGACATCATCTAAGGAATGGAAGGAAATCAATCATGAAGTATTGAGTCAAAGTGTAGAGTCGTGTCTTTGGGTCGTAGAGTAAGTGATGGCTCTGTAGTTGAGTGCACAGAGGCCTAGTAGTTCAAAGTTGAGTGCACTGACCCCTATAGGTGAGTGCATAGGGCAGGTCGAGTTTGTAATGATTGGAAGCATTAATAAAGAGAAGTTTTACGATATTTATCTGTATATTTTCCTGTTTTATGCATTGAAGTATATTGGGTATGAATTGTAAGTTTACTATTTATTTACTGCACGAACTTATATGAATGTGCTAAATAAGTAAATCTAATAAAAGGTATCATTTTATGTGAAGATAACTAATTGTTATAAGAAGATAAGTAAGATCCACCGTGTGTCTTGGGGAAATAGTGCAGATAGCTACCCTAGAAATGCAAAAGCCGTACAACCCCTGGTTAGGGCTATGTAAAGGAAAATATAACAAGGTGCAAAGGCCTCGCAGGTCAAGGAAGTACGTGAAGTAACCTGCACGAAGGTATTCACAGTTGGACTAAATCAACCTGTTAGACATATTAAGGATGCAGAAACTTGGTTCCATCATCCCCCGATACTGCTTCAGGTGAGACCTCAGTCCACCCTCTGCAGATTGTTGTTGAAAGAGCAAGTAGTACAAGGATTTGTTTGGCTAATTAACTTTGAACATGGGTCAAGCCCCAACAAGCCAACAATAAATAAAATAATAACCAAGTCATGAGACACATATTCCATGTTGAATTTTGGGAAAGAACATAGTGATGGCAGATCACTTGTGATTAATTTATGGCTATGAAAATTGGAAAAGGAATTGGAAAGGAAAAGTGGCATTAATTGGCATTTCATTTATGAAAATAATGTAAAATAGGAAAAAATAAAGGTGAAACGTCACATATTTGCATGTGAGGAAAATGGAATGCAACATAGAGGAAAATGAAGAAATTAGAGGCATAAATGATAAAAAGGCTTTTGAGGATCAACTCACAACTTTGATAGTTCTATGGTGGAATTGTTTCTCTATTCTCTCTCTCTCTCTCATACTCTTGTACACTTGGAGAAATCTTAGAGAATTGTTAGAGCATGCTTGGAGCACTCTATTTTTTATTATATTTGGATGAAGAAGGCAAAGGAAAAGAAGGAAAGTGCAAGGGAACAACATGATTAATAGCTATATCTAGATCACTTTGTAGGTACCAAGTTGCATGTATGATTTTCCTTTCTAGTTTTGACATGCATGTGGTTATTTGGTTATGATTTGTCATTAGCAGAGGATTTCCTGGATTGACATTGGTTTTGCCTAGCCTTTCCATTCCTTTTATATCCATGGCATTGTGGGATTTTTTCACTTGTTGTTTATGATTGGTGCTTAGGTTCCTTATGGTTGTAGGCTGACTTACTAGTTCCTGGAGCCTTTGATTGGAAAAAATCATCTGGAAATCTATAAAAACTTGGGTTTAGTTACTAGTCCTTGAGATTTGGTTGTATAAATGCTTTAGATCACTTGGTTGGTTGTTTTACTAGTCCTAAAGCCTTAGTTGGACAAATGATTTAGAGCCTTGGAAGGTTGTGGCTTGATTTATTAATTCCTGGAGTTGTGGTTGGACAAACACTCTAGATCCCGACAAATATTAGGTAGAGACCAATCTGGTTGGTGCTAGTGATGTCTCACTCTGAGTTGGAGTCATTGGTTGAGGGTTGAGGTCATTTTACCTCTAGAGGAATTGGTTTTGTTTTTTTTTTTTGTTTATTCCATGAGATCCCACATTCACTCTTAGAATATGGCATGATGGTGATTTGATGAAAGAGATATTTGGTTCATCCCAATCTATGGTGAGGTGGTACATGGAAGTACCTAACTTGGTTAGGTTTTCATATGTTAATAAGACCATTTTTCCTCATGTATTTCCATGAGTAATTGTACTTGTTATTATGTGCCTTTGATTGCTGGTATATCATGGTGTATATGTTATTCAATTAGTTGTTTTATGTTGGTTATATGATGTATATTGGTTATGTATCTTGATATGTTTTCTTGTTGATGAATGATTAATGAATCCATGAGATAATAGATGGTTTTACAACAATTACTAGAGGGAATTATACATTCTTGATGATTCTTAGATAAGAACCCTATGTTTAAATATTCATTCATGACCTATTTATTATATTCTCACCATGTGTTTGACGAAACAATTTTCATGGTTGGGATTTGTTAGATCAAGTCCTTAATCAAATTTTATATGAATAAACTTATCATGATGTCATTATTGACTCTAGAAACACTCACTAAGTTTTGGATAGTGATCTAGAGGTTGACATGTAAGTTTGGCTTAGAATTTGGGACCACATGCTTTGAACTAGACATTTTGGGTTGTAACAGCCGGGAAGCAGGCTTGTGGGGGTAGTTGCCGGCTTCCAACTACATGGATGCCTTACTATGGGACTAGTTGAGGGCTCATGTTGAAAGGAATCTAGGAGGTTGGGTCATGTCATAGTAACTCCTCCTCCCATGCTTACCCTAGTAGGTTGGTGAAACTGGGTAGATATGTGAGGGGTGGTTACATAATGGTATAAAATCTCTTAAGTTCAACACTTGGACTAAATCAGTGAAATGTGTTTTTCAAGCATGCATGTCAGTTGTATATGTGTTCATTATGCATGCATTGTAATAGTCACTATTGTAGTTGTGTCAGCATGTAAAGGTTGATAATGTAAATGTTGAGATGATGGATATGTTGATTTCATTTGATCTCGTAGATGAGATATCATCCTGTGAATTTCACTGAGGTATGTGGATTATGTTTATGTTTGGTTTATCTGACATGATGCTATTTCATGAAGTAGAAGATCAAATATGACAAGAAAATGGTGGATTACAGTTCACATGATTATCCCTATAGATCAGATGACAAACATGGTGATGAGTACTCCCATGGCATAAGAGATACATAAAGAAGATTCAAAGTAGAGATCAAAAGTTGTAAGGCGAATAATGATAGAATAATTTAGTCACATGAAAGAAATGCTAGGCAATCGAAGAAGCAAGAAGAGGTTAATGTAGTGATCCTTCAGAGTTTTTTAGACTTCCATAGATATCGATTACTTAGGATCAGTCATGGGTAGGAGGAAAGAACCAATGGGGCACATGGCAACATGTCAATGTCAGGATACATGTTTGATAGGGTTGATACAACCATAGATCGTAGGTTCTCTAATACACCTAATACGAGAGGTGATCACCATAGGTTATGTTCTAGTTTTGATTCAGAGAGATAGTATCCTTCCATATAGGAGGAGTGAGAAGTAGTAATTTCCATATGATTTCAAGAAAGAAAAGCCTCCTACATTTGATGGAGAATGAAGAAGTCACAAGATGAAAAATCATGGTTGCTTGGGATGATTAAATTATTATGGTTGCATGATTACTCAATGAAAGCCATGATAACTACTTCAGTCTTAAAGGAAAAGCATACATTTGGTGGGAAGATGTGAAGAATGCACTAGTCATTCAGGAAGAGGAGTTCAATTGGAGTGAGCTTGAGATACTTCTCGGGAAGAGGTATCTATATGAGAGATATAAGATGACAGGTCAAATGAATTCTATGAGTTGAAAGTGGTATTTACGACCGATGAGGAGTATACTATGATATTCTTAGAATTGTTGAGATATGTGCCTTATCTTAAGGAGTATAGATAAAATATTTAGAGATTCATTAGTGGGCTACTCATATCATTCAGAGATAGGATTGATCTTGATGAGCCTAGATTGTTGGAGGAAGCCATCAGAATTTTGAAACATTGTTATGGGAAATCAAAGCACAAGTCTAACACTAAATACGATTAGGAAGGTAATGTTGGAAATAATACTGAGAGGGGGGCTGAATCAGTATTATCAAGACAAATAATCCTTTTTCAAAATCAAATGATATACACTACTTTAGCTAATTAAACCTGCTTATATACGCAATTATGAAGAAGGAGACCTGCATATAAAATGCAAATTTTTAATTTACTTTATCTTTCTGCTGTTGATTGTTAATCTATGTTTCAGAATCAAATAACCAGTAACCAGAAACAGTAAAACAGAGTAGAAAGACAATCCCACATAAGAACACAAGATATAAGGTGGAAACGCAATGTGGGTGAAAACCACCTGTTGCAATTCGTCTCTATCTTTCTTTAATTAGAAACTTCTTTTACAATGTACTGGTGCAATCTTTTACTAGTACGCAGGCTACAACCTGCAGAGAGCTACAACTGTCTCTCATTCTCCAGCTTCTCCTGGAAGGGAGCTACAACCCCCTTAGCTCTTGCACTAGCCAAGATACTAGTGCGTAGGTGCTAGCCTACAAAAGGCTACAACCTCCTCTTTCTTCCAGGGACCACGTTTCATAAATTTTTAGACTGGATACATGAACATCAATCAATCATCAAAAATTTTTGGTTTACCCAAACTCCTTATCAACCGAACAAATTGATTAACAATTCTCTGATAGCTATACCCAGAACATAGAAACAATAACCATATACCAAATTATGAACCCAAAACACTGCAGTAGCAAACAAAGGCAGCTAGATCACAATAAAATACATATACGCTACTTAAACAACTTGAAACCTGCGTGCATACACTTATGTGTGTGGAGCAACCTACGTATACGCAGTTTGCGTTTACTGAACCTACGTATATACACGCCTTTGCTTCACTGAACCTGCATACAGATCTATAAAGGATAATTCACTCTTCCAAACAGTAAGATACTAATTAACCCAGATTATCAGATTTATAGATCAAGCATGCGCCTCATAGAACAGATCAAAAATCATACAAAGATATTATCATTCAAGCCTTAAAGATTATGACCCATCAACAGATCTTGTCCTTCTTTATGCGCTAAGGTTCCTCCTTCATTTAGATCCAGATCTGCACCATAACACCAATCACAAAAGTTTTAGATCTAGTGCCTGTTAGATATTCAACTCATTACAAAGATCCTTTGCCAAAAGATCTCCTTCCTCTTTTATAGTCTTAGGCCTTTCTCAATACCACGGGCTCAATACTTGGGATCAACACGTCTGACGAGATACCATGGTCCAAAACCATAGGTTCAAATACCAAGGACTAACTGCCATGGACCAAAGGTAAGTTTTCCAACATATACATGCTTTTCCTTGCATGAAAGTGCGTGTATACACATACGCACCTTTGTAAAGTCCAACCTCCGTGTATACGAGCCTTTGACCAGATCAACCTACGTATATGACTTTTTCTTCATTCTGAAGGCCTGAACTAAGATCTATCACTAGATAGAGTTGCCATCAAGGACAACACCTGTGCCATAGCTCCAAACCTGTACCATTATGCCAACAATCTCCCCCTTTGGACTTGATGGCAACCCAAGATCTTCAAAGTCATTCTCCCCCTTTGTCATCAAGGGCAAAGGGTTGTGCTCCCCCTTTGCCATCAAGGGTTGTGCTAACCATGCTCACCTTGATTGTAGACAAGATCTGCAAAAAGATGTTCTTCAAGAAGAACAAAGACTTATACATCATAAACAACCTTCCTATCACCAAAAGACTCAATACATACATCCATCAGCCAACCAAGAGGGGATCATCCACCCAACCAAGTGGGAATACATTAGAAATTTACATATGATAACCAAGTACATTACATCCTCATCCCAGGCATAGTGGGGAAACCAAGATAGGTCGTTACATGACCTTGACACCATAGAAGAGATACATGACATAGAGACAAAATATCTAGAGCAAACACCAATATCTGATAACAGAAACACCTGTCAATCACCATTCATATCAACAACCAAGATTTCCTTCCATTCTTCCTCTGCATTTGTTCCACCTAAAAACAACTGAGAACTAGAACCAAAAGATTTTAAGATAATGCCAACAATGTATCATTAGAAGATTATCTGTTGCCCTTGAACCTGTGCCCGATGATCTCTGTCAGAGCCAATTCATACTATCTGCAACCATCAAAACCATCAAACCTCCATATACACGACTATCTATGCACAAACTAGCATATTTACGCGGTCCTCCTTAAGCAACTCACGTACACCCATTTTTCTCTGAAATAGGAAAGATTTAATAGCAAGATGATGCATCAACTACCCCTAGATTTTGTCTGAGGTATTCAAATGTCTCCCTGGGTAGTGGTTTGGTGAGAATATCAGCAACTTGTTCCTTAGAAGGAACATACTCCAATTTGATCTTTTGTTCCGACACTTGTTCCCGAAGAAAGTGATACTTGATTGGTATGTGCTTGGTTTTTGAATGCATGGCGGGGTTCTCTGAAATGCTAATTGCACTTGTATTATCACATAGGATGGACATAGGTGGTGTACAAGTGATTTGAAAGTCCTGTAAGGTTTGCATCATCCAAAGGAGTTGAGTGCAACAAGATGTGGCAGCCACATATTCCGCTTCAGCTGTAGATAAGGCAATTGAACTTTGTTTCTTGCTGAACCAAGATACTAATTTGGAACCCATAAAGAATGCTCCACCACTTGTGCTCTTTCTTTCATCCATGCTTTCAACCGAATCTGCATCTATATAAGCATGTAGAGTGAGATATGTATCTCTAGGATACCATAAGCTATAATTTTGAGTTCCTTGAAGATATTTGAAAATTTTCTTTACTGCGTGAAGATGGGTTTCTTTAGGATTTGCCTGAAATCTTCCATCTATTCCCACTGCATGCATGATGTCCAGTCGAGTACGTGTCAAATAAAGAAGACTTCCAATCATGGATCTATAGGTTGGTTGATGCACTGCTGCAGATTCATCATTTGCACTGAGGCTGCATCCTGTAACCATAGGGGTACACACTGGTTTTGAATCTTCCATGCCATATTTATTCAAGATCTACTTGAGATACTTCGTTTGGGACAAAAATATACCGCCTACATTTTGTTGAATTTGCAATCCAAGAAAGTATGTCAGTTCTGCAAGCAAAGACATTTCAAATTCTTTCTGCATCACCAAGGCAAAGCTTTGACTCATAGCTTCTTCATTACTGCCAAAGATAATATCATGTACATACACAACAAGTATTAGCAATTTATCATTTTCAATTTTTATATAAAGATTGCTATCTGTTGATCATTTTGAGAATCCTTGTTGATGAAGATATTTGTCCAAATGGTAATACCAAGCCCTTGGAGCCTATTTAAGACCATAGAGAGCCCTTTTTAGTCTGCATACAAGATTTGGATCATTCCCAAGAATGAAACCATCTGGTTGCTCAATGTACACTTCTTCTTCTAAGTCTCCATTCAGAAAGGCTGATTTCACGTCCATTTGAAATACTTTGAACTTCTAATAGCTTGAGAGAGCAAGGAACATTCGGATGGCCTCAAGTCTAGCAACGAGAGCAAAAGTTTCTTCAAAGTCTATTCCTTCTTGTTGAGCATACCCTTTACAAACAAGTTTGGACTTGTTTCTAATCAGTTCTCCATTTTCATTCTACTTATTTTTAAAGATTCATTTTGTCCCTATGACATTCTTATCTTTTGGTCTAGGAACCAACTCCCAAGTGTTGTTCTTTTCGATTTGTTCAAGTTCTTCATCCATTGCCTTGACCCAACATTCATCTTTGCATGCCTCTTTTACGTTTTGTGGTTCAGTGGAGGAGAGCAAAGCCAAATAGCTTGAGGCTCCTACAATTGTTCTTCTTGTTTGTATACCCGCCTCTTTCTGCCCCAAAATTTGAGATTTTGGATGATTCTTCTGAACATACCTGGAGGGAGTCTTCTCTTCTATCCTTATCTGTTCCTCTGGTGCCTCTTGAGGTTCTTCTTCATCATTAGTCTGATTTGGACAGTAGTCTTCATCTTCTTCGATATCTTCATAATTTACTTGCCTAGGAATGTATCCCTTTTCATCGACCACTACATCAATACTGTCAACAATTCTTCCAAGTCTTTTATTGTAACACTTATATGCTTTGCTGTGGGGAGGGGGAGAATAACTAAGGAGAATGCCTTCATCTACTCTAGGTTCAAGTTTTCCAAGCTGTTCATCATTGTTCTTAATATAGCATTTGCTTCCGAAAATTTTGAAATGCTTTACTGAAGGAGTCTCACCATACCAGAGCTCATGAGGAGTTTGAGTGCTGTTCACTCGGACATTTGTTTTGTTGAGAATTACAACCGCAGTAAATGCAGCTTCACCCCATAAGGTTGCGGTTGTTCCAGACTCATCAAGCATAGCACGAGCCATTTGTTGAACCATTCTTTTCATCCTTTCCACCACTCCATTTTGCTGAGGAGTCCTAGTTGTAGAGAATTCCCTTCTTATTCCATGTTCTTCACAGAAATCGAAAAATTCATTTGCGGTAAACTTGCCACCTCTGTCAGACCTGAGGCACTTAATTTTGTGATCTGATTCGTTTTTAGCCAAGCCTTTGAAAGATTCAAATTTTTCGAATGCTTCATCTTTGTGCTTCATAAGTCCTAACCAAACCATCCTGGAGAAATCGTCAATGAATATTATAAAGTATTCTTCTCCTCGAGATGACCTTGTCCTAAATGGACCACATACATCTGTATGGACTAGCTCAAGAGGCCTGCTAGTTAATCCTTCCTTCTCAGGGAAGTTAGCTATGGTTTTGTTACCAAACTGACATGATTTGCATATTGTGTTGTCTGGAATTTTGATGTCTAGAAGACCACAGACTGCCTGGTATTTGCATGGTTTCCTTATTTGTGAAAAGCTTAGATGCCCCAACCTCCAGTGCCATAACCAATGTTCATTGTCCTTGCTCAAACAGTAGTGTTGCTGTGCTTCTTCAAATATGTATAAATTATTTGAAGTTCTTCTGCCTTTGATCACTGTTTCTCCTGTATCAAGATCATGAACACTACATCCATTTGATCAAAATATTACCTCAGTTCCTTGATCACATATCTGATTGACACTCAGTAGATTATGTTTCAAACCATCAACATATAAAACATTTCCAGCTTTGACCTTTTCTTTCAATTAAGCAGCGCCTTTTCCTTTTATGACTGCATGGGTACCATTTCCAAAAGAAACTTTCTTTCCCTTTTCTAAAACACTATATGATTCAAGTTTTTCTTTATCACCTGTCATATGCTTTGAACATCCACTATCAATGTACCATTGATTTTCCTGTCCTTCTGCATAAAAAGCTATCCCACATCTTTCTGGTTGTGGTTCCTTTATTCTCCATGTTCTGGTGCTTGAGACTTGTTCCTTTGTCTACCAAAACCTGCTCCTGCATTCAGAATCTTCATGACCAAAGTTATTACAAATAGAGCATTTAACTTCATTTTCAAGGGCCGAAAAGTTGTTATAGGTCCTTTTCGTAATCCGAGTCATACATCTTTGTTTTTGAGCTTCTCTATTCATGATTGTCTTATAGGCAACACATTGAGCTACTTTGTGACCAAAGTTATGGCAAGAGAAACATTGGCCATTGAAGAAACTTATGCGATTATCAAATCTTCCAGCCATATGATTGTAGTTTCTATTGTCATCCATTCTTGAGGCAAATTGAGATGATCTTACCTGTGGCTGATTGTAGCTTTTGTTCACCCTTAAGGTGGATTGTCCTTGATTTACTTGGTAGTCTTTGTTTATTCTTGATGGAATTCGTCCCTATTTTACCTGGTGATCTCCATTGGGCTTTTGCTCATACCTCCTTGCTGCATCAAGATAACTCTTTGAGGTGGATGCTTGAGATGCTTCTCCATTATACCCTAGACCTGTCTTGATTAGTGGAGAGCGCTATACAATGATGATCTCATCCAGAGTTTCAGATCCTTTGACAAATTTAATATTAATAGCCTTTGTTTTCTCAATTTCTTTTCTAAGCCCAACAATTTCACATTCTAACTTCTCAAGAAATTGTTCCTCTTCATCGAGTTGGAGTTGCAGAGTATCAATGATCATATTCTTTTTTTCTAGACATATTTTGAGTCTAGAAATCTCTTCATGAAAACCATCTATATCTATAGCATCCATGTAATCATCATCTTCAAAAGCCATTAAAAGTTTATAGTTATTACCTCGTTCATCTTCATCACTATTTGAAAGACCATCACTATCTTCATGAGTGTAGTAACTTTTCTTAGTTGCATTCTGTTTCTTGTTCCATCTAACAGGTTCTTTTCCTTTATCCTTATGAGGACATTTGGCAGCATAGTGACCGACTCTCCCACAAGCAAAGCATTTGAAGGGTAACTTACCTTTGAATCTTCCAGTACCCCATTTAAGATTCTTGACAAAATTTGATTCTTCTTCCTCTTCTGATGCATGTCCTAACTCATAGTAGTCTCCTTTACCTGAAGCCTTGAAAACTGCTTCTCTCCTATCTGATGATCCTCCTTTCCTCATTTCATAAGCAGTTAGAATCCCATGTAGCTGTGACATGGTAAGATTTCGTAGATTCTCCTTTTCCTCTATTGCAGAAACTTTAGATTCAAGCCTAGGGGACAAAGATCTTAGAACTTTTTCAACCACAACAGCCTCTTTTATTTCTTCACCCAAGTTTCTCATAAAATTAACAATCTCATCTACATGAAGGAAATAGTTAGCCACACTTTCATCATTGTGCATTTTGAGATTTTCATACTGAATCCTAAGGGTTTGAAGTTTTGCTTGTTTTACCTGTTCATCTCCTTCGTAGCTCAGAACAATCTTGTCCCATATTTCTTTTGCAGATTTATACTGTATAACCTTCATGAATTCAGATTGAGATAGGAATCATAATAGGGTATTGACTACCTTTGCATTTGTTTCATATTTCTTCTTCTCAGCCGGATCTGTAGGAGTTGCTGATGGAAAAGTGTACCCTCTATCTATAATATCCTAGTCTTCTATACGAAGAGATTCATGATAGTGATGGTCTTTCAACTAGTGATGAAG